>Ga0206824_10190_pt1 | contig 20460 bp, 17 predicted proteins | sample Alteio_BWOrgCont_82_FD_152874 | JGI IMG/M metagenome (GOLD analysis project Ga0206824, IMG submission 152874) | Enriched cells from forest soil in Barre Woods Harvard Forest LTER site, Petersham, Massachusetts, United States -... | ecosystem: Environmental > Terrestrial > Soil > Temperate forest >...
TGTAGCCGTCGCCTCACCCTCAAGCGTCGGACTCGTCGCCAGGATCACCTCGTCAATCTCTCCAGCTTCCACGCGCTTGACCAATCCTGCGGCCCGCAACTGATCCGGCCCCACGCCATGCAGCGGAGAAAGCGTTCCGTGCAACACGTGATAGACGCCTATATATCCACGCGTCCGCTCAATCGATGCAATGCTCGTCGGCTCTTCCACCACGCACACCAGCCGCTGATTACGCGCCGGGCTTGCGCAATAGATGCACGGGTCCACATCCGTCACGTTGTTGCAGATAGAGCAGAGGCGCAAGCTGTTCTTCAGTCCTTCGACAGCGTCGGCGAGTGCCTTTGCGTCCGCATCCGATCCGCGCAAAATATGAAACGCGAATCGTTGCGCGCTCTTGGTGCCCACGCCTGGCAGTTTCTTCAGTTCTTCAATGAGCCTCGCCATGGGCTCCGCGTAACGTGACACGCCGCGCCCCTATCCCAGTCCCGGTATATTCAGGCCGCCTAGCAGACTCTTCGCGTTTGCCTGCATCGCATCCTCGGCTCGTCGACCCGCGTCATTGACCGCCGCGACGACCAGATCTTCCAGCATCTCCACATCCGCATTCGCCCCGCTCAGGCTCATGACAGCAGCCGGATCAATCCGGAGTTTGAGCAACTGCTTCTTGCCGTTCATCGTCGCCATCACTGCGCCGCCGCCGCTTGAGCCTTCTACGACGATCTGCTCGAGCTTCTGCTGCATCTCGTCTTTCATCTTGTTGGCCTGCGACAGCATCTCGGCCATCTTCAGCGGATTCATCATGGCAATCACTCCCTACTTGGTCCGCAAATCCACCACGCTGCGAACCTCGGCGTTGAAAATCTCCTTCGCCTTCTGCACCAGAGGATGATTCATCGCCTCTTCCTGGATGCTTCCAGCCAGCGGCGCGGCTGATACCGGCGTTCCAGCAGCTCCGCCCTCGCCCGGCACCACCATGAACCGCGCTGGGCCACCAAGCCTCTGCAGCTCTCCGCGAATAATCTTTTCCGCTGCCTGGTTCACCGTCAGCGCCAGCATTTTCTTGCCCAGCCCCGCAGCTTCAATTCGTAGATTCCCCACGTCGAGAATCCAGTTCGCCGCACCCAACAGAGTGGCCGCCGAGACATGCCCACCACTCGCCAGCGCCTGCACCACCGCGCTACGTATCGCGTCTACACTCGGTGCGTCTCCAGTTGTCGAAACAGCTTCTGGCCGCACTGCCAGCGCCGGAGCCTCTTCCACTGCCTCTTCCGGAACCGTTGCACCCACCAAAAACGGCATGGGCGTTTTTACAGGCTCCGTCGCAGGTTCTTTGGGGACCGTCACTGCAACTGCATTGTTTCCCGCAGCCGTCGTTGCGCTCTGTTTTATTGTTGGCGCGCTACCCCAGCTTCCACCTCCGCCAAACGGTGAATGGGAAGGCGCGCTACTCGGTGCAGCAGCCGAACCTGAAGCCGCGCTGGCAGACACAGACCTCGCAGTAGAAGCCGAAGCAGGTCTGACAGGAGAGCTCGGCGCAGAGCCTTTTACCGGTATGCCCGCCGCAACGCCACTCAAAAACTCCTCCAGCGGCAGCAGCCTCTGCGCATGTACCAGCTTCAGCAGTCCCAGCTCCAGATGAAACCGCTGTTCCTGGCGGAAATTCAAATCATCAAACGTCCGCAGCAAAATCTGAAGATTTCGCGTGATCTCTTCTTCTGTAAACAGCGTTGCCGTCCGTGCCGCCCGCGCTCGCTCGTCTGTTGAAATCTGCAGAAGCTCCGTCTCCGCGCCGCCCAGTTTCGCCATCAGCGTATTCCGCAGATAGCGCACCATCTGTCGCGCGAGCGAGAGCGGACTATGCCCTGCATTCAACAGCACATGCAGTTGCTCCATCAGCGTCGTGGCCTGTCCTTCGGACACCGCCTCCAGAAGCCGCTCAAACACCGCATTCGGCACAGATCCCATCAGCTCCCGGATCTGCTCCGTCGCCAGCTTCGGCTTTCCATCTTCCACTGGTGCCGATGCAATCGCCTGGTCCATGATCGAAAGTGCATCGCGCATCGACCCATCGCCCGCCTCGGCCAGCAGCGCCAGCGCCGGCTCTTCGGCATTCACGCTCTCGGCTGTCGCAATCCCCTTCAACTGCGTCAGAATGTCCTCAAACTTGACTGCATGAAAGCTGAAATGCTGGCACCGCGAGCGGATGGTCTGCGGAATATTCTCCGGTTCCGTCGTCGCCATCATAAAGACCATGTGCGACGGCGGCTCTTCCAGCGTCTTCAGCAGCGCATTGAAGGCCGCCTCTGTGATCTGGTGCGCCTCGTCCAGAATGTAGATCTTGTACTTATCCCGCGCCGGGGAATACCGTGCCGCATCCCGCAGCTCGCGAATCTCATCGATACCGCGATTCGTTGCCGCATCAATCTCGATCACATCCACTGCATTGCCTTGCCGAATCTCCAGGCATGAGTCGCACGTTTCGCACGGTTCCGGCGTTGGCCGCTCTGCGCTGCCAATCTCACGCCGGCAATTCAGTGCAGAGGCCAGAATTCGCGCAATCGTCGTCTTACCAATGCCGCGATGCCCGCTGAAGATATACCCATGCGCAATGCGCCCCTGGCTCAGCGCATTCAGCAACGTCCGCGTTACATGATCCTGGCCCGCCACATCGGCAAACCGCTGTGGACGATACTTTCTGGCCAGAACCTGATACCCCATCGCACTCGCTCCCCGTCACGTTCTCAAGCGATTGTATCGTTCCAGCCTTGGCGAAATTTTCACATGCTCACGGTTATCGCAGTTGCTGCATAGGATCTGGCTCTAGTCCTTCTTTTTCGCCTTTTTCCGCTTCTTCACTTCGTCCACGGAAAACATTGTCCCCTTGCACTTCGCCGCTCCGCAATTGCAGATCTGCTCATCGTCGTCGCCGTCATAGAGGTGGTAATCGTAGGTAATCTCCTCGCCCGCCGGTATCTCCTTGATTGCCTTGATCCAAACCCGGCCCTGCACCACTTCGGTCTCGCAATTCGGCTCGCAGCTATGATTGATGAACATAGCCGCGCAGTGCCCGTCTATAACCACATCGCCTTTTCCGAGTCCAAATAGATAGGTAAGCGGAGCGTCCTGGTACATCTCGTCCGCTTCGTCTTTGCTGATGCGCGGCCCGGTGTATTCGGCAATGCGTCTGCCCCTGCCAATGCGTATGGTGGTATAGCAGCCGGCGGCGTGGATTGAGGATGAGCGGATGATAAGTGCCATGCGTTTGTGCGATGCTTTCCTTAGGGATGATTTTCCGGTTCCAGGTAGGACCGTATGGACCGCATCCTAACATTGATGGGCTCGTTGTAAAGGAGTACTTGTAGCTGTCATGAATCAGAGGCATACACATCGCGTCATCTTCACTAAGGGGTTTCGTGTATCTCTCGTCGCCGCAAGCCTCCTGATCCTGGCCGCAGGGAAGGGAATCCGCGCTCAGCAGCAGCCCGCTCCCGTGCAACCGCCTCAGCAGCAGCCTGCAAAGCCTGCCAACAACAATGATTTCCCCGAGGACACCAACAGCGTCCCCGTTGTGCCTTCCAACGGCATCAATCCTGCGGGCAACGCATCCGACTCCGCGCCAGCCTCGGCCCCAGCGCTGCCTCCATCTGCGCTTCCCGGCGATGATGCCGATCCTGTCCGCTCACCGGAAGAACCAGTCGCAGACGGTGACGCTGCAACGGGTGATTCCTCTAGTTCCAGCAGTCGCGCCGGCCTTGGCCGCGCTCTCGATGCACCCGACACAGACACAGATACCCTCAACCCGGACCCCGACCAGCAGAAACGTCACCGTGGCCGTAACGCTGTGCCCCAGCCGGCTGAGCACAAAGAGACCGCCAAGGAAGACATCGACGTCGGCAACTACTACCTCAGCACCAAGAACTGGAAAGCCGCGCTCTCACGCTTCCAGTCAGGCCTCATCCTGGCTCCCGAAGACCCGAATGTTTATTGGGGACTTGCGGAAGCACAGCGGAATCTCAAGGACTATACCTCCGCCAAGGCCAATTACGAGAAGCTTCTGGATTACGATCCCGACAACAAGCACGCGAAAGACGCCCGCAAGGCGCTCAAAGATCCAGATGTGGCTAATGCCGCATCACAGAAGTAGCTAGAGGCCGGCCCATCGAAGATAAGCGAAGAGAATCTGCTGCCCCCACAGGCTGCAGACAATCCCTCCCGCACATAGAAATGCCCCCAGCGGCAGTTTTCGTGCACTCCACGCCTCCCCATCGCGCTTCGGCATAACCAGCATCGTCACTCCTACCATCGCGCCCAACACCACCCCGATGAAAAATGCGAGCAGCGCCCCTGAAAGTCCAAACCACGCTGCCAACATAGCCATCAACTTGGCATCGCCCAGCCCAAGTCCCTCTTTGCGCCGTACCAACCAATAAAGCCAGCGGATTAGCAGTACGAATGCAGCGGCAATCAGAATATCTACCAACCGATGCAGCGCCATATGACCAACTGGAGCCGCCCTATCATCCAGCAGCTCGCGAAGCTTCAACAATTCAAATCTGCCAATCGTAAACACATATCCCGCTGCTATTCCGGGAAGAGTAATTTTGTCTGGGAGCCAGAGATGTTCTATATCGAGTGCTGCCAGTCCCACCATCCACCAGCAGAAAAGCATTTGCCCAATAATTTCAACTGACAAATCGCCGGCGACAAGGCTGTACAGGCGATAGGCGTCATACAGTCCCTTGAAAAAATCCTTACTTATTTCGTTCTGCATCATCGAGAACACTGCCGGATCGCTCAATCCAAGATGCCGGTCGCCAATTTTCCAAGCAATAGCAGCCCAGAGCGTCCCAACAGCCAGCTCCACCACCACATACCGCACCCCAATCCACGCCCCGCACGTCCGGCAACGTCCCCGCAACGCCAGCCAGCTCACCACCGGCACGTTCTCCCACCACGTCAACGTCCGCCCACACGCGCGGCACCGCGAGCGCGGCCTCACCACGCTCTCGCCCTCCGGCCAGCGGCTCAGGCAAACATTCAGAAAGCTCCCAAACGCCAGCCCCAGCATCCCAGTAAAGATTGTCCAGTAAATACGCATCCCGCAGAGGTCGAGTATAAACACCCCACCATGTAGCGACGCATCTCCATCCCCGTACGCTCCCGCCCTAAACTTTTTCTCTCCTAAAGCAGTCCATACAGTGGGGCAGCACAATCACCAGCCAAGAGGCTCATCAGAACGTGCGCATGCGGATAGCTATTTCTCTTGCTGTAGTTTTGCTCGGTGCGTTCGCGCACGCGCAGGAAACTCCACCTGAGCAAGCAGGTGTGCCCGTCGAACTCAAAGACCCGCGCGTGCAGGAACATCGCACGCAGCCGGAAGGAGCTCTGCACCGCTCTGCGCAGGAAATGGAAGATCTCAAGGGCAATCGCTTCGCCTTTGCGGGGTCGAGCGGCCATTGCCTCTTTGAAGTCGTCGTTTCTGCCAACGGCACCGTAGAGTCACTTACATCCCTCCCATCCGAAAAACTATTCCCCTGCGACCCTCACCAGCAAGAGGCCGAAGAGATCATCCGATCGCGCAGCTACATACCTTGGCTCATTGACGGCTCACCCGCCCGTGTCAAAATTCAGGACTGGGTCAATGTCTATCCGCCCGAACGCTGGGGCGCAACAGTTCCATTTCCCGCGAAGGTGGATAAGTCGACTCTCGAAATCACGCTCAAGCGAACCTCTTGCTTCGGCGACTGTCCGTCTTACCAGGTCGCCTTGCGCGGCGACGGAGCTGTGCTTTTCAACGGGCAGGCCCAGATCTACCTTCCCGGCCAGCACACGGCCCGTATCTCATCCGCTGCAATCGACGATCTCATCGCCGAATTCCGCGCGGCTAACTTCCTTTCCGCACTCCCCAAGTACCAAGGCAACTGGACGGACAATCCCACACAAACCATCACCCTGCGCATCAACGGAACAACAAAGACAGTGGTGGACTACGTAGGGACGGACGACGGCTTGCCCGTTGCCATAAGGGACTTGGAGTTCAAAATCGACAAGGCCACAAATACAGATCGCTGGATCAAGAGAAGCTCCGATCCAGTGGCTCAGCTTGCCTCCGAGCACTGGGATTTCGCCTCAGCCTCGCATGACAATCTCATGCTGTACCGCAACGCAATCGAAGAGAACGACTCCGAGCTTCTCGATGCCTACATACACGCAAAAGCCCCGGTCGCGGAAGCCATTGACAAAGGCACGCCACCTATCTGCCTCGCCAGCAAAACCGGCAACACGGAGCTCGTTCATCAGATGCTCCCGCAGGCAGGCAAGCTCTCCGCCGGTCTGCGCAATCGTTGCCTTGCAGATGCCACATCTTCCGGCAACGAAGAACTAGTCGATCTCTGGCTTGAAAAAGGCGCAAACCCTACCGCAAAGATCACAATCGACAACAACGAAGACCACGACTGGACAGTAAGCCTTGGCGCTCTGGCTACTGCCATCCAGTCCGGCAATGTAGCCGTCGTCAGCAAAATGCTAAGTTACAAGCCCGACCTCAAAGCGCCTGTTCGTGACGGTTCTATCCTGAGCTGGGCTCTTGAGCAAAATAACGATAAGAAAGAAGACAGGCTGGAAATAGTGAAGTTCTTACTTGAAGCCGGCGCAGACCCCAACGCACGCAACTTCAGCGGCGAAACCCCACTCTTCCAGTGCATGTACCTTCCCGACGCAATCCCACTCCTGCTCTCCTATGGCGCAGATATAGAAGCCCGCGCCACCTACGGCGATACACCCCTCATCCGCTACGCATTTGCCAAAGAGATGGTGCGCCCGCTCCTCGATCACGGAGCCGATCCCACAGCCACAGGGCAGTTGGGAGAAACGGCTCTCGAACGCGCGCGAAAATCGGCTTGTCCTGACTGCGTTGAGATGATCCAACAGGCCCTCGCCAGCAAACGCGCCAGCGCTGTAAACTGAGCCACAGTTTTACGGCTCAATATGAAGCTTCGGCTGTTTCGCAGCAGGCAGATTCACGCCCATAATCCCTGCCACCGTCGGCGCAATCTGCCGCATGTCGATCAGGCCAAGATCGCGACCCTTCGCCAATCCCTGACCCATTGCAAAAAATGACGCCCGCATCTCCGGCATTAGCGGCCAGAAGCCATGCGTGCCATGCACAGTCGTCTGCTCCACCACCATTGGCCCGCTCGTCGCCGCGCCCGCCACATATCCCGGCTTCATCACGACAAGAAATGTCGCATTCGGAAACCCGCCATGCTCAGCAATCTGTTGTTCATCCAGCACCTGGTCAATCCCATTCGCCTGGTCCGCGGCCAGCTTGTCGAGAATACCTTTCACCTGCTCCCGCGTTGCTGCGTCCATCTTGTCCTTCAGAACCACCGCCGTCATGCCGCCCGACGACCAGAAGGAGACCTTCCATGCCGCGGTCGCATCCATCAGCCCGGCCTGCGCAAACGGGATTCCCAGGTTTACGCTATGCGTCACATTCAGAAATCCGTGGTCGGACACAATCACGATCTTCGTCGCCGGATCGTTCTTCAGAGCCGCCGCCATGAGCCGCGCCACCATTCCATCCACGGCCTCCAGCGTCTTCGCTGCCTCCGCACTGAATGCTCCATGCTCATGCTCGGAGTCATCCATTGCGCTGAGGTGGATCGTCATAAATCCCGGCTTACGGCGCTCCAGAATATCCAGCGAGTACCGCGTCCGAACCTCGTCCCCGTTTTCTACCGTCGTGTTGTTGCCAAGCATATAGGGCCCAAGCCGTTGCTCCATCTCATCGATCGCGCCCAGCGGCCGCGAAATGGCATTCATCAGATACCGGTCCTGCGGATTCGTACTTCCGCCCACGTTCGTTGCCCGCCAGTACTCCGGAATCAGCGCATCCACGCTTACCCCATTCACACTCGCAGGCCAGCTCACGCTAGCCGTACCCATCCCAGCCTCATGAGCCGCATCCCACAGCGTCTTGACCTTGATGCTTTCCGCATACCAGTACCACGCGCCCGAGAACTTCTTCTCCGGATCAAAGAGCTGATTGTTCAAAATGCCGTGCTCCGCCGGCCATACGCCCGTAATCAGCGTTGTGTGGCTCGGATACGTCACCGTTGGCACCACGCCCACGACGCCCTCCGCATAGACGCCCTCAGTCATAAACCGTCGCAGCGTCGGAATCCGCAGTCCATGCTCGTCCGCATGGGTCACATACTCGGGCTTCAGCCCGTCAATCGAAATCATCAAGACGGGTGCAGCGCCCCACGCCGTGCTGGCTGCAAACACTGCGCACGCAAGCGCACAAAGACGAATCACACGAAGTAGTTGGCTTGGCATCATAAGGCGATTCAAACCTTTCTGTGCCCATCCATGCTTGAATGCGCGATGAAAAACCCAATCACCGGCGGCCGCTCAGACTCAAGATTCCATAAACCGTAAACAGAATCGCTCCGCCGTAAAAGCCGGCAAGCATGATCCCGTACACAATCCCCGGCTGCAGCCAATCCCAGATCGTCTCGTATTCCCACTCCAGCCACGCGTCCAGAACCTTTACCGCGAGATATTGGTAGAAGGCTCCGGCAATAATTGTCAGCAAAAAACAGCACCAGGTCGCAATCGTCCATCCATTCAGAATCCCCGCGCCCTCGGGAATATGCAGAATCGTGTGCGCAAATGTCAGCGTCAGTCCAAGCGCCGCGCCGCTGATCTGGATGTAAGTCTTCGCATTGTCGCAATACATCTGTAGCACCGTCTTCTGACGCTCAAAGGTGACCTTACGGTCATCTTCCGTGCCCGCTCGCAGCCATTGCCCGCGTTTCCGTGTTGTTGCCATTGCATTTTGCCTCCTGACGGATGAGCATAATCCGCAATTTGCTGACATCTCGCAGAATGTATGCAAATACGTATTGACTCAACCGCGTTAAGATGAAAAAAGATGGATTCCGCAAGCAGCCAACCAACGCAGCCTTCAAACGGCCCCGCGCAGGAATCCGTGCTCGAATCCAATTCCTCCCAGGCTGCCACTCTCTTCGCGCAATCCGTCGAAATCATGGCTCGCCTCCGTGCGCCCGGGGGGTGTCCCTGGGATCGCGAACAGACCTTCGACACTATCCGCAAATACACTCTCGAAGAGACCTACGAGGTCTTCGACGCCATTGAGCGCCGCGACTTTCCGCATCTGGCCGAAGAACTCGGCGACCTCCTGTTGCAGGTGCTTTTTTACTCCGAAATGGCTGCTAACGAAGGCCACTTTACCATTGCGGGAGTCCTCGACCACCTCAATCGCAAACTGATTCGGCGCCATCCGCACGTCTTCGGAGAAGAAGCCTCGCGGGCGGCAGGGAATCAGGCTGTAGTCGATGCGAATGTGGAGGGGGCGGCGGGTGTTCTGCGCAACTGGGAAGAGATTAAAGCCGCGGAAAAAGCCGCGAAATCAGCCGTCGAGGTCGGGCCAAAATCAAGACTGCACGAAGTCCAGCGCGCTCTCCCCGCACTCGCAGAAGCCGCCAAGCTCGGCTCCAAAGCCGCAAAATCCGGCTTCGACTGGCCCAACTGGCGTGAACTGCTGCCAAAAATCGCCGAGGAAACAGCGGAACTCGAAGCTGAAGCTGCTGCCGACCCGCCCGACAAACGAAAGGTAGAGTCCGAGCTAGGCGATCTCCTCTTCACCGCCGTCAATCTCGCCCGCCACCTCGGCGTAGACGCCGAAATGGCCCTGCGCGGCTGCAATCTTCGCTTCCGCCAGCGCTTCGCAGAGATGGAGCGCACTGCCTCCAAACCTTTGGAAGAGCTTTCTCCAGTGCAACTTGAAGAACTTTGGTCTAACGCCAAGAAAACATTAGTTGAAGACAAAATCGAGCCATGACCCAGTCAGCCGATTCCATACTGATCCGCTCCTGCCAGGGCCGCGACGAATTCGAGGCCTGCGTACAGCTCCAGATCGAGATCTGGGGCTACGATCCCGCAGACCTCATCCCAAACCGATCGTTCATGCTCGCGCAAAAGATCGGTGGCCAGGTCATGGGAGCCTTTGACACCTCACTCTCAGGTGCTCCAGAGCAGGGAAATGCCGCTTCACTCATCGGCTACGCTTACGCCATTCCGGGAATCAAGCCCAAAAATGGCGGAACGGAGGGCTATCTACATTCCCACATGCTGGCCGTGCGTGCCACATATCACAACCGTGGCCTCGGGGTCAGGCTCAAGCTCGCCCAGCGCCAGGAAGCTCTTTCCCGCGGTATTCGCCGCATGGAATGGACCTTCGATCCATTGGAGATAAAGAACGCTTTCCTCAATATCCACAAGCTGGGCGCCATTATTCGCCGTTATTATCCAGATTTTTATGGTGTATCCTCATCTCGTCTACAGGGCGGGCTCCCAACCGACCGCCTGGTAGCCGAGTGGTATCTGGATTCGCCTCACGTTATAGCAGCCGTTGAGGGCAACGCCGGTGCCAGGTGCAGAGTTGAGGAACGCTGCAGGATTTGGGAACGCATTATCGTTCCGGCTTCCATCTACCAGTGGAAGGCTTCGGAAAAGGATCGGGAACGCGCCGCGGCGGTTCAGCTTGAAAACCGTGGCTTGTTTCAGCAGGCTTTTGCGCGTGGGCTGGCCGTGATTGGCTTTGAGCGCGATGCCGAAGGGAACGGAATCTACGAGCTTACGCAACTTGCCGATGTTCATTCACGTATTCCATCTGTATAAGGACTCACCCAGATCATGAAAATAGACGGCATTGTTCTCCGCGAACTTCATATTCCCCTTCTTCGTCCTTTTGAAACCAGTTTCGGCGTTACTCGTGATCGTCGCGTCTTGCTTGCGGAAGTCCGTTCGGAAGGCCTCACCGGATGGGGCGAGTGCACCGCGGGCGAGCATCCGCACTTCTCCTACGAATGCACCGATACCGCCTGGCACGTTCTCCTCCATGAGCTAGGACCCTCCCTTGCCGCAGCAGAAACCGTGGAACACGGCGGCGAAGTCCCCTCGATCTTCAAGCTTGTTCGCGGTCATCGCATGGCCAAAGCCACGCTGGAGAATGCCATCTGGGATCTTGAGGCGCAGCGTGAAGGTCTTCCGCTCTCGCGGTTACTTGGCGGCGTCCGCGACATCATTCCCTGCGGCGTTTCCCTCGGCATTCAAAAGACCATCCCGGATCTGCTCGCCGTCATTGAAAAAGAGCTCGCCGCCGGCTACCAGCGCATCAAGCTCAAGTGCAAGCCCGGATGGGATGTCAAGGTTTTTGAAGCAGTCCGCAACCGCTGGCCCGGCATCACTCTTTCCTGCGATGCCAACTCCTCTTATCGCCTGCGCGACGCCGATCACGTCGCTACCTGGGATGCCTTTGACCTCCTCATGATCGAGCAGCCGATGTGGCATGACGACTTCTTCTATCACTCCATCCTGCAGAAGCGGCTCAACACGCCGATCTGCCTTGATGAGTCCATCAACAATCGCCGTGACGCTCTGGCTGCCATCGAAAACGAATCCTGCCGCATCATCAACATCAAGCTCGGCCGCGTCGGTGGATTCTCTGAGGCCATCGCGGTACATAATGCCTGTCTGGAGCGTGGCGTGCCGGTCTGGTGCGGGGGAATGCTTGAGTCAGGAATTGGGCGCTCGCACAATATCGCCATTTCGTCGCTTGAAAACTACTCGCTGCCTGGGGACGTTTCTGCTTCGGCTCGCTACTGGAAGGAAGACATTATCGAGCCTGAGGTCACTGTTACGCCGCAAGGCGAGATTATTCTGCCGGATACGCCGGGGCGTGGGTATGAGGTGCGCTACGACCTGATTGAGAGGCTTACGGTGCGTAAAGAAACTGTGCGTTCTTTGGTTACCGTCTAGCGATGGGGAACTAAAAGTTGTTCATCCGCGTACACTATCCCCGGCAGAGCAACTTTGGCCGTTAATATGCGTCTCAATCCGGAGAGGCAGATTGTGCGGCAAGTGAGCATCTGCCGGAGGAAAACTTCAAGTGACTCCCCAGGAACAGCAACTCCTGACCCAGCTTACCCAGCGCATCAACCAGACCCAGCTCCAGGACAAGGATCCCGACGCCCAGAATCTTCTGGGCAAGGAGCTTGGCGCCAACTCGGACGCGCTTTACATCCTCGCGCAGACCGCCCTCATACAGGACATGGCTCTGCAGCGAGCCAATTCGCACGTCGCCGATCTTGAAAAACAGATCGAGGATCTGCAGCAGCAGTTGGAAGAAGATGAGCAGCAAATCGACCAGCTCCAGCAGGTGCAGCAACGCCAGCCTGCAAAGCCAACCAGCTTCCTTGGCCGCCTCTTCGGCGATCCTCAACCTGCACAGCCGCAATATCAACAGGTTCCGCAGCCGTCGCAGGGCGCACCGGCATACCAGCCCGTTCAATACGCGCCTCAGCAGCCCCAGTATGCGCAACCCCAGTTCATTCCCCCTCAGCCGCAATACATTCCTGCTGCCCCCATGATGGGTGGACCGATGATTGGCGGTCCTGGCATGATGGGCGGCCAGCCCAGCTTCCTTCGCTCTGCCATGCAGACGGCCGCAGGCGTTGCCGCCGGAACACTGGCTGTCGAAGGCATCGAATCGCTCTTCCACGGCGGCCATTCCGGTTTTGGTGGCTATGGCGGCGGCTACGGTGGTGGTTTCGGCGGCGAACGCCCCGAAGAGGTCGTCAACAACTACTACGGTGACTCGCCCGAGCGCGAACGCCACGACTTCGGCGGTGGTGGCTACGAAGGAGAACAACACCACGAAGGTGGCGAGCGCTTCCACGACGCCAGCTACGAAACCTCCGGCAACTACGACCGGGGTGACGATCGCGGCGATGACCGCAACTATGCCGACGACAGCCTCAGTAACGACTCCGTCGCAGCCGACAACAGCGTCTCTGACGTGCAACTAGACGATAGCGGCAGCTACGACGACAACAGCAGCTTTCAGTAACTCTATCGCGTCAGCACTTTCTCAATCGCGTCGCAGGCGGAAGCTCTACCATCTTCCGCCTGCATTGCTTCCCGCATCTTACCGGCCCGCCGCGCAAACGATTCCTCTTCCAGCAGTCTCCTCAGCGCCTTCGCCGCCCGCTCCGCAGAATAGCGTTTGCGTGTAATCGTAAGCCCCGCACCCATCCGCACAATTCGCGCCGCCTGGTCGGGCTGGTCCCATCCATACGGAACAATCAGCATCGGCCTTCCCACTCGCATCGCCATCCCCGTCGTCCCGGCTCCGCCCTGGTGCACAATCACTGCGCAACGCGAAAACACCTGCGAGTACGGCGCATACCGCGCCACAAATACGTCCGGCCCCGCGGCATACTGAGTCTCATCTGGTCCCACCAGTAGCGCCCGTCGTCCAAGTCTCTTCGCAGCTTTTATGCTCTCTGCATAAAAATTTCCGGGATTGTGCACCGCCGTCGATCCCTGCGTAAAAACAATCGGCGCTGCGCCTTTCGCAAGAAAATTCTCCAGCTCACTTGAAAGCGCCTCGCTGGAATTCGATTGATCGTGAAACACAAATCCCGGTTGCACCGTATTCGCTGGCCAATCCGGCTGTGGCCCGGCCAGCTCCCGTGAAAACAACGCCAGCACCAGCTCCGGCGAAAACTTGTCCGTGAACAGCGGATTACGCCCCGGGCTCAGTCCTTCTTCCTTGCGCAATTTCCGAATCGGCTTCCACCAGTGGTCGATCGCGGCGCTGCTCATCCTCAGCATCGCGCGATGCACTCCCGGCCCAGTCCAGCGCAGATGTTGGAGCTCCGGCACGTTCGGCAGCACAGGCGGGTCATAGACGGAGAACAATGTGCACGGTGAAAAAATCGCCGAAGCCCATTTCAGCCGCAGCTTTTCCGCTATTAGCGGAGCGGGGTACACCATCTCGCTTGCAATCATCATGTCGACGCCGCCTTCAGGGCCGTCCAGAGCCGCCAGCAGATCAATATAGGTATCCCTTAAATGCGGCAACACCAGTTCACGCAGAAGAATCTCCGTCCCCCGTCGCATATCTTCGCATCGTGCTATAAGTCCCGTGTCCTGAGGATCCCAGTCCGGTCGCAGCGGTCGAAATTCCAGCCCTAATCCCTCGATCCTCTCGCGATAAAACGGCGTGCTCGCAATATATACCCGATGCCCGCGCCGCTTCAGTTCCAGCGCCACCCCGATCATCGGGTGCAGATCGCCAAGCGACCCAAGGGTCGCAAACAAAATTCGATGTTGTGCTCTCTTAGTTGTCATAGCTGGTTCAGTACGTGCCGGTCATTGTGTTCATTGCATAAGACCGTGCAATCTCACAACCACTCTGTTCTGGCGTCGCCTGGTGCCTGTCCTCTTTGTTATACTTAGAGCGTTTGGCGCATATCTGCGCTTCATATAATCGTCACCACGTACCGAGGTTTTCCCATGTCCGGCCATTCGAAATGGGCGACAATCAAACACAAAAAGGGCGCGCTCGATGCCAAGCGCGGCAAGATATTCACTCGCCTGATCAAGGAAATCACCATCGCCGCTAAAGGCGGCGGCGGAGATCCCGACGGCAACCCACGCCTCCGCACCGCCGTGCTCGCGGCCAAGGCTGAAAACATGCCCGCCGATAACATCAAGCGCGCCATCCAGCGCGGCACAGGTGAGCTTGAAGGCGTCAACTACGAGGAAATCACCTTCGAGGGCTACGGCCCCGGCGGCGTCGCCGTCGTTGTTGAGACTCTCACCGACAACCGTAATCGCACGGTCAGTGAAATTCGCCACACATTCTCGAAGAACGGCGGCAATCTCGGTTCCACCGGCTCGGTCCTGCACATGTTCTCGAAGAAGGGCCTCATCGCCATTGAAAAACCCTCGGCCGACGAAGAAACCCTCATGAATATCGTCCTCGAGCACGGCGGAGAAGACCTCAACGACGAAGGCGATAGCTGGGAGATTCTCACCGATCCCGCCTCTTACGAAGCCGTATCGGAGGCCGTTAAGGCCGCCAAAATCCCAACGGTCGCCAGTGAAGTCACCATGATCGCGTCTACCTATACGAAGTTGGAGGGTGCGCAGGCCAACGCCATGGTCCGCCTCCTCGAAGCGCTCGAAGACTTCGACGACACCCAAAATGTCTATTCGAACTTCGACATGGATGAGGTCGAGGTCGCAGGCTAGCTAATCTTCAAACCAGTGAAGAAAGGCCGCCTGCACCGGGCGGCCTTTTTCATGAGATGCTGAGGTTCATACTTTGCGGAGAACTACGTTGAAACCAATCCGAAACCTCTTTCTGCTCGCGCTTTTTCCCCTGCACCTCGCAGCCCAGGCAACGGGTCCGATAAGTCCGGTGGCTGAAGTGAGTTCGCAAAAGCCCTGGGGTCTGACACCGTTCCTCAACTACGGCAACGGAGTCGCTGATCGCTCGGACTATCGCTTCCTCATCGGCGGCGTTGAAGTGACCAAGCCCATCACGCCCGTTGTGCATGCCGGCCCGCTCAGTGGCCAGTTTGAATTTGGAGGCAGCATCATCCCATTGTGGCAGGCCTTTACTCCTGCGCCATACACTCTGCGCGAGCCCACAAACCCCCAGCTCAGCTCTTCCTACGGTGGCGGCCATTACACCGGCTTCAGCGTCGTCCCCGTCATCTTCCGCTGGGATTTCCTCACCCGCTCACCGCGATGGCAGCCATGGTTTCAAGCCTCTGCAGGCGTAATCTACACTACGCATAAGTTTCCCCCCGACGTTCTCGTGCCACACGGTTTTCCCGGCGGCACTTCTGTCTGGAATTTCTCTCCGCAGGGCGGCATCGGCCTCCGTTACTTCACCCGCTCCCGCCGTTCCATTGATTTCGGCGTCAACTCAGTCCACATCTCTTCAGCCTCGCTGGGCGACAAGAACCCCGGTGTCAACGCCAGCATCCAAGTTCAGGTTGGTTACACCTTCTGGAAATAGGAAAAGCAGTGAACAGATTACAGGTGATAGTGGACAGTAAGAGCAACACGCACCGTCCTCTGTCCACTGTCACCTGTCACCTGTCATCTGAATGAGCGAAGCGAATCCCATCATCGAATGCGTTCCCAATTTTTCTGAGGGCGCAGACTCACGCAAGGTTGAGGCCATCGTCTCCGCCATGCGTGTCGATGGCGTGCATCTCCTCGACTGGTCCATGGACCCCGATCACAACCGCTCCGTCGTCACCATCGCCGGTCCGCCCGCGGCGGTGGTCGAATCTGCCGTGCGCGGAGCAGGGAAGGCCGCCGAGCTCATCGACCTTACCGTCCAGCAAGGCGTCCATCCTCGCATTGGAGCCGCTGACGTTATCCCTTTTGTCCCAATCTCAGGCATCAAGCTTGACCAGTGCGCGCTTCTTGCCCGCCAGGCTGGCATGGAGATCTGGCGTCGTTTCGGCGTCCCTGTTTATTTCTATGAAGCTGCCGCCTCGCGCCCCGACCGTTCCAATCTAGAAGACGTCCGCAAAGGCCAGTTCGAAGGCCTCCGCGACTCCGTCCGCAAGGACTCCTCTCGCCGCCCGGATCTCGGCGGTTCCACCCTCCATCCCACCGCCGGAGCCTCCGCCGTCGGAGCGCGTAAATTTCTCGTCGCCTACAACATCTTCCTCAATACCTCGGATGTCGCCATCGCCCGTGCCATAGCCAAAGAGATTCGCGCTTCAGCCGGCGGCCTCAAGGGCGTCAAAGCCCTCGGGGTCCTCGTGCACGGCCGTGCCCAGCTCACCATGAACATCACAGACTTCGAGGTCACTCCAATCTCCCATGTCCACTCCCGCGTCGCATCGCTCGCCGCCCGCCACAAAACCGCCCTTGCGGAAGGCGAAATCGTCGGTCTTGTCCCCAGCGCCGCCTGCGAGCACGACTCTGACTGGATGAGCCAGCTCGGCCTCTTCGATCCCACCGCCAAGATCCTTGAGCGCCGTCTGGAAAATCCGCTACCATGGCCCAATAGCGCCAAATAATGCCTTCCAAAGTCATGCTTTATGAGCGGCTGAACCTCCCATCGCGTCTTATTTCATAGAACGGTACAATAAGAATCAGAAGGAACATGCTCTTGCGTAACTCTCTCAAGCTCGTCCCCGCCCTCGTCCTATCTTTGTGTGCTGCGGTCTCCCATGCCGCGCAGCTTTCTTCGGACGCGCGCGCTGCCATTCCCCGTGACGTGCGCCAGCTCGTCGTCATTGACTACCGCGCCATGCAGAACTCTGACACTGCCATGCAGCTCCGCGATCGCGTCATGCCTCCTGAGCTTAAGCAGTTCGACGAGGCGCTCCGCAAGTCCGGCCTCAATGACAATCACGACGTCGATCAGTTGGCTTTTGCGCTCTTTCATCCCTCAAGCGCTAAGGATGCCGACGAAAACGTCACCCTCGGCATCGCCCAGGGTCAATTCGATACCGACACCATCCTCGCTGGCTTCAAAAAGCGCGGCGTCAAGCCACAGGTCATCCGCACCAGCAAGATCTATCCCATGGCCAAGTCCGGCATGATGCTCTGCTTCCTCGATCAATCCACCATGATCTTCGGCGGAATTGACGCCATCAAGGCATCCCTCGATGCCCATGACGGCAATCAGCAGAACCTTCTTGCCAACGGCACGCTCATGGACGCCATGCGCTCCACGGACTCTGAGGCTCTCTGGAGCGTTCTTGATGCCGCGGGCACCCAGAACATGATGAAAGGGGTCCTCGGTGAAGCCGGCTCCGTTGCAGACTACGAGTCTGTCCGTAAGCGCCTGCAGGTCTCCTGGTATGGCATGGACTTCAGCCATGGCGTCAAGTTCGATCTCACCATCGTCACCGGCGACAGCTTTGCCGCAGCGACCATCTCCTCGCTTCTAAATGCCGCCGTCCTCTACAAGAAAACCACCGGAGACAACACGGAGAAAATTGCTCTTGCGGGTACGGATGTCAGCTCCAGTGCAGGCAAACTCCTCGTCACTTTCAACGCCACAGACAATGACTTCGCCAGTCTGCTCAAGTCCTCGCTCTTTCAGAGCATGGTCCGCTAAGAACAGGCCAATCCAGTCCTCATAAAAAGCCGGAGCCTCGCGCTCCGGCTTTTTCGTTTCAGCGCCTTCTTCCATCCCGCGTATCATCCAGAAGTCCGACGCAAGGTTCGTTTCCCTCAGATATGCATAGTCGTGCCGAAAATGGCTTTCGTCGCTTGTCCCTGCAGCATGTTACTGTGATTCCTTAAGAAACAGGGAAGAAACACAAGCCCCAAATCTGGCACTAGATACTTGCAACAATGAGCCCCGCTGCGGAACAGCTTTTTAGTCAGGCCGTCAATATGTCTCCCGTGCGGCGCGCCGAGTTTCTCTCCTCTGCGTGTGAGGGCAATCTCGTCCTCCGTCAGACCGTTGAAAAGCTCCTCGCGGAAAATGATCAGCGCAACAGTTCTTCAAATACTCCGCTTCTGGACCTTGGCAACACCATGCCCCCAGCCGAATTCCTTCCCGCCGGCAGCCGAATTGGCCGCTATACCATCCTTCAGCCGCTCGGCATGGGCGGTATGGGCGTCGTCTACCGTGCCCGCGATGAAAAGCTTGAGCGTGAAGTCGCCATCAAGATGCTCTCGCCCGGCGTGCTCCTGAACCCCGAGGCCCGCCGCCACTTCCGCACGGAAGCTTTGGCACTTGCCAGACTCAATCATCCCAACATTGCCGCCGTCTATGACGCCGGCGAACAGGATGGCCAAGACTACATCGTGATGGAACTCGTTTCCGGCGAGCCGCTCTCCAACCGTCTCCGTGCAAACAGCCCGCTCGACATCCACACCGCTTCGCAGATCGTCCTCGAAGTGCTCGACGCTCTACGTGAAGCCCATGGCCAGGGCATCGTGCACCGTGATCTCAAGCCCGGCAATATCATGATCACCACACGCGGCCAGGCCAAAGTGCTCGACTTCGGCCTCGCCCGCATCCTTCAGCCTGATGCCAGCGCCACGCAGACACAGGGCATCGCCGGTACGCCGATGTACATGTCGCCGGAGCAGGCTCTTGGTGCACCATTGGACGCTCGTACTGACATCTGGAGCCTCGGCGTCATCTTCTATGAAACCCTTACCGGGCAAACTCCCTTCCGGTCTGAAAGCACCATAGGTATTCTGCACGCCATCACCCAATCTCCGCTCACCCATGCTCGTCAGCTCCGCCCAGATATCTCGCCCATTGCTGATGCCATCGTTACCCGTGCACTCGAAAAAGACCCCGGGAGGCGTTATCAGTCTGCCGAAGAGATGCACCGCGATCTCGCGTCTCTCGTCAAGCCGCCCGAGGCCGTATCTCGCCCGCGATGGCAGCAACCTAAATGGATGTTTGCTGGGTTCGCGCTCATCCTCATCGCTGCTTCACTTGTCGGCTGGGTGCTCTGGCGTCATGCCGCCGAGCGCCGCTGGGCACATAATGAGGCTCCCGCGCAGATTGACGCGGAGCTCTCCAACTGGCATCCACTCGAGGCACAAGCCCTGCTCGCTCGTGCGCTAAAGGCATTGCCATCCGATCCAGCGATACAGCAAATAGAAGAGACCGATACGCTAGCCATCTCAGTCACCTCCGATCCCGCAGGAGCCACCGTTGCCATCCAGGACTACACCCTCCCGAAGAGTGCATGGAAGACCCTCGGAACCACGCCGCTCGCAAACATCCGCATTCCCAAAGCCCAATTCCGCTGGAAACTCACCGCACCCGGCATGCCGGAAATAGTCCTCGCCCCGCAAACGGACGAAGCAATGCACTTCCCGCTTGTCAGCATTGCCTCCGCACCCGCCGGCATGGTCTACGTCCCGGCAGGAAACTTCGCGGACTACGTCGCATTTCTTGGCTGGCTTGCTCCAGCACCGCTGCCGGCCTACTACATTGACCGCACAGAGGTGACCAATCGCGCCTATCAGCAGTTCGTCGATGCCGGTGGTTATTCCAATGCAAAGTACTGGCCCGCGCAGATCGAGAAGGATGGTCGCGCGCTCTCTTGGATCGCCGCTGTCGCCGATTTCACTGACTCGAGCGGTCGTCCCGGCCCCGCAACATGGACCGCTGGTCACTACCCTGAAGGGCAGGCCGATTATCCCGTAGCCGGCATCAGTTGGTATGAGGCAGCAGCCTACGCCACATGGGCGGGCAAAAGTCTCCCTGTGCTGAGCCAGTATTACCGTGCTTCACCACCGGATCTTGCCGGTCCCACAACCGCCATGAGCAATCTTGGTGGCGCAGCAGTTGCGCCTGTTGGCACATTCAAAGGTCTCGGTCCTTACGGCACCCTCGATATGGCTGGCAACGTCCGCGAGTGGATCGCCAACACCGTCGATGACAAGCTGCGCTTCGCCCTTGGCGGCTCGTGGCAATCAGCGGCTTACATGTCGAACGAACCTGAGGCTTTCCCGCCCTTGGATCGTAACGCGGGTACCGGCTTCCGCTGCGTCCGCAATCTCGCCCCACTCCCCGATTCCGCAGTCAGACCCTTCCATCGCACGTTGCGTGATTTCTCCAGTTACAAG
>Ga0206824_10011_pt2 | contig 20438 bp, 20 predicted proteins | sample Alteio_BWOrgCont_82_FD_152874 | JGI IMG/M metagenome (GOLD analysis project Ga0206824, IMG submission 152874) | Enriched cells from forest soil in Barre Woods Harvard Forest LTER site, Petersham, Massachusetts, United States -... | ecosystem: Environmental > Terrestrial > Soil > Temperate forest >...
CCACAGGGCTGAAGAAACGAAAGTGACTTCAGCCCCTTATAAACCCGAGAAAATCCAATTCCTGTTTTTTTGAATCTGCCTCTTTCGGCCCCGAACTGCCTCCAATTGGCTACTTCGTGGCTACCGGTTGGCTACCGTGATCGCTTCGTATTTTTACTTCTAAAACGTATAGTACGAGGGCTTAAGTCTCGGTATTCATTCACTCAGCGTCGCTGTGCAGTTTTACTATAAACAACGCGCGGAATCAGTAGTTTTCCAATTTGGCTTCATCAAAGGCTGCATGTGTTTTTTGGGCAAAACACAAACAGAAAGCGAGTTGGAAAATGCGAGATGCAACCTCTCCCCTGCTCGCATTCTGAAGATTTATTCAGGATATGGGTATTCTGCTGAGGAATTTGAACAGATCAAACTTGATCCCAAAAAATACATCGCAGAATTCAGCGATGACGGGAAAAAAGATCAAACCATCACCCAAAAACCTCGATGTAACCATTTCAAAATCGTCACTAAGGAAGTTCGCGTTCTAAGAATTCTGCGGATACGGAAAAAACTCACACAGTATGAAGCGTCCCGTCTTTGCGGTTACATCCCTGGGGGTTTTGAGCATATCGAAGTTGGCACTTTCAGTAATCAAAACTTTAGCAAAATAAGGAGGATTCATTGCGTACGATCTATTGGTAAAACTGATATTCATTTCTGCGCTCGTTCAATTCGGGCTCACGCTTTCGCATGTTGAGAACCACCATTCGCGTGAGTGCCTTCAAACATTAGAAGCGCGATCGCGCGATGTTTTGAAAATTGATTGGAAACCGATAACGGTGTTTCCGGAAGAGGTTCGAAAATAATTCTCGGCAAAGTCCGGAAGCAGATTAGCTTTGAAACAAAATTAATTTAGGAAACATAATTGCCCGCGAAAATGAGCATTTCTCGGTTAAAAATCATTGGTTTTAGTTTTTGGTCTAATAGCTTGACATAGTTCGTAGCTCTTAATTCTCACTACGGTTGAAATATTGTTTCGTCTTAGTGTTAAACAAAAGCAATGCACCCGCGCATAGCCCCAACACCCAATCTGCAATGAGGAAAATATTATATAGCCAGCTATCGGAGAAGAAGAAGAAATTGTGACCTAGAATTCCAATAGTTTCCACGGCGATTAAGGCCACTATTGGTATTAATACAAATGCTAGGAATACATTTTTAGCCCATACCTTTGACTTTAAAATTTGATCTGAAAGAAGGTATAGAAAACCGCAATAAAGGACTGAACTAGAAAAAGCAGCTAAGAGACTGTAGTGTTTTACGAAAATCGAAATAGGCGTTCTAAGTATGGCGCATAACGCATCGATGCGAATCAGCATAGAAACCCTTCGTAGTTCAAATGACCTGGATTTATCCGCAGTAGTTAGATCAATTGCTAGATTGATTATTTTGGACACTTTCAAGGCATCACGCTCCTTTGGAGTTACCTAGAATTAATTTAGAAATGAATCAATGGTAAATCGGTATGTAATTCTCATTTTAAGTTAAATTCAAATCCCCTGCAAATTTAAAGATCTTCATTGGGCTGCCATGACGTCAAAATTGATGTGCTTATTGAATATTGGAAAGCATCAGATCAAAGGGAGGGCTCAGTCTAAATCCCTACTAAAACATTCATGGCGTGCACGCAAATGCGAATATTCAATGCGCGACCAATAAATTCCAATTTTGTGGTTCCAAACAATTACACACCACGAACGAGATTCAAGCCAATTTTTGCGCCCTGACTGACACAGGCTTGAATCAAGAATCCACCGGTCGGAGCGTCCCAGGACAGCATCTCTCCGCCACAAAAAATTTCCGGAAAAGATCTCAGTTCTAAGTTATCGGTGACAGCATTGATGGCAATCCCACCGCCTGAAGAAATGGCTTCAGATAAAGGACGCGCTTGGATCAAGTCCAAAGGAAATTTTTTGATGATTGCGGCCATCGCTTTGACCGAGGCTTTCGCTGACTCTGGAGCATGATGAAATAATAAACTCTCGGAAGCCACTGAAAGTTGTAACGTGCGTTTCACGCGACGGATTGGAGACCAGTTTTCACGCACGTGATTGAGTCGCTCCTCGATTTGATTTTGTGTGAGATCGGGCTTGAGATCCAATGTGGCTGGACCAGGAATTCCCACGAAATAAACAGGTGTGCCTTCGATTCCATATTGAGTGATAACGAGTTCGCCTTGTTTTTCTCCTCGCTCGGTTTTCATGGAAATCTTTTTGAGAGGCTTCCCTTCTGCTTCTTGCAAAAATTTTTCGCTGAAATTGGCCTCATAACCCACATTGCTCGGGTGAAAAGCTTCAATTGAAATACCTTTATCACACATCCAGGTGCACCATTCCGGCTCAGTGTCTTCCCAACTTCCTCCACCCAAAAACAATCCAACCCTATCGAATTCGTGCATTTCGTTCGATGAAAATTTTAATTTAATTTTTTTGTCGTGAAGAGTGAAATCTTGGAGCAAGTGATTGGAGTGAAAATTTACTTTTTTGCTTTTTAGAAATTCAATCCAGGTTTTGAGTAGATTCGCGCCCTTCATTTCTTCAACGAAATAGCGATCCGAAGTTCCGATGAAGGTTTTCAATTTTAATTCTTCTTCAATAAACTGAATCCAATGGCTTGGTCCAAATTCATTGAATAAAGTTTCCCACCACGCGGATGCAAAACCCCGGTAGTGATTCACAAATTCGCTCGGCGAGCAGTGATGAGAAATATTAAGACCCGAACTGCCCGCAATTAAAAGTTTTCGACCAAAGCCAGGATGACGTTCAAAAACATGAATTTCTGCTTTTGGCTGAGCAAGAATCGCATGTGTTGCGGCCATGAGTCCCGCTGGGCCGCTGCCGACGATCGCTAGACGTAAGTTCTGAGGCATGGATGAATCATATAATAGGGTGAGAGCGTTGGAAAACTCAGCACTATGAAATTCGTTGATTTTTTGCCAAGCTTCATTTTGTAATCAACTTTTTCACTAAATTAGTTTATAAATTCACTCTAATGTTTTCGCATACGCCCTTGAACCTATTTGCTCTATTGATCAGCGCATCTTCTGCCCACGCAGGCACCACACAGGTGACACTCAACGAATTTTTTAATTCTTCAGAACTTGAATTCGCAAAAAAACACACAGATCCATTCGACCAAAAAAACCGCTACTTGGGCAATGATCTCTTTGACAATGACAAGCCTCTCGACAGTCACAGCGAGGGCGCAGACGCAAAGTTTCATTATTCAATGACTGAACTTCTCACGCGCGAATTGAAGAGCTCTAAAATCATCACATCGGATGATGATCCCAAAATTTACACCGCGAAGTGTGATTACCGTTTTTCTGAGCCGATCAAATACCCAGTCAATATTTTTCCCATTCGCGATGATGGTGAATCTGTGGAAATTTGGAGAATTTCGGATTTTACCCCTATCCATCAACTCGACGAATGCAAGATTGACAGTTCAAGTTGCAACGCTCTCATCAACGACATTCCCAAATACGTTCGCTGTGCTAAAGACGGCGTTTTTGGCAATCATCCGTTGGAAGTGCTTGCAACGGCAAAATTTTGGGATGATTTGCCAGGCCATGCGACAGTATGGAACGCATTTCAAGGTTGTTCAAAAGAAGAAGTAAAAAGCGCTTTTAAGGCCTCGCAAACGACTCTGCGATGGAGTGAAGACACTAAAGAATCAACACTAACAGCACTATTTGATATCCAAAATGATCCCGTCTTCACTGAAGACATACGTGTATCATTGAATAATTGTCACATTAAAAAACCTGCAGCCCCTTCACCACCACCAGCTCCCGCACCAAAACCCACCGTGCGCACCGCTTGCTTTGGATGGAATCCGAAGACAGACAATGTTGTCGTCATCCTCAATGATCAGCTGAGCAAAGAAGGAGTGACGATCACGGTGACAAATCCGAATAGCACAGAAATTTATTCTCAGTTCTGGCAAAACACGCTCGAGCCGGAATTGACTTTAGGGCACTCGCTCACGATCGGACGTTACAAAATAAAAATTCAATCTACTGCGACAACAGAGCCGATTTTTTTGGAATTCTTATTTGAACACAGATAATAAAGCGACATTCGTGGAAAAAAATGACGGACCCTAGTATGGGAATTTAGAATTGTTTGTAGAGATTCATCTAATTTGAGGCCCTTTCGACTTCCACCATTTCAAATGAATACTAAGTCCGTTCAATACGTGGGATTGCAGCTGACTAATATTCCTTCGAATATTTTCTTCCCTGGGACATCTTTGCTGCGGTCGCTGTATGTCAGCCTGTTACTGATCATACTATTTGGCGACCAGTTTCCAGAAATTCTGGATGACACTCCATAGAATGGAGAAGTCGTCACCGAAAAAGTATAATAAACTTCTCCGGATGATTTACGGCCCCATTGAAAGGCGTAACCAGCGCCACCGTCCCGAGATTTATATTCAGCAAGCTGTTCCGCATTAGTATTCATTTCGCTGAACGTCTGTATGGAGTGATATTCAACTGCGTCCTTAGTCTCTAGAAACATATTTTGGCCGATACAAAAAAATCCAGAAATATTTTTCGAGTTCAGCAAATCAAATTTATCCAAATGCAACTGACCTATGGTGGTTTGATAAACATCATCAGGATAAAGACAATCATTGTCGGCTTCATTTGCGGCGCGAAGCAATTCATGAACAATGGTGTGTGAAACAGGTTTAGCGTGATTGAGGGATGCTTCCCAAGAATCAATTGCACCCGGCCCATCTTCTTTGAGTTGAATCAGACCGGGAGAACCAAAGGCGATGAACGCTTCTTGATTTTTTACTGGTAAACCTGTCAATGGATCCATCAGCACTTTCACACTCATAATTTTTGTAGAGCCCTGAAGGGTGTTGAGTAAGAGATCGTGAAGCTGTTGTTCAAACTGGTATTGCCCTAAAAGCTTGTTTGCCAGGGACACGAACTGCGCGACAAAATCATTAGCGCCTCCTCGAACACCATACTGTGCCAACGCAGAATCCATCGAGAACAATACAAAGAATAAAAAAATAAAATTCAATTTTTACCCTTCGTTTTGAGAGTGGACGAATGAACAACGAAACACCCCGCAACCGATTGCACAACTAAGTTTGGATTTTGCGATTGCTGTGATAGCTCTGCCACGCGATCCAAATACCCATGCGTGATCTCTTTCAATTCCGGCCAAAGTCGGTCATCAATCACAATAGATTCAAATCCCACTACCCGCTCATCTGCTGTCTTGTGTTCGATATGATCCATGCAAAGATGAAAAAGAGAGCGATAAAGTTCTTTAATTTGTTTGAACTGCCCTTCGACAGCAAAAAGGGAAGCCGTTCGATTGACGACAAAAGTTCCCCACTCACCAGAAATCCAGTTTTCATTTCGCAAACGGTCGATCAATTGTTCAATGTCGAATTCGCTCTTATTAAATAACAGCGCTAATTCTTTTGCGCGTGTTGGCTTCAATCCGACACGCAACAGATTCATCAACGTGATAGCCTCGATTGAATAAAATAACGGAATTTCTTTCGAAACCTGTTGCAAGCGCTTCCATATTCCAATTTTCGCACAAATTTTGCGAGTCAGAGATAAATACTGCGTCTGGCGAGACGGTTTCGATTCCATCGCTTCGGCTTCCAGTAGCGATTGGAAAAGGTCTTCTTCCAAGATCGTCAATCGAAGCTTTTCGCTGATCTCTTTTGCGCGCGCGGCCGATATCCGCAAATTTCCATTCAACACACGTGAAATTCCACCCGACGAAAGGCCAATCGTTTTGGCAAATGCGCGCATCGAATAGTTTTCGTTTTTTCTCTTTTTATCGAGATACTTTTCTTTCAGAAAATCGTTCGATCTGAGTGTCAGTTTCACTTTGCGCGAAGTTTAACGTGTTTAAATGACGCCGTAAATTGCCTTATCGATAACAACCTTTTCATTTGAAAACTCCAAATGTGATCACCAGCGGTAAGCGATTATCGAGATCTTGTTCAAAAAAAATTTGGCACACCACGGGTCATCTGCAACCTTCGGTATAACGAGTAAACGAAACTCGTTGCATAGGGGGACGCTCATGAAATTTCGCACTGAAAAAAATCATCTACTTCAAAAATTACTGTCGAAAAGATCATTTCTCATCACGACAATCTTAGGGGCAAGCATAGCGATGTTCGGCTTCGGACCTTGTGTTACTGAAACATCACCAAACCTTTATCCCGGAATTCAATATTTTGTCGATGTCGCAAATACGGGACTTTACTACCCTCCATACGGTGGTGCGTGTCCTTACGGCGGCAGCTACTACGCGGCGAACTCCAGTTGTCAGGTGACTAACTTCGGCGCGGGTGTATTGAGTTCTGCGGTCACTTATACCGTCGGTGAAACTCCTCCTGTTGCTGGATTTTATTATCCACAACCTACTGCAGGTTCATGCCCTTATGGCGGAACCGTAGATACGATCTATAACGTCCCGATTTGTGCTGTTGCCAGTTACTCTTACAATAACTTGGCATCGACTCACTATTTTGTTTATGCAGCAAACAATGGGGGAAATTCGATATCGATGTATGTGATGGACCCGACCAGCGGGGCATTGACTGCAAATGGCACGATCGCAACGGGACTATCGCCCTTCTCTATCGCTGTCGATCCGACCGGACGTTTCGTGTACACCTCAAACTTTGCAGGTTCATGTTCGTCGCCCGGAAGCATTTCCATGTATGCAATCAATCAATCGACAGGTCAGTTGATTTCGCTCGGACCTGATATTCCGGCAGGCATCGAGCCAACCTCAATTTTTGTCGATCCGACAGGACGTTTTGTGTATACAGCAAATGATGGCGGCGCATGTGGTCCCGCAGACGATACCCTTTCGATGTACACCATCAATCAAAGCACAGGCGTTCTCACGCATCTTACTGCAATGCCGGCAAGATACGGCGGTTTGAATGTACCCTTTGCAGTCACTGTTGATCCTTCGGGACTTTATGTCTATGCAGCAAATGGAAATGGAAGCAGCGGCGGATCTGTTTCCGAATTTACCATCAATCAAGCTACGGGCAACCTCACTGCAATGGGCGGTTCTCCGGTATTGACTGGAGTTTCACCGTTTCCACTGGAAATTACAGCTGATCCTACAGGGCGTTTTGTGTACGCAACCAATGAAGATCCACCGACCTCAAATGATTTCTCGATGTTGTCGATTAACCCAACAAACGGATCGCTCACCGCAATGGCAACATTTCCATCGACAGGTACGCAACCAAACGGCTTCGCCATCGATCCGTTTGGACGTCTTGCGTTTACTCCGAATGCAGGAAGTTCGAACGCGACTTCATATGGCATCAATCCAACGACTGGCCTCTTGACAGCGATTGGCACGAGCGGCGCTGGGTCAGTGCCATTTGGATTTGCTATAGATCCGACAGGACGTTTCGGTTTTGCTGCAAACGAAGGTTCAAACAGTATTTCCGCTTACACGATCAATCGCAATACGGGCGCACTTGGTCCTGCGACTCCGTATGGCGCAGGAACGGGGTCTCTTTCGGTAGCGGTAACCGCTGGCCCGGGGCGCTTTGCTTATGTTGCGAATCTTGGAGCAAATACCGTTAGCTATTATTTCATCGATCCAAACACGGGTTGGCTGACACAATTTGGATCGGACGTGACCGTAGGAACTGACCCAAGTTCAGTTGTTGCTGATCCAAGCGGACGTTTCGTATATGTGGCGAATGGCGCCGATTCGACAGTTTCGATGTTTTCAGTTACTCCGAAATCAGGGGTCCTCACTAGTATTGCTTCTGCGATACCGACGGGAAGCGGGCCGAATACAGTTGCCGTGGATCCGACAGGACGTTTTGCATACACCGCTAATGCGGGGTCGAGTAATATTTCCGTTTACACGATTAACCAAACCACCGGCGCATTGACGTCTCAAGGAACGACCTCGACGACATCTGCGCCGACTTCTGTGGCGTTTGATACGACGGGGAATTACTTATACGCTACGGAAGGCAGCGGAAATCTTGTAGCGAATTTTTCCATCAACCAAACGAACGGCACTCTGACTTCAGTCGGTACGACCTCAACTACCTATAACCAGCAAGCCATTGCAGTGAATCCCGTCGGCAGATATGCCTACTCGGCAGATGGAAGTAGCGCTGCGGTGACAGAGTTTTCTGTCAGCACTTCAACCGGAGTATTGACCCCGATTGGAACCGTGAGCACCGGCGTGGGAACTTCGCAAGCAAACTCGATTGCGGTTCATCCCACCGGAAGATATGCCTACGTGGCAAACGCCGGTACTGGCAACGTGACCATTTACACGATCTCTTCCGCGACAGGGTTGCTCACTCAAACGGGATTAGCAAGCGTAGGATCAGTTCCTTCGTCGGTTAGTATCGATCCGACAGGACGCTTTCTTTATGTCGTCAACAAAGGGACTTCTGGACTGGGCACAGTTACGATTTTCCAAATCAATCCGATATCGGGTGGATTGAGCGGTGGCACGACCGTAGGCACCGGAGACCTTCCGGTATCGATTTTCACTGTAAGATAACTTCGATTTCAATCGATCTTTTTGAGCCGCGCATCCGATCAGTGCGCGGCTTATTTGTTACTAACTGGCCCCTAAGACTGCGGATAATTCTTGATAACCATTTGTAATCAAATAACTATTTAATAAAATTTTGAGCAGCCTGGGCATCGCTCTTCTTCAAATGATCAAAAGACTGGAAAATCCATAAGTTTCATCATTTTTCGAAAAATATCCGCAGTCTTAGGGGCCAGTTAGAGACTTTCTGCCTCAATGGGGACACCCAAATTAGAACTCTTTTTGGGTAAATTCCCGATCACCAGTCCGGCAATAAGAAGTGCACCTCCGATCAACATGAATCGGTTTAGTGGCTCGTTAAATAAGATCCACCCAAATAATGCTGCGGACAATGTATGCAGGCCATCGAATAAAGCAAGCCGGTGCCCGTCGATATAATTAAGCAGCCAATATAAAATTGCGTAACAACACACGCATGCGATCACAGAAACAAAAATAGCTGCGCTTAAACCTCTCACTGTTAAATTTGAAAGTGCAGTTGTTTGGTGAAATACCGTAAACTGCAACATCCACATCACCAATGCAGCGCCGATTTGAGCGATGGCCAGATATTCGAATGAACCCACACTCGATTTCAGTCGCTTTGAAAACGTAAAAACAAGGGCCTCCATTACTGCAGCACCAATAATAAGTACCGCTGCTGTTAACGCGATGCTGGGACGGGACACCTCGTCTTTTCCATGAACAAGCAGTGCCAAACCAAACACACAAAGAACAAGTGCAAGGTAAAATACTTTCTGCGGACGTTCTTTCAGAATAAGAAAAGCAACGGTACTTGTGACCATCGGGTTAAACGCGCCCATAAGTGCGAAATTGGTTACTCCACCAATCTTAAGACCATAAAGAGTTCCAAAAGACCCAAGTCCGTAACCGCATACCCCCAAAATAAAAACTTTCAATACGTCGCTGGCCGGCGGTATTTTCCATTTTCCCGACAAAACCAGATAAGCCGTAAAAATAAAACCTGAAATCGTCCAACGAAGTGCAATGTAAAGTTCGATTGGAATTTCATTGATCACGAATTGAGAAGCGCTAGGGACAAAGCCCCATACAATTTGGAGAACTGCAGCAATACAAAGAAGCACTTTGGTATCGATATTCAATCCAGTATCTACTTTGACAAAGTTTGTCAATTTACTATACATTGTGAATATTTATGAGCGGTAACAATGAGTAAAAACTACGCAGTTATTTTTACCTCCAAGAAAAAACAAAACTTACAAGGCTATGACGAAGCATCGGATAGAATGATTGACCTTGTACAAAATCAACATGGATTTGTTGACTTTGATTCTGTGTTGGGTGTCGACGGCGTGGGGATCACCGTGTCTTATTGGGAATCTGAAAAAGCCATTTTAGACTGGAAGAAGAATCTTGAGCATCGTGACGTTCAAGAAAAGGGCCGCAACCAATGGTACGAATCATTTTCAGTTACAGTCTGCAAAGTTGAACGAAGCTATGATTTTGGGTCGAAGGACTTTTGAGGTTAAATATGATTGAAATATCCCCGATTGGATTTGTAACCACTGGCCGCAAAGAAACCGTGGACGACTATTGGGGTGACGCCAAGGCAACCATAACCTTGGATGTGAAACAGTTTTCACCATCTGCGATTCGAGGCCTCGATACCTTTTCTCACATCGAAGTCATCTTTAGTTTTAATTTAGTGAAGGATGAAGATGTACTGACCGGCGAATCACACCCACGTGGAAATCCTGAGTGGCCAAAAATGGGGATTTTTGCTCAACGGAAAAAAGACCGTCCAAATAAAATTGGTGTTTCAATTTGCAAACTGGAATCAATCGACCAGTTGAAAATTCATGTGCTTGGTTTGGACGCCGTGGAAGGCACCCCTATTCTTGATATTAAGCCTGTCATGACTGGTTTTTTGCCAAATCGAAATGACATTCGCGAACCGGAGTGGGCCAAAACACTGATGTGCGCGTATTATAAAAACGAGAGTGAACGGCAATCATAACCTAAACATGAAAAAACTCATCATACTCACTGGCGCGTCGGGCGCTGGAAAGACGACCATAACCAAACACTTGAAATCGCTTTTTAAAGACACCACTACCACTTTTCTTCATTTTGATTCAATTGGAGTTCCCCCCACAACAGAGATGAGAAATAAATTTGGATCCCAAGAAAACTGGCAAAAAGAAACGACGTTCAAGTGGATGAAAAAAATCAAAACTGAATACTTAGATACAGCAAATGTAGTTTTTGAAGGACAATCCAGAATTGAGTTTCTCAAATCGGCGATAGCCGAAAATGACATCAACAATTTTAATATTCTACTCGTTGACTGCAACGATGCTGATCGCTTTGATAGACTAACTCAAGGCCGCAATCAACCGGAACTAGCAAATCAACAGATGTGCGATTGGGCAGAATTTTTGAGGCGCGAAGCGAAAGCGGAAAATTGCAAAATTCTGGACACAAGTCTAAATTCTTTGTCGGATTGCGCAAGACACGTAAAATCTATTTTAGAACAGGACTGACAATAACATGATCCGATTTCCTGCTTTGGTAATGTCCTTATTGCTTCTGCTTTTGACTAGGTCTGTAACAAATGCATTCAGCGATCAAATGACTGACAACATAAGCAAGTGCCGCACACTCATTCCTTCCACAATTTGTGAGGTTGGCCCGCCGAAAACAGCGAAAGATAGATTCTCGCTCAATCGTGAATGCATTAATGGTGATGTGTCTCGATACAACCAAATGATGATTCAAGCATTCGATGCATTTCCAGCTTTTCTAAAAGCACGCATGTGCCGCGTAAAACGAATCTACATCGAAGATGAGTTCATGGGAGCAGCTTGGTCAGCACCCATTGACGAAAAAAAACCAACGGAGTTTTTGATTGGACTTCGCAAAGCAGAACTAGACGCAAATCTTGATCTGGGTCCAGGGCGATCGTGGTTTGAACAGCAGACTTTTGGTAATCATATTCCATACAAGGTCGACTCGAACCTTCCGCAACTTGAAGTCAAAGGACCAAGAAAATTAACGGCAACTGAATTTACATTGATTCATGAACTTGGCCACACCCTTGATTACGAGCATGAATACAGCAAATCAAAGAGTGACCCATTATTCAGTCAATCCTGGACTGCGATATCTTGGAATGACATCCAAGATATTAAATCTGATTTTGATTTTCCAAATCGAAAATCAATCTGCCTCAACCATTGTAACGGTAAATTCATCGATCCAAAACTGGCGGACGCCTTTTATAAATCGTTATTTGATCACGGATTCATCAGCCAGCTATCAGCCACAAACGCAATGGAAGACTTTGCTGATTCATTTGCTTTTTACGTTGCAATAAATTATTTCTACGCCTCATTTAAAATAAAAAATAACAGGAAAACATCTGATCTGAGTTCCTTGATAAAAAACAAATCATTTGAGCTCAAACGAAAATACATACAGAATGTCGTCCAAAATACTCTCATTTTGCCATCACCGTAACCATTCAAGTTGAACTCAATCTTTAGGATGATTTATATTTTTCAATTCCATCATTTTTATTTCAATCAACACGTCGATCATTGAGACGCCAATATCTAGACATCTTTCTGTTATCCCTGTAAATCGTGAGGAATGGGCAAGTGGCGCGAGCAACCGAATCGCATGGCATTAAGTGTAGCACTTTGCGTGACCTTGTTGGCGTGGCATTCAGCGCACGCGCAAAATGCGCAACAAAAACTTGGTCCTGGAATTTACAACTCGAAAACCGGCGAATCCATCGATGCTCGATGCGCTGAATATGCTTCAAATCAACACACCTGCATTCGCATCGCGTTCGCAAAGTCCCTATCTGACCAACGTCAGTCAAAATTATTCGTCATTTCTAGTCCCGCGATTGCAAAACTTTCTGCGGTAGAAAGCGCCCCATTTCACGCATTTGAAAAGCGCGACCCTTTACGAAAAACGAAAGCAGCTTGGAGATCGTCTTCTGCAAGAAATAAACTAATCGCAGGATCGGCAACAGTTTTAGGCGCCGGTGGCTTGGGTGGTTCGGTGGTCGCCATGAAAATTCCTGGGCGGCCTTATTTTAGCAAGTCAGATGCGGTCTCGGAAAATATGCACGATGCACAACTTTCGATTTATACGTTCAATGCGGATGAAACCATTTCTGAACAAGAACCAGGCGCAGGCCAGCAACAATGGGTTGAGTTTTTTAAGAATGCCGCGTCTATGTCTGCCACGCAACGTGCTCAATATTTCTTGCAATTGTTTAACAACATCCAAGACCCGTTTTCGAGTCAAATTAGGTATACAATCGGCCAAAACGCCACCGATTATTTTAACGCCCCGGACGGTTGGGTGTTGGCCCGTATAGAATATTTACCGCATTACACACAATCATCACTTCAGGCTTTCAAAAACCAACAAGGAACTCTGGTCGCCGATGACTTTGATAATCCAAACTCACTTCAAAACATTTCGCCTGGCGCAAAAAAACGCGATGCCAACTATTACTTTGTCTTTGTTCCCAGTAATGAGGTCACACTGCTGAATCAATATGCCGCACATGCAGAGGCCGAAAACGCCTTGCAGTACAAAGTATGGTGCCGAGACCTAGGACTTTATTTTACTGCTGTCGGAATAGGCACATTAACCGTTTTAGCTATTCCAACCTTAGAAGATGGAGTCGATGATTTAGGCGTGGCTATCAGAAATTTGCACCGTCAGAAACAAAACAAAGACATCCGAAACACATGGACCAAGGCATGGAATGCGTTGATCGTTAATTCAGGTGAACAACCAATATCGATCAGTGACCAAGTTTTCTTGGCATTAGCGCAAGACCTGGAACGCGCTAGCGCCGAATAAAAACGTGCAACAGCCTCGAAGGAGCTTGTGACCCGGTGTTTCTAAACCATTAATGTTTATCCCCGATCGATCCCATCCACCCATTTTTTATTTTATGCTATCTTGATGGCCACCGTGAAAAACGCATTATTTTTAGGCCTTCTTTTTTTTTCAATTCAATCACAAGCAGAATGTTGCCACACACCTAGACCCATCATTCAAACCGAGTCTGGCAAGCTTCAAGGAAAACATGTTCGTGGACTGTGGGTATTTCGCGGAATTCCATATGCAGCACCGCCAATCGGCGATCGTCGATGGAAAGAACCGGCAGATCCCGAATCCTGGGGTGACAGCATTCTTCAAGCGACAAAGCCCGGATCAGTTTGCGTGCAAGCAAAGACATCTCCGAAACCCCGCATCATCGGAAGTGAAGATTGCCTGCAGTTGGATGTCTGGAGCCCGAAACTGGACGGAAATCTTCCCGTGATGGTTTTTATTCATGGCGGCGGTTTCATTAGCGGGTCGAACGAAGAAAATGTTATTTTCGGCAATTTGTACAACGGAACATCCCTTGTAAAAAGAGGCGACGTTTTAGTGGTCACGATTAAATACCGACTGGGTGCATTTGGATTTTTGGCGCACCCAGATCTTTCATCCAAATCACTGGACGGAGTCTCAGGAAACTACGGAATCTTAGATCAAATCGCCGCGTTGACGTGGGTTCAAAAAAACATCCGCGCGTTTGGCGGGGATCCATCGCGTGTCACTGTTTTCGGCGAATCAGCAGGCGCGGCAAGCACATTGATTTTAATGTCTAGCCCAAAGGCAAAAGGACTTTTCAGTCAAGCCATTGTGGAAAGCGGATACATGACGCCTGAAACCAAAGATCAAGCCTATGACGTGGGGAGAAAATTGAGCGATCAGCTGAAATGCACGGGCGCAGAAACCATTCAATGCATGCGTGCCGTGCCTGCTACGTCTTTGGCCCTAGCTACATCGGCGCTGTTTAACGACGCCACCGATCCGTTTCTGCCGTACCCTGATGGAAAAGTTTTACCCCGCCCCGTTCTAGAAACATTTCAGAAAGGTCTTCAAAATAAAGTTCCATTTATTTTGGGAACCAATTCGAATGAAGCTTCGGATTTAATTCAGCAGTTTTATTCCAAAAAAGTTCGAACGGATGAAGAATTGGGAGCTGCTGTGACTGCGTCGCAGGGCGAATCTTTTTGGAATGCCGTGAAAGAATCGTATTCGTCCCAAAATTATGGAACAGCTGAACAGGCACTGATTCAACTCGTGACCGACCTGGTTTTCACCTGTCCTGGCCGACAGATCTTAAAAACAGTGCAAGGCTACAGCGCATGGCAATATTTGTTTTCCCGCGTCAGTCATTCCATTTTTGTTCATCACTACGGGGCTGGTCACGCATTAGAACTTCCTTATGTTTTCCATTTTGTTCCTGCGGGCCCTTTGCTTTTTGGGTACACCCGGGCCGAACGACATCTGTCCGATACAATCGAAGACTATTGGACACGTTTTGCGACCAGCGGAAACCCAAATGACAAAGGATATTCAAAAATCGTACACACAATTTGGCCCACTTATGACCGGGCCACTGCGCAGTACCTAAACTTGGACGCACCACATTTTGATATGCCCCTCGAAAGTGGGAATTCTTTCAGAGCGAATCGATGCAACGTAATAGATCAAGCGCCGCGAAATCCAGGCTCAAATTTTCTAAAGAATTAAATATTGGGCTGCAATTGCCGATCACTATTGGACGGCGCAATCCAGATTAAACTTTTGATCAACAAGCTGATTTACAACCGACGACAGCTGAAGCGATCCGGTGCCTTTCGTTGCCCCAATGAGATGCATGACAAAAATCGAATAAGTTCCGTCCTTGTGGTGTCGCCCCTTCTGATTCTTTGTATAGGTTTGGCCCGCTATGGAAAGATTTGCATTCATATCCTGACCACTGCCAGTCCACCCTGATCCCATTAGCGTCCACTTACCTGCAAAAATGTCATTTTTTGCATCAACAACCTTGAACTCAACTTGATACGGTGGCTGCCGTTGATCCCAAGTTTTCTGATCATGCGTTCCGATAACCGCCTTGAAGTTAACCTGAATCTTGTTGTCCTGTGTGTGGCACTGATAAAAAGTCTCACCGTAAACTGCAGTTGAGCTCAGGAACGATACAACAATAAATATACTTTTCATATTTTGAACCCTTTAAATGTTTTCTCAGTTGTTGATACATGACCTCAGTTCCGAGAACATCATTTATTCTGTTAATGATTTGCTGTTTATTTAATAAATATTTAAGCCCTGCAACGCCTCTAGGATTAATATTTGCCGTTGACGCGTGACATTTCCTAACTGGCCCCTAAGACTGCGGATATTTTTAAAAAAGTGATGAAATTTATGGGTTTTCCTGACTTTTGATCATTTTAAAAAGACAGATACCCAAGCTGCTCAAAGTATTATTAAATAGTCATTTGATTACAAATAGTTATCGAGAATTATCCGCAGTCTTAGGGGCCAGTTAGTGACATTCCAACTACCGGCCTTATACTGAGCATGATCAAAAATAGGTCGGGAGCCGAACGTGAAAATTAAAAAAACAGTGCCCATTTTATGTGTCGAAAATATAGAACAAAGCTTGCCATTTTGGACCGACATTCTTGGATACAAAAAAACAGTCGAAGTGCCACACCAAGGAAAAATCGGTTTTACCATCCTGGTTAAAAACGAATCAGAGATCATGCTTCAAACCCATGCAAGCGTTACCGACGACCTACCGGAAGTTGCAAAGCGCATTCGACCCGGTTCAATTTTTTTATATTCGGATGTCGATTCGATTGAAGAAACGATCGCTGCCCTCAAAACGGTAAAACCTTTGGTTCCACTGCGTACTACTTTTTACGGAGCGAAAGAAATCTTTGTTATTGATCCAGCCGGAAATATCCTAGGTTTTTCTGAAAACAAACAATGAAAATTAAAGCCAGCCATCCGTTGCAATGGATCGCAGACCGACTGGAAGAACACCCGACCTTTGTACAAAAAAAGATGTTCGGTTGCGAGGCGCTTTGCCTACGACAAAAACAAATGCTGGTCTTGGCGGCAAAAGAAGAACCTTGGAACGGATTAATGATCTGCACTTCAAAAGAACATCACGATGCATTTGAAAAAGAATTCCCGACTTTAAAGCCACACCCCATTTTAGGAAAATGGCTTTATATTTCACAAAAAGACCCTGATTTTGAATCAATTGCCGAGAAAATGGTCGATTTCATATTAAAAAACGATCCGCGCATCGGTGTCATTGGCACCCCTAAAAGCAAAAAAACCAAAAAGAAATCTAAGTAAAATTCGCCTGGCCCGAACCAATTTTCTGATCATTTAATTCAATGTCATAAGTAATCGGGACCGCTTTGGACACCATTGCACTGACGCCACAATATTTTGTTTGCGACAATGTCACGGCCTCGATCAATTTTGTGGGTTCTACCCGACCCTTCGCTCTAAAAACCAAATGAATGTTTTGATAAATTTCGGGATAAACACCCGTTGTCGCGGTGGCTTCGGCATCGACAACCAGCGACTCCAAAGGCTGTTTGAATTTTTTTAAAAGTGAAACGACGTCCATCGCAGTACATCCACAAACACCGGCTACCAAAAACTGTTTGGGCGTCATCGCAGAATCACTGCCAAGCGGTGACTTGGTATCCATCTGAACTTGATGGCCGCTTGCATCCGCAGTAAAAATCATTTTTTCATTCCAAGTGCATCGCAAATTCATGAAATCTCCTGCTATTCACCATACTAAAAAGCCGAAAAAACACTCGCAGATAATAGCCAACCACACCGCGCGGTTTCAAAATGAATTTCGTTTAGCTTCTGATGATTCAACTTTTTTACTGTTAATATTTTTTAAATCAAACTAATGTCGTCGACAGTGTTTTCATCTTTGCGCAGTTCATCTTTACTTATGCTGGTTATGGCGTCGTTTTCGCTGTTGTATGCTCAAACAGCGCGGTCGGACTATGAATATCTAGTCCCCCCCGAAGCAAGCCCCTTCATCCACACAACCTTCGAACATAGCGGCTGGGTTTCCACAAAGTGGAACGGCCCTGGGCTGACCATGTACGACATCAGCCTTTTGGATTTATTTTTTTTGAAACGGGTCCACGACCCAGCAGGCAGCGGACGCAAAGTTTTATTTTGGCCAATCGAAAAACACACTCACTCGATCAGCCGACTTGAGAGTCGAAACGTCGACTCTACAGAAGCGTGGGCGCAATACAAAATCTACATTCCTAGCTCAGTTGGAAATTACAACATCGGCAACGAACAAGATGACAGCAACAAGTTACCGGGATTCACAGCCGGTGATTCTGGCAGCGGCGACGGCGGACCAAAAGACGGTCTGCACGGTTGGAGCGCGCGCGTGGGCTGGAAAGTCGATGCCGACAACGTTTTTCACATCGGTTACTACACCTACCACATGGATCGACCCACTCAGTATGGCGAATGGCTAAACTGGGACATCACGTTGGAACGCAATCAATGGTACACAATTACGGAACATGTAAAGGCTAATACTCTGATTCCCGGTAATGGTCCAAATGGATTTACGGCTGCGAATGATGGGGTACTCGAGGCATGGGTCGATGACCAACAGGTGATGTCGCGAACAAATTTACGTTTTACGGCGATTCCAGATTTTTCTCGTGTACGCGCATTTTGGCTGACCGTTTATTTTGGCGGCCCGCTGAAAGCGCCTCACAACATGGGATTTTACTTAGACGACATCAATGTCTATCGAATGATCGATCCGCCGCCGGTTGTGATCGAAAAATCAGAGCCGAATCCGGCGCATGCGAACGATCCTATTTTCTTAGACCTGCAGATCAATGAAACAGGGCCTTATCATTTGTTTGTGTCTGATATTTTGAATCGAAGAATTATTTACCAGCTAGAAGGTTTCTTTGAAAAAAGTGACCAAATTCAAAAGGTCCCAATTCAGATGAACGGGGCCGCAGCTGGAATTTACGTCCCCTATCTTACCTTTGGCGGCTATAAATTCGGATCATCCGGATCGAATGAAAGCGCAAATTCCAAAGCCATGATCGTCATCCAATAAATCGAATCAGTCTTGTATGTTTAAATAAAATTTATTTATTTTGTAACAAAATTTAAACCATGTTAGTGTAAGGCCCGCTTGAATATAAATCTATTTAGTTTAGTCATCACTGTGTTTTCGTCATCGGTCTATGCAAGCGTTCCAAGCGTCGAAAGCTTTGAATCGCAAGTCATGGCGTATATGGAGCAACAAGTTCGCGACCAGCACCTGGTCATCGCCGACGAAATTCCAGTCGACGTACTCAACCCGATGTACGAAAAGCTAATGCGCGCGCAGAACAAAAAGTCCTGCCATTTTGGAATTCATGCGATCGCAAACTTTGACGCGCAACATGCGCAAACAGATCAAGTGACGACTGCATTACAAAAAACGGTAGCTGCCCGTATTCTGTTGAATCGTACTCAGGTCCCGTCAGAAGATTTCAAAGCGCGAAAAAAGATTATGGCGCGATGCGATTTTTATTCAGACGAAGCTTACATTGAATGTGTGAAAGAACTTTTTGTGCGGAACCTAAAAAAAATCAATGCGGAATATGCAGGTGATACCTATTTTCGTTCCGGATACGGAAAACTTTTTGCTGTTTCCGCGACGCTTTATCGGGACGGTTTTCAAGGGGCAGCCAAAGAGAACGGCGCAGACCCTAAAACAGGCGATTTGGATTACGATCGGTATGAGCGATTAACGAAGGAAAAGCTGACAAAATTGACAGGCAATATGGAACCCACCGCCAGCTGGGAACAAGCCGATGACGCTAACATCGAAGTCTATCTATCCATTGTTCGTCACTATTTGACATTTAATAAAGCCGTTCAAATGTCCAAACACACCACGCTGTACACACTTGATTTGAATTGTGACGTGGCACCTTCGGGCGCACGGTTGCTGAGGACCAAAATGCGCAGTCAATCTTGCCATTCCCCCAGTCAGCGCGGCAAAACGGATTGTTTCAATTTTTGAATCCAGCTGAAAACCTTGCTACACTCAAAATGTGAAAGTCAAATTTTGGGGATCCATCGCGATTTTCGCGTTCATTGCCGCTATTTTTGCATGGTATTGCGGGACGCAAACCGGCCTAGTGGTTTCGGACGAATGGATCGACGCTTTCTCTGCCGACCATGGTAACGAAAACAATACTGGTAACTGGCTTGTTCTTCCTTTTTTCGGAACCCTTTCTGCCTGGCCCACACGTTTCATGGGTGAACCAGTGTTTGCCACTATCCCCTATCAAAAAGGCCCACCTTCGCAATTCATTGCGCAAGTCGAAATGAATTGGCGACCATCCCAAGCGACAGTAACCATCGCTGGACCAATCACCTACCGCAACGATTACAATCTTGAAAAATGGCAGCAATGCTTTCATTCTTTTTTTTCTTGCTTGAATGAAAAACGACAACTCTTAAATCATCTCAATCACCAGAACGGAACAAATAGCAACACACGTCAAATGCCAATCAAAGCATTCCATTGGTTTCATTCTAGACGCGATTCTGGAATCGAAGGGATTCACGTCGCTTTTGAAGCCGATCCCACGATCGAAGATGACTATCACATTGTATCTGCAAACGGAACGTTCACGACGATCGTTTTGAAAACTCAGAAGAATCAAATCGGAAACGAAGCCCAAGCAACCCTGCTCGAACTTTTGGGATCCATGCAATCCTATGAAATTGCAGATTACGTTAAACTTCAAAACATTGCGGCCGAGCGGGTTGCAAAAGTGAACTTGCGACAAATTCAAACACTTCAAGATCGCAAAAAAAGACTTTCAGAATTAGCAGAAGCTCAACTTTCTTTGGCATCATTCATTAGCGTTCAAC
>Ga0206824_10191_pt1 | contig 20412 bp, 16 predicted proteins | sample Alteio_BWOrgCont_82_FD_152874 | JGI IMG/M metagenome (GOLD analysis project Ga0206824, IMG submission 152874) | Enriched cells from forest soil in Barre Woods Harvard Forest LTER site, Petersham, Massachusetts, United States -... | ecosystem: Environmental > Terrestrial > Soil > Temperate forest >...
CGGATTTTCATCCGGAGGCCAAGCCGTTGTCGCAGGATTTTTAGGTGTGCAGTTGGCGTATTGTTTGTGGGTCGTGTGGATGCGCAAACAATCCGGCGCGGGCAGGGTGAATCGATCGCCGGCGTAGACCGCCTTTGCTGCTTCTTCCTGTAATGGTTTTATAAGCTCATTTTAGTACCCGGCCATCCATGGCCTCATGTTCGCATCCTGCTTCTTAGGGTATAAAATGAGCTTATAAAACCATTACAGGAAGAAACAGCCCGGAGACTTACGGCCGCCGGCGACCGAAGCACCCCCTCGGGCGCGCGAAACAAGAAAGTGAAAGTTTGTGACCGCATTTTCTGAAATCCTTGAAAAATCGCCAGCGCCGATCGAAGTGCGCGCAGACGTGCCGCTGCAAAAATTAAACACTTGGCGTGTAGGTGGGGCAGCCGCGCTGTTTGCAGAACCAAAAGACGAAGCAGACCTGCATGCCCTTTTGTTGTGGGCCCATCGCCATCATTTGCCCGTTGGTATTTTGGGTTGGGGATCAAATGTGTGGATTCCCGACGAAGGCTTTTCAGGCCTGTTGATTCGCCTAAAGGGTTTTGAAGACGAATTTCGTGTCGATGGCGCGGCACAGCCGCAGGTGATTTGTGGGGCAGGCGTCGGCACCACGCGTTTGCTTCGCGAGGCAGCTAGTCAAGGCTGGACACGATTTGAACGCCTAGCCGGTATTCCGGGATCGGTCGGTGGCATGATCGTCATGAACGCCGGGACACACCTCGGTGAAATGGCCGAATTGGTCGAATGGGTCGATGTGATTCGTTACACAGCGGTCGGCGTCCGTAAGTTGCGATTATTTCCGTTGGCCAAGGATTGGCATTATCGAGGCAATACTTTTTTGCGTTCGACCGACATTGTTGTGCGCGCCGGATTGAAGATCGTTTCTGGCGATGCCGCCAAAGTGCAAAATACAATTCGTGATTTGCTGACTCGGCGCAAGTCAACTCAACCGGTGGACGAACCTTCGGCAGGGTCGACGTTTCGAAATCCTGCGGGGCACAAGGCTTGGCAGTTGATTTCGGATGCCGGCATGCGTGGGTTTCAAATCGGCGGTGCGCAGGTGTCAGAAGTGCATTCTAATTTTATTGTGAACTTGGGTCAGGCAAAAGCGGCAGATGTGATGGCTGTCATCGAGGCAGTGGAGAGCAAAGTTCATGAAAAATTTGGAATTCAGCTGCAGCGGGAAGTTCGGACTATCCGCCGAATCGAATGCGCCACTGGTTTTGTCGATCTGACGACGATCCCCGGTGTGCGGATCGATTTAAAGTATGCGTCGGCCGATAATGTAACCGGAAAGAATTTTTACGGCGATCAAGTACGGGCATTGCTTCACCCGATTGCAGCTGAAAAATTGGCCAGGGCAATGCAATTTTTACGATCCGAACGTCCCGATCACGGCTTGTTGATTTACGATGCGCTTCGCCCACGATCAGCCCAATGGGAATTGTGGGCGGTCGTCGAAGGGACACCCAATGAAATTTATGTGGCGAATCCGTTAAAGGGATCCATTCATAATTTTGGATTCGCGGTGGATCTAACGATTGTTGATGGCAAAGGGCGTCCGTTAGACATGGGTTCTGGGTTCGACGAATTTTCCAAACTTTCCGAACCGCGCTGTGAAAAAGAATTCATCGCTAACGGCCAGCTTAGTTTTATTCACATTCAGAATCGTGAACTGATTCGCCGTGTGATGACGGCTGCTGGATTTCGCGGAATCGAAACAGAATGGTGGCATTTTGATGCCTTGCCACGCGATCAAGTGATTGGGACTTTCACGGCCGTAGAATAGCCGTTTAGCCGTCACTGATACTCGGTAAACCATCCAACGACTTTTGGGGATTCTTTCGGGCACTTGATTTTTTTGCCACAACCCTTTGGTGTGCGTTTCTGGACGCTGGCGTGATAATGGTGCTTGTGTTTTGGATGCCAAGTATACCGCGGCCCGCTTTGTCGTAAGCGATCTGGTTTTCCAGGTTTACCGCCTCCATTAGATACCGTGTTCGTCGTTGTCGCAGGTGGCTTTTTCACTTCTTCTGGTGGTTTTGTGGTCGTGACGACTGGTGGCAGCACTTTTTGTTCAGGTGGTTTTACATCGACCTTAGGTTCAGTTTTTTGGACCGTAGCCGTCGATGCAGTCGTCGTCGTTTTTGGAGCTGTCGATGCAGACGACGCTGGCGTTGTGGTCGAATTATTAGGCTGACTCGGTTGGCCCCCTGTTTGAACAACTGTCGTTTTGATTGGTATCACCTGTGTTGGAACAGGTGGCAACGGGATGACTTTGACTGGAACGGGTTTTTTAACGATTGAAACGGACAGCGGTGGTGCAGTTGTTCCGACCACGGCTGCTGCTGTTGTGCTGGTCGTTGTTTGATTTACATTAGTGCTGGTTGCAGCAGTAGTGGCTGCGGTCACAGGGGTTGTTGCAGTTGTGGAAGCAGTCGCTGATTGAGTCGTGGCCGTGCTGGTTGTCCCAGTCGATTTGGCTGTCGTTGAGCTATTGGTTGTACTGCTAGTGCTAGTTTTAGAAGCGGTCGCTGCTTTTGTCGAAGTGCTGCTTGTTCCGCCGGTTGCGGCAGTCGTTGATTTATTTGCTGTGCTGGTTGTTGCGGTCGTTTTTGCGGTCGCGGCTGTGGCGGCAGTTGTTTTCGGCGTGCGCGCGGCGACTTGAACTTTTGTCGCTTGAGGAGTGGCGTATTTAATGCCGTCTGCTTTAAATGCGTAAACCAGAACCCCAAGATTTTGAGTTGCCATTGCCGGCCATTTTTTTGCTGGGTTGACCACAAACTTAATTTTTTTTGCAGGAACACCAAGCGCAGTCAATTGAGCAATGACCTGTTGCTTAAACTGAGCTTGTTCAGCAATATTTTTATTCATCGAATCGATCGTATCGTCGTTAGGGTTTGCACTGTTTTGGTAAAGGGGCTGTCCGTTCCCATCCAAATTTGCAGTATTTGATCGATCAAAGGTATCGCCAATGGTGACGGTTACGTCTTCTTGGGCAGGATCATATCCATCCGTTAGATTTTGTTTAACTTCGTCGACTTCTTTTTTGACAAGATCTGCAACACTTTGTGCGCCTTGGGGCGCTACTTTCGTATTCTGGGTTTTTGGCAAAGCTTGCGGATTAATGGGTGCAATAATGGCATACTTATTTGCCTTTTTGATCTTCGCTGCCTCGACCGAGTAAATGTCAGTTGAGTTTAAATTTTGCGTGTGATCGAAATTGGGCGGTAATACAACGGCGATCGAGTCATTGTCTTTGTAATTTCCTGAATTCCGCTCATCGCGAATGAATTGCTCGATAGGCTTCAGGTCTTGTTTTGTATAGTTTGGATATTTAATCGGCAAGGCTTTGATTTCATCATCGTCGATCGGGTTTGTTTTTTTCGTCTGTGCGTCGGCTAATCCCAGATGGCTGACTACCGCAACCATTATCCCCACCCGAACTGCAAATGACTTCAAAGATGTATGTTCCATATTGTTATTTGTCCTCGCAAGAAAGGTTGATGTCGTAATCTGCTTTTAAATGCGGCGTCACTTCTTTAGGTTCATCGCAACCGCAGCTGTACCAAATGTCTAACGTGACGTAAGAACAACTTCTCAGATTCATGTTTGGCAACACTTCCGAATAGATTTTTCCAGACTTCTTTGATTCAAATCCATCAAAGATCGGTTTAATTTCGCGTGTCACCACTGCGCCTTTGCCGCTAGAAACCAGTTGCTTTGAAAACGGTTCGGTTGTTTCCCAAACGACGGCTGATTGAATTTCCATCACATGGGGTTTGTGACATACCGTTTTCTGGTCGTAACTTTGGTAAGGGCCAGCGTTGTTCGGTTGGGTGAACGTGTAGCTAACGCCTTTATTTCGGCAATCTTGGGTGCGATCCAATTTGTCAAAATACTTGCGTCGCGCCGTTCCGTCGATGGGCACACCGTTGATCGTGATTTGTTCAAGCGCAACCGTGTCCCAGTATGTATTTTCACCGGCATGAACTAGAACTTCATTGAACGTTTGCTTTAAGCTCATGTCGACAACGACGTTTTGATTCGGTGCCAAGGCGGTACCTATTTGAACGCCGTCGCTGGTCGATTGATTGTCGGTTTTTCCTGCATCAGGATGCGAGGTGGTCAAATAGCCCAAACGCGTGACCGGTACCACTTGAAATGTGCTTTTTCCGGTGCCCACTTCGAAAGATCGTGCTTGTTCTTCTTTGAAAGACCTTAAGAATGTCGTTCCAAGTTTGAGGTAGGCTTGCTTTGCTTCGTCTAAGGTCATGTTGAAATAAAAAGGATTCGTCGCGGTCGATTGGTCTTCAAAAAGGGCAACGGTGCCGGCTGTTTCAGAATCCTTGCATCCAGAAACAATCGACTCGAACTGACGAATGTAGGCCACCAGGTCTTTAACCGGGATGTACTTGTCTTCGAATTCGCCATTTGATTTCAAATCGCTAATTAAAATATTCACATCGGATTTGCCTTCGACAATTCCCTTTTCGTAATCGCGAATCAGTAGGGCCTGGGCGCTTAACCCGCGCGCCATTTTCTGTTGAATTTCGCTAATTTCCGGCGCGTGTTGGATCAAAAAATCTGCGTAATCTTTTCGCGCCTGGTATTCGCCGTGTTCGCAGCTGGTGGGTGGCACCGTTTTTAGTTTTTGCGCCATTTCTGCGCTTTCGGCCTTTGCCTTGGTCACGCCATCATTTAGTTTAGGCAAATCTGGAAACGCCGCCTTGGACTGATTCTGACCACCGTCGTAATCGACGCCGGATTGATAAGTCTGAACCGATTTCTGATTTCCCTGTGCATATACAACAGACGAAACGAAAGACGCTGCCAACAGCGCCATGATGCCAATGGGCGCTTTTTTACGTAGGCTTTTTGCGCTGTTATTTGCGCTTATTTGTTTGCAATACACCGTTGTTGGCCCTTTATAGAAACGTACGAAAAACCTAAGATTCTTTTAGAGAAAAACACCGTTGTAGTCAAAGGTTTCGGCGCGATAAACAGGCAATAAATAATAAAAATGGCGCGAACTGAGCATTAAAAAAACGACAATCAATGATTACTAGATAGACTTAATTGGGGAATGATCGAAATTAGTTTCGCAGAAACAAATTTTTCAAAGCTTCCAGTTTATCGTTTAATTCCGTTTGATCGCGCTGCTTTGTTTCTTGTGTTCGATCCAAAATCAGATCAGGTGGAAGGTCTGTTAGAAATCGCGATGGTTGTCGCGGCATTGGTTTTCCATATCGAATCCGATTTTGTGCTTTAGTCAAAAGCAACACGTCTCTGGCGCGCGTCATGCCGACGTAAAATAATCGCCGCTCTTCACTTAAATCTTCAGCGCCATCGATGCTGCGTTGGTGTGGTAAATACCCATCTTCAAGTCCGACCAGAAATACGACCGGATATTCTAATCCCTTGGACCCGTGCAACGTCATCATTGTCACTGCATTTTTCGTCTCTTCTTTTTCTTCTTCTTTTGAATCCAGTGACAATCGGGTCAGATAGCTTTGCAACAAACCTTGTGGAGTGCGTTCTAAATCAGTGGGTTGATCGATTTCCATCATCCCAATCGCATTGGCAATTTCTAAAACACTTTCAAAACGTCGTTCGGCATTTTTGGGCTCGTCTTCTTCTTCGAACATTGCCGTTTTGAACTGCAGGGTGCTGAGCATTTGAACGGCCCATTCGGCCACTTTTGCACGCAAGACAGGTCCCGGAGTGTCCGCTGTTGCACATGATGCTAATTGAACGCGTAATTGCTGGATCACATGAATAAATCCCAGAAGTGTCGATTTTGTTTTTTCCGGGATATCAATGGCTGCGTCCGTCGCCGATTCCCACAGGGACTTGCCTTGTGCTAGCGCCGCTTGATTCAGTTTTTCCAGTGTTGTTTTACCTAAGGCGCGCGCAGGCCAATTGATGATGCGTCGAAAAGCAGTGTCGTCTTGATGGTTCAAAATTAAGCGAAAATACGACAATGCATCCTTGATTTCCTTGCGATCTAGAAACGACATCGCACCGACCAGTTTGTACGGAATGCGATCCAATCGTAAGGCTTCTTCGAAAATCCGCGACTGGGCATTTGATCGGTAAAGAATGGCAAAATCGCTGAACGGTCGTTTTTGGTGCTCAATCAAGTCGCGAATCAATCGGACGACTGTGTCTGCTTCAGATCGATCGTCTTCGACGGTGATCATTTGAATTGGTTCGCCACGGTCGCGAACTGCGACCAAACGTTTCGGAAAGCGTTTGGTGTTTTTTTCGATGACGGAATTCGCGGCTTCCAAAATAATTTCAGTGCTGCGGTAATTTCGGCTTAAAACCAAGGTCTGCGCGTCTGGATAGTGCTTTTTAAATCCTAAAATGTGGGAAGGGTCGGCTCCGCGCCACGCGTAAATCGATTGGTCGTCGTCGCCCACCACGCATAAATTTTGATGTTCACACGTTAGGTACTGCAACAACGCAAACTGCGCTTGATTAGTATCTTGGTATTCGTCGACCAATATGTGTTGAAAGCGTTTTGAAAGTTTAGATCGAATGTCTGCGTGACCTAGTAACCGAACGGTATTTGCCAATAGGTCGTCAAAGTCCATCGCGTTTTGTGCACGCAATTGTTCAACATATTTTGAATAAGTTGATTGCAAAACAATGGGGTAAAGATCGTACGCTGCTTTTGGCCCCACTTGGGCTAAAAGAAATTCATTCAGTGCATCGCCTTCTAGCATTAAGTTTTTCGCGCGGCCGATGTTAAACAGCAACCACTGCGGATCGAATTTTCGATCGTCGACTTTGATATTTTTTAAAATCGATCGAATGGTATCGGTCTGATCGCCTGAATCAATAATCGTAAAATTTGAGGAATACCCAATGCGACTACCGAATTCGCGAAGAATACGCACGCACAGGCTGTGAAAGGTCGAAACAACTAAACCTTCAGCAGCGCGGGCCCCAGCAGAATTTGTAATGAGCTTTCGAACACGTTCTTTGAGTTCCTTTGATGCTTTGTTTGTAAACGATAATCCCAAAATATTTTGCGCCGACACGCCGCGCTCTGCAATCAAATGAGCGATGCGATGGGTCATCGTATTGGTTTTACCGCTTCCTGCGCCAGCTAGAATCAGCAGCGGTCCGCTGCCATGCAGAACGGCTTTTTTTTGTTCCGAGTTCAATTTTTGAAGATCTAATTTTGGCATCGCAAGTTTAGTCTCTGGTTGCTATTCGTGTTGCTGGCTTTGATTGATCACGGTACCGTAGATGGGATAGTCATGAAAGCATATTTGGATCTACTCGATTATGTTTTAAAAAACGGAACAAAAAAATCCGATCGCACTGGCACCGGGACGCTGAGTTGTTTTGGTGCGCAAATTCGATTTGACTTGACTGAAGGATTTCCGCTAGTCACCACAAAAAAAGTTCATCTTAAATCTGTGGTGCATGAATTGCTGTGGTTTTTGCGCGGCGAAACGAATGTAAAATCACTGCAAGCAGCGGGTGTCAGCATTTGGAACGAATGGGCTGATGAACGCGGCGAATTGGGTCCTGTTTACGGGGCACAATGGCGTTCTTGGCCGGGTGTAGACGGGCAAACGATCGATCAGATTTCGCATGTCATTTCTGAAATCAAAAAAAATCCAGATTCCCGCAGACTGATCGTCAGCGCCTGGAACGTGGCGCAGTTGAATCAAATGGCGCTTGCGCCTTGCCATTCCTTGTTTCAATTTTATGTCGCGGACGGTGCGTTGTCGTGCCAGTTGTATCAACGTAGTGCGGATTTATTTTTAGGTGTGCCGTTTAACATCGCAAGCTATGCGCTGCTGACCTTGATGGTCGCCCAAGTGACTGGTTTAAAAGTAAAAGATTTTGTGCACACGTTTGGCGACGTTCATTTGTATTCGAATCATCTTGAACAGGCAAAGCTGCAATTATCCCGGGAACCTAAACCACTGCCAAAAATGATTTTGAATCCCGAGGTCAAATCGATTTTCGATTTTAAATACGAAGACTTTAAATTGGAAGGTTACGATCCGCATGCTGCCATTAAGGCAGCGGTTGCGGTGTAGCCAGACAAAAAATTAAGAAGGTAACCGTGAAGCTTGTCCTGATCGCCGCAGTTTCAAAAAATGGTGTGATTGGAAATCAAGGCGCTCTTCCGTGGAAATTACCAAAGGAAATGCAGCACTTTCGCGATACAACGCGTGGTCATACGGTTGTGATGGGTCGAAAAACTTTTGAAACTTTGAATAAACCGTTGCCCAATCGCCGAAATGTGATTTTGTCGAAATCATTAAAGAACGCGCCTGAAGGCGTGTGCGTTTATTCCAGTTGGGAAGATGCCCGTAAGACAATTCAATCTGATGAAACCGTGTACATTTGCGGCGGAGCTGAAATTTACAAACATTTTCTGCCTTTAGCGGACGAAGTGTTGCTGACGATCATCAATGCTGAATTTAATGGGGACACCCGTTTCCCGAATTTCGAAAACGGTGGGTTTAATTACACTGGCTACCATGAATTATCCCGCGTGCCCCTGGACGACCAGATTCAGTGCAGTATTGTAACCTACCGTAAGAATTAACTTATTCCTGTTTTTTTAGAAAAAATAAACTAAACATATTTTATTGTTGAAAGCATTTCCTAAACGTGATTAGTTGAGCCGCATCTTGACGCGGTGAAAACCTGCGGCGGGATAAGGAAATAGAGAACCTGAGAGTTTAAGAGAGATTAATTCGGCCACAACAAGGGCTGTAATAACGGGCATAAAAACCCGAAAAAAATGGCACTTGCAAGCGTAGCTTGCAATGCCGGAAAAGCGCAGTTGTAGGTTTGCGTGCAATGCCAGAAAAGTGCAATTGCAGGCTTGCCGGCAATGCCAGAAAGCAGAGAGAGAAGTCATGAAACGTGGAAGACCAAAAGGTAAATCAAACGATAAAAGATCATTTGGACCGCTAGGCGATTTGATTCGTCGTCGTCGTTTAGAACGAAATTTGGGCTTAGCCGATGTTGCAAAAGCAGTAAAATGTTCGGTTCAATTCATTTCAAACATTGAGCACGGCCGTGCACCACTACCGTGGGAAAAGGCTGAACGCCTATCCGCTTTTTTAGAGCTACCGATGGATGATTTGCAATCGGCAAATCTATCGATTCGTGCTGACTTCAAAAGTTTTGTTGCAACGTCACGCGGTAAAAAGATTGGCAAGGCGTCAACGGCCCTTGGCAGTGTTCGCGATGCTGCAAACGTTTTGACCGCGTCCGCACAAGATGCACAGCTGAATGACATCATTCGCATGTATCAAGGCGCAAACACGGCAAATAAGAAGAAGTTTATTCTCGAAGCAAAACGCTTGCTCGAGATTGTTTCTGCGTGAGAGAGGGAGAGGAGTAATCCTCTTTAAAAATGGCCCTGGGTTCGGGATGAACCTGGGGCTATTTTTTTTTATAGCGACAAGATTTTAGATGAACGTCAGCCGACGCGCGCGGGACCAGTGTGTTTGTCGGGTTTTTTCCGACAATAGCAGTGATTATAAAGTTGCTGCCCTAGGTGTCAGGCGTGGGCCATGATCACTAACGCCATCATCCAACTAATCCATTTGCTTAATTCCACTTTTTCTTATACTCAACGATGCATATGAAAATTCTAGTGATTGGTTGTGGTTTTCAGTCTTACGGTGCTGCTTTAGATTTGGCTAAGTTTGTGAAGCCAAGCGAACTGATTCTTGCTGATTTCAATCTAACAGCTGCGCAAAAGTTGCAGGAATGGTTGAAGTATCCACAAGCTAAGGCCGTGTCAATTGACGCCGGAAATGTCGATGCAGTTGCAAAGCTGGCAGCGGGATGCTCCCTGATTCTGAATGCCACTCCTTATAAATTTGCGGTTGATATCACCAAGGCTGCGATTCAAGCAAAAGTGCCGATGGTGGATCTAGGTGGCGACACCGACATGGTGTTGAAACAACTGGAATACAGCGAACAGGCAAAAAGCGCGGGAATCACCATTATTCCAGACTGTGGAATGGGGCCGGGGATCACGAACGTGACCGTCGGTCACGCGATGGAGCTTTTGGACGAGGCAGATGAAATTCTAACCCGTGACGGTGGATTGCCACAAAACCCAGTTGCCCCTTTGAATTACGTTTTGCTGTTTGCCATTGAAACACTGACGAATGAATACACGGGCAAAACGACAGCCGTGCGCAACGGAAAAATCGTAGAAATCGATTCACTAACAGAAATAGAAACAATCGAAATGCCAGCGCCGATCGGTAAAGTCGAAGCAACTCACGGCATGGGCATGTTGTCGACCTTGCCTTGGACTTATCAAGGGCGCATTAAGAACATGGACAACAAGTTTGTGCGGTATCCCGGTCATTTGCAATTCATCGACATGTTAAGAAAGGCCGGTTTCTATTCGCGGGAAGTTGTTCAATCTGAAAAAGGTCCGATCGAGCCGCGTGCGGCAACGAAAGCTATTCTCGAAAAATGCCTAACCAAACCCGGAACCCCGGATGTCAGCATTATTCAAACGGTGTCGCGTGGTCGCAAGGGATCTCAAAAATTTGAAATCACGCACGAGATCATGGATTTCTCAGATCCAGAAACAGGTTTGACATCGATGGCGCGAACAACTGGGTTTTCTGCCGCCATTGCTGGGCAAATGATTATGGATGGCCGGGTGAAGGAAAAAGGCGTGATTCCGCCAGAACTGGCGCTGCCCAAGTTGACGTTTTTTGAAGAACTTCAAAAACGCGGAATTAAGTTTAACTGGAGTATGAAAACAATTTCCTAGTTTTTTAATTGATTGTCCCTTTATTTGCCTCATTCAGACGGTGATCGCTAGATAATCATACATAATCGGTATAGATTATTTGGAAATGAATGCTTATACGGTTTTTGATCAGAAAAAGAGTCGATTTAGTTTTCTTTTGTTTGCGGTGTTGTTTTTAAGTTATTCCGCGACAACCTTTGCGCAGCTGAAAGATGAATCATCGGCAGGTTTGGTTCTGACTACAGGGAACACTCAAACGTTGTCTGTCAACTTAAAGCAAAATACCGACTATCAATGGGACAAAAACATAGTCAAAGTTTTTGGCGACTTTTTAACGTCGTCTAATGATGGAATCGAATCTTCAGATAAGTGGGACGTCGGCACACGGTACGAACGTGAATTGAATGATCATTTCAACGCCTTTATCGGTCAAAGGGTTGAAGGCGATAAGTTCCAAGATATTCTTCAGCGGTACAGCTCGGACATCGGTGGCAAATACTACATTCAAAAATTGCCGCGTTGGAAATGGTTCACAGAATTAGGTTATCGGTTTTCACGTGAAGATTATTTTGTAGGATTTAATAATTACAGTTTTGTTCGGATCTTTAATGAAGTGGAGCGGTATTTCACAAACACGGTGTCGGTCAGATGGTGGGTTGAGTTTCTTCCCAATGTGACCCAGGTGGCGGCTTATCAGTTGAATACAGAAGTGTCAGTGAACGCCATGATCACGGATATTTTTTCGATTAAATCGGGGTATCTGTTGAAATTCAATAATAGCCCGCCGCCGGGAACGGCTTTCAGGGCGGACAATACGGTGACCACGGCTTTGGTGGCCAAGTTTTAGTCAGAAGGCTGAATTTTTACTTTTATTTCCGATAAAATCAGGTGAATATTCGACTCAATGAAAGCTCCTAAATCCGACGAATACTTTTCGTTGGAGCCTGAAAATGTTGACCCAAAACGACTCAAGGCTGAGCGAGACAAGGCGCGCGAGTTGCGCAAATCTGATTGGTGGAATAAAAAGATTTCTGCCGGAATTTGCCATTATTGCGGGAAAAAATTCGCTCCAAAAGAACTCACAATGGATCATATTGTGCCGCTGGCGCGCGGGGGAGCATCGACTAAAAACAACGTCGTGCCTGCATGTGCCCAATGCAATTCTTCAAAGAAACTGAGGACTCCGGTGGACGAGATCTTGAGCCAATTGAAACAGAAATAAAAATTGATTTTGCTAGAGAATTTAGGATTGTTGGTTGCGATTCCACTAAATATTCCATAACCTAGGACCAAGTCACAGTGCATAGCGCAATTGCAGTTCAATCTTTAGGTTAACTAAAGAACGTATTTGCAATGCCGAAAGGCAAAGCGCCGGGAAGCAGAGCCATTGCGATCCCCAATTTCTTGGGCGTCGTAGTGTGAATATTGGATGGAGCATCGCTGATGAATCGTTTGCCGCGCAGTTTTGCGCTTTTTCTTAGTGTAGTCGCGGTCTGTGGTCTTGCATTTTTATGGCGAGTTCTTCCTCGTACTTCTAACGAGGGATATTCACCCGAGCAGCCCATTCCTTTTAGTCACAAAAAACACGCAGGTCAGTACAAAATTGATTGCCGTTACTGTCACTTTTCGGCTTACAAGTCTGTGCATGCGGGTGTGCCACCTCTTGCAGTTTGTATGGGTTGTCACACCGTTGTGAAAACCGACAGTCCTTATATTCAACAGATTCAAAAGGCATATGCAGAAGGACGTCCAATCGAATGGAATCGAGTGCACGAACTACCGGATCACGTTCACTTTAATCACAAACGGCACTTGGCAAAGGGTGTGGCTTGCGAAACCTGTCACGGGCAGGTGAAAGAAATGGAACGCATCTATCAGGCTCAACCGCTGACGATGGGATGGTGTTTGAATTGCCATCGCGGGTTTGAAGCTCCGAAAAAGATCTTACAATCAACTTATCCGGATGAAGCTGATCCGCATGGCCCGGTCGCTCCGTATAGCTGCAGCACCTGTCACTATTAATTGAGGGATTTTATGGAACAGCAAACGAATCAAACAAAAGACTTTCAAGCTCCACGTCATTGGATGGGAACTGAAGAACTGAATGCCAATTATTGGAACGACGAAGCGACCCAGACCCGCCGGGCTCAAGAATTTTATGACAAGCCGATCGAGACCTTAGAAACCATCGAGAAGATGGATAAAAGTGGGATTTCTCGTCGGGATTTCTTGACCGTCATGGGTGCAAGCATGGCGATGGCGACCTTTGCCTGTGCGCGCCGTCCAGTTAACAAAATTATTCCCTATGTCGTGCAACCCCAAGAACTGACCCCTGGTGTTCCGCTGTATTACGCTTCGACCTGTCGCGAGTGTTCGAAAAACTGTGGTCTGTTGGTGAAAACACGTGAAGGCCGTCCTATTAAATTGGAAGGCAATGATCTGCATCCAATGAACCAAGGTTCTTTATGTACGCAAGGACAAGCTTCCGTGTTGGATCTTTATGATCCAGACCGACTGAAGGGACCCGTTCAAGGTTCAAAGGGATCTAGCAAAAATTCGACAAGTTGGTCCGATCTGGATGGGGCCACAGCAGCAGCATTAAAATCAGCAAGGCATGTGCGTGTTATTTCTTATCCGCAATCTGGCCCAAGCGTGCGCCGTGCGATGAAAGAATTTTTATCTGCGTTTGCGGATGGTCAGTGGTTTGAAGTGGATCCGTTGGCTGAAAATGATCTTGCCGATGCACAAGAACAAAGTTTTGGTTCACGGGTTATTCCACAGTATTATTTTGATCAAGCAGAAGTGATTGTTTCGGTTGGCGCGGATTTTTTAGGCGCGTGGGGCAGCATTGAAAATCAAATTCAGTGGGCAAAACGCCGCAAGTTGCTAAGCAAAAACGATCCATTTTCCAAGGTATACGTCGCTGAAGGCATGTTGACGACGACCGGCGCCAGTGCAGACGAACGCCTGGCAATTTTGCCGGGAACTGAACTTGCCCTGCTGACGGCGATCGCTCAAGAGCTGATCGTGCATCAAAAGAAAAGCAAGTTTGCCGGCGCTGCAGATGTTGCACAAACTTTGAACACGACCTCGATGGAACAATTGCTGACACGTTGTGGTGGCATTGATCGCGAAATGGTTCGCAAAATCGTGAATGATTTGTGGGCTGCAAAAGGAAAAAGTTTGGTCGTGGCATCGGGTTCCGTGGCCGCGTCCGTCGTCGCGAATTTAATTAACTCCGCACTTGAAAACGAAGGCGCGACCATCGATGGTTTGAACGAAGCGACTGAGTGGACTGCGAACACAAAAAAGCTGGGCCAATTGATTTCAGAAATGGAATCTGGCGCCGTCGATGTTGTGATTATTCATCAGCTGAACCCCGTTTATTTTATGCCAAACGGCACGCGTTTCGCCGAAGCACTTGCAAAAGTGAAAACGGTGATCGCTGTCAACGACCGCGTGGACGAGTCGGCGCTTTTTGCGGATTATGTTGTTGCTGAAAATCATTCTTTGGAAAGCTGGGGGGATGCCCACAGCAAAGGAAGCGTGATCAGTTTACAACAGCCAACGATTTCACCGATCGCAGACACAAGATCAATGGAAGATCAGTTTTTAGCTTGGGCGCGCGCCGGTGTAAAAGTCACCGGGCTTTTGGCGCAAACAGCGGCCAATCCATCCGCAACGGCCTATGACTACGTGAAAGAAAACTGGAAACAAAGTTTGTATCCGCCACACGGCAAGGGTCAGACGTTCAATGATTTCTGGGAAAACACATTACAGACCGGCGTTTTAAATCTAGGTAAAAGTTCACCGCGGGCACGTAATTTTAGTACACGTGGATTGAATATCGTCAGTCTTGAATTAAGAAATGAAAGTGTTCCAAGTTTAACGATTTCGAAACGCGGTCCTGTCACCGAAGGTGCTGGGCTGATGTTGGCTTTATACGAACCAATGGGACTGGGAGATGGCCGCAATGCAAACAACGCATGGTTGCAGGAAATGCCCGATCCGATCTCGAGTTTAACTTGGGATAATTCTTTAAGCATCGGCGTAGCGCTTGCCGCTGATCTTTCGTTGGAAACAAATGATGTCGTCGCAATTCATGCGAAAAATGGCGCGACATTGGAAGTTCCAGTGATTGTTCAACCAGGTCTTGCTAAGGGCGCGATTGCTTTAAGCGTTGGATATGGTCGAACTGCAGTGGGTTCAGTTGGGAATGGAGTTGGGGTAAACGCTTACCGCTTGGCTGGATTTGATTTTGAACACGGCCACCAATTAACAGGAATCGAAACGACCATTTCGAAAACAGGAAGACGTTACGAGTTAGCGATCACCCATGGGCACCATCGAACGGGCGGGCGGCCTGTCATCAATGACATTACGTATCCTGAATACAAGCAGAATGAAGCGGCTCATATCGAAACGAACCCGGAAGTCAGATTAGAAAAAGTTCCGACGATGTGGACAGAGCCCGTTGATTATTCGAAATCGACTTACCGATGGGGCATGGCGGTCGACATCAACGCATGCACCGGTTGCGGCGCTTGCATCATCGCATGTCAGGCGGAAAACAACGTGCCCGTCGTTGGGCGAGATCGCGTGCGCATGAGCCGCGAAATGCATTGGATCAAGATCGATCGTTATTATTCGGGCAGCGAAGAACAGCCAAAGGTCCTGTTTCAACCGATGATGTGCCAACATTGTGAAAACGCGCCTTGTGAAACGGTTTGTCCGGTTTTAGCGACGACCCATAGCGATGAAGGTTTAAATCAGATGACCTACAGTCGTTGCGTTGGAACCCGGTACTGTCAAAACAACTGTCCATATAAAGTGCGTCGTTTTAACTTTTTTGATCATTGGAAAGACTACAAGGGCACCAAGAACATGGTGTGGAATCCAGATGTCACGGTACGTTCCCGTGGGATTATGGAAAAGTGCACCTTTTGTATTCAACGGATCAACGTTGCCAAAGGGAAAGCCAAAGACAACGCGACGACTATTAAAGACGGCGATTTAAAGACAGCATGTCAGCAAACGTGTGCGACAGAAGCGATTGTTTTTGGGAACATTAATGATCCGAAAAGCAAGGTCTCAATCCTACATGCGAATGCCCGCGCGTTCCGTGATTTGGAAATTTTGAACACCAAGCCATCGATTTCCTATCTGACAAAAGTGAGAAACATCGAAGTATCGGCAGAAGGTGAAAAGGAGCATGCAAATGGACAGCACAGCTAATCCCTCGACAACGATCGACACATCGACGGTTCCCCGTGATGTTCTTGTTACTGGCGGACGAAGTTTTAGCGAAGTCAGTGATGACATCAATCGGCCCCTTGAATCCTTTCCGACAGGCCGTTGGTGGGTTTGTTTCGGCGTGGCCTTGTGCGCATTTTCGATGCTGCTGATTCTTCTTGGACGAACCTTCATGAACGGAATTGGCCTGTGGGGTTTGAACGAACCCATGGGTTGGGGAACGGACATCACGACCTTCGTTTTTTGGGTTGGTATCGGTCACGCGGGAACTTTGATTTCCGCGATTCTGTTTCTGTTTCGACAAAAATGGCGGACGGGGATTAACCGTGCTGCTGAAGCCATGACTATTTTTGCCGTCATGACTGCCGGACTAACGGTGTTGACGCACACTGGCCGTTCTTGGTTGGCGTTCTTCTGGTTGTTTCCCTATCCGAATCAACGCATGTTGTGGGTAAATTTTCGATCGCCACTTCTTTGGGACGTTTTTGCTGTCGGTACTTATTTTACGATTTCGACCATTTTTTGGTACATGGGTTTGATTCCAGATCTTGCGAACGCCCGGGATCGCGCAAAGAATCGCCTGAGAAAAGGGATCTATGCAGTGTTGAGCATGGGTTGGAACGGATCCAACAAAGATTGGGTGAACTACGAACAGGCGTACCTCATCTTTGCAGGCTTATCGACTCCGCTGGTGTTGTCAGTTCACTCAGTGGTTAGTTTCGACTTTGCCGTGTCACAACTGCCAGGCTGGCACACCACGATTTTCCCACCGTACTTTGTCGCTGGGGCCATTTTTTCTGGTTTCGCGATGGTTGTCACTTTGATGATCATCACGCGGGAAGCATTTAACCTAAAGCACTACATCACCATGGATCATCTTGAAAAAATGAATAAGGTGATATTGGGAACAGGTTCGCTTGTCGGTTATGCCTATGCATGCGAGTTCTTTATCGCTTGGTATTCTGGAAGCAAATTTGAGCAATTCCAATTTATCAACCGCGCATTTGGTCCTTACTGGTGGGCCTATTGGACCATGGCAACTTGCAACGTATTCATTCCACAGATTTTTTGGTTTCGATGGGCACGTCGAAGCGTACCAATCATGTTCGTGATTTCATTATTTGTGAATATCGGGATGTGGTTCGAGCGTTACGTGATCATCGTGACTTCCTTGCATCGAGATTTCCAACCTTCCAGTTGGGGGATGTATCAACCAACTTGGGTTGACTGGGGAATGTTCACAGGATTTACAGGCTTTTTCTTCACCTGCTTCCTGTTATTTGTGCGGTTCTTACCGACGATTGCAATTGGCGAAGTGAAGGGCATCATGGATCAGCCGAAACCTCAAGGAGGGACAGCTCATGCATAATCCAAAACCACAAGGACCGATCCTTGCCGGCGTCATCGGTTTTTTTGATGATCCCGAAAGCATTGTTGTCGCGGCAACTAAAGTGCATTCGTCTGCTTATAAATTTTTTGATTGCTACACTCCTTATCCCGTTCACGGATTGGATAAAGCCCAAGGTTTGCCTCGGTCAAAAGTGGGTTACGTCACTGCGTTGTGCGCATTTTCGGGAACGACCCTTGCGTTTTTGTGGGAGTATTACGCGTCTAAAATAAGTTGGGCACACATCGTTGGCGGTAAGCCTTTTAATTCGTTGCCAGCATTCGTCCCAGTCATTTTCGAGTTTTCCGTATTGTTGGGTGGGATTGCTACATTTTTTGCGATGGTCGCATTCAATCGCTTACCAAAAAAGACCAAGGCATTTGATCCCAGCATTACCAATAATCGTTTTGCGATCATATTGGAAAAACCACCCACAGTTGAAGCCGAAGAATATCATAACCTGCCAAATTCGACTTTGTTCAAGGCGGAAGAAGCCGAGCAGTTTCTGAAAGGCTTGGGGGCTAAGGATGTCAGAAAAGTTTTCGAAGAAGGGTGGTTCGAATGAGCTTCACTACGGATACACCTCGTATTGCTTCGTTGCTTGCAGGGCTATCGCTACTATTGGCCTCGGGCTGCGCGTTCAAGCATGAAAAGCCTCATTATGTTTATGCTCCAGACATGCATTTTAATCCGTCGTTGAAGGCTCAGAAAATAGGTTCGATGCGCATGCCGCCGGCAGGCACAATTCCTCGTGGGTTCAGACCGTATGAAATTACGGACATTGAACAAGCAGGGCGTGAATTAAAGAATCCATTGAAACGCACAAAAGACGTGATGGAAAAAGGTCAGAAACTTTTCAACGTCTATTGCATCGTCTGTCACGGAAAATATGGCGAAGGCGATGGGCTAGTGGTTCCAGCTTTTCCTCGTCCGCCTAGTTTGCAATCTGAGAAAATCATGAATTATCCGGATGGAAAAATCTTTCACGTCATCACGCTAGGGCAAACCTTGATGCCGTCCTATGGGGACCGCCTGAATGAAGAAGAACGCTGGCAAGTGATCCACTATGTTCGTGCGCTTCAACGAGCAAAACATCCAACGGCCGCTGACCTGAAGAGTGCAGAGGACAAGGCAGATTAAGAAAGTGAGACTTTAATGTCACATGCAATAACCGACGTAAAAATTGAGAATCCAGGTACCTTAAAATCCACGTCAACCCTGACTACGGGGTTTGGAATCTGTGCCGTGGTTGGTTTCATCATTTTTCTAGTTACATTGAATAGCGATCCCACTCGCGCATGGTCCAGTTATTTGATGGGGCATTTTTATTTCATGGGCTTGGCCATCTTGGCTGTTTTCTTTGTGGGCATTCACTGGATGATGTCGGCGATGTGGAGTACTCCGGTACGTCGAATTGCAGAAGGTTTTACAGCGTACCTTCCTTTCGTGGCAATCAGCACGATTGTGTTGCTGATTGGGTTGCACACGCTTTATCCGTGGACCCATCCAGAAATCGTCGCGGGTGACCCGGTGCTAGAATCAAAAGTTTCTTATTTGAACGTTACGGCCTTTATTATTCGCGCAGCCATTGCGATTGCACTTTGGATATTTTTCGGTCGCTCAATGGTAAAGGGCTCATTGGCTTTGGACGATGGCGCTCCATATTTGGGTGTTTTCAATAAGAACAAAAAACTGGGCACAATTTTCATGATCGTCTTTGCCCTTTCATGGACATGGATTTGTATCGATCAGCTGAAATCGCTAGATCCGCGTTGGTTCAGCACGATGTTTGGTGTCTATCAATTCGGCGCTTATTTCCAATCTATTTTTGCTTTGATCACTCTGATTACCTTGTTGTTGAAATGGAACGGATATCTCGATCGTTTTGTGAACGAGAACCATCTGCATGACCTTGGGAAGTACATGTTCGCATTCACTGTGTTTTGGGCTTACACGGCTTTTGCTCAGTTTATGTTGATTTGGTACGCCAATCTTCCTGAAGAAACAGGCTATTTTCTGCGTCGTTTGACCCCTGGTTGGTATAATTTCTCAGTTGGGTTATTTTTAGTGAAATTCGTGGTTCCATTTTTGGCCTTGTTGCCGCGGGACAACAAGCGTCTTGAAGGGCTGTTGTTTTGTGCAGCTGCTTGGATTTTGGGCTCTACTTTTTACGAATTGATCTGGCTTGTTCAGCCCGAATTTTATCCGAATGGTCCCGTTGTTGGAATTCCAGAGATTGGGACTTGGCTAGGATTCCTAGGTATTTTCGGGCTGTGTTTCGTGCAATTTATGAAACGCAATTCAGTTTTAGCGTATAAAGACGCAAGATTGCCAGAAGCTCTTGACCACCACGTGTTTTAACGACTCGGTAGGCTGTTAGACATGCAATCAAATAAACAGGCAGCTGATTTGCACTGGAAATTCGATCGCGATTTGAACGCGACGATCGAGCCGAAAGACAAGGCCCGCGAACTTGCCGGGCGTTTGATGAATTCCGCTTTGTTTGAAGACCAAAGTTTAGCAGGGCTGATTTATCTGACCCTGAAAGAGCCCGTGTTGGCCGACGCCTGTTTCTGGTGGATCGCAAACGAAATCACCGCCAAGGGCGTGGGGGCAGTTAACGAACAAGTTCGAATTTGTTATGCCGAATGGTTGGTGGCCCAAGACGATACGGAAACAGGAATCGAGTTTCTAAGTCAACCCGTGTCTGAAGGGCTTGAGCCCTTTCGATTACAGAATTTGGGGAAAGCCTATATTCGGGCAAAAAAATGGGATCATGCGCTGACGGAACTGACGAAAGTTTTGAAACACCGTTGGGAAAAAAAAGATCTAGAACTGATCGATAGCACACGAAAGGCAATTGCCTATGCTGTCCGATCGCGTCCGGCCTTGATTCAAATTCGAGACGCGGATCAAGAAGAAGGCGCAGGATTGACGGAGCTTGCACTGCGGTCCAAGA
>Ga0206824_10193_pt1 | contig 20289 bp, 19 predicted proteins | sample Alteio_BWOrgCont_82_FD_152874 | JGI IMG/M metagenome (GOLD analysis project Ga0206824, IMG submission 152874) | Enriched cells from forest soil in Barre Woods Harvard Forest LTER site, Petersham, Massachusetts, United States -... | ecosystem: Environmental > Terrestrial > Soil > Temperate forest >...
GCTGCCTTCGACGAGCACCTGGCCGTTGGGCAGCAGCGTCGCCGTGTGGGTATTGCGCGCGTTGGTGAGGGACCCTGTGGCGCTCCAAGTACCGGTGGCCGGATCGTAGAGCTCCGCGCTGGAGAGATTGGTGGTACCATTCCAGCCAGCCGCGGCGAGCAGCTTGCCGTTGGGCAGCAGCGTCGCGGTGTGGCCACCGCGTGCGTTGGCGAGCGAGCCGGTGGCGCTCCAAGTGCCGGTGGCTGGATTGTAGAGCTCCGCGCTAGCGAACCAGCTGCCGCTGGCGTTGCCGCCCGCAACGAGGACATAGCCGTTGGGCAAAAGGGTGGCCGTGTGATTATAGCGCGCGGTGGACAAGGAACCGGTGACGCTCCAAGTGCCGGTGGCCGGATCGTAGAGTTCCGCGCTGGCAAGAGCGGTGCCGCCGATGTCAACGGCACCGCCCGCGACGAGCACCTTGCCGTTGGGAAGAAGCGTAGCCGTGTGACCAATTCGTGCGGCCACGAGTGAGCCGGTGTTGGAGAAGGTATTGGCGGCGCTTGCCGCGGCGGTCAGAAAGACAAATACGAGCAAACACGCCAATGCGTGCCGGATGAAGAACATACCCTGACGCATAGGGACCGCAGCGGGTTGGCTAGCCGTTTTCATGGGCGCGACGAATTAGGTGCCGCACTTGAAAGTAAGTGGTTCTCGTTTGGCCTCGCGAGACTTTAATTGTAAAATTTGAGCGTCAGTGGCTACGGTTAGAGCCTGTAAATTAACTTTCGGTGAACAAAGCATTGAGCATGAGACCCTGGCGCCATTGCTGTCGTATCCTGCCAGAACGACGGCGTGGCCGCCGATAACGTTGGGTTCGTTGGGCATGTAATTCCACACTTGCGGGGGCGCTTGGTTGGGGAGCATTACGCTTTGCGGGACATTGAACCCAATGTAAGCGAGCCCACAATCGTAGATGGTACGTTTGACATCGTCGCCATTGCGTGGATCGACTTCGGCACAGGCTGCAATTTTGTGGCGTTGAGCCGCCTTCGGCCCCATCGGGGCTCCTTTTTTAGGAGATAGGTCAGGACATGCTGCTTGTTTCCACCGGGTCCTTCGCCTGGAACGCGAGGATTGTAACCACAGGCGAGGACATAAAGCATTTCCACGTCGGAATCAGGCCCGGTATCGATCTGACCCGTATTGAAGTTCCAGACCTGAATCGCGTGATAGACTGCCGCGCAGGTGCAATCGCCGAGAGTATTGTTTAACATCATGCCAAGGTTGGCTGCATGCCCTTTGTATAGTCAACCGAAGGGGGAGAGGAGCTTGTCCGGCGAGCAGTGCGCTCAGGTGAGGTACGCGCGGATCGTAGGAGCGATGCAAACGGCCCGGTTTGTAGCTTTTTTTGGCCCAATATTGGTTATTGTTCGTTTCGGTTTGGTTGTTATTCTGCCCGCGGCGACCGCACGAAAATCAGGAATTGATCACGGCGTCGATAATTGCCCAGGAAGCGATCACGCTCGCAGCGGTTGTGAACGCGCCGTATTTCGAATAGATTTGGTCGGCTTCTTCACTCGCAGATTTGATGTCATTGTTTGGATTCGGGATCTGAGGGTCGGAGGCATTGCGAATTGCGAACCACTTTAAGCCGGCAACGCCTTGCAACGCCTGACCAACCATGGCGTCGCCCATATCGCAAACGCGGCCCAAACCTTGAAGCTTGTAATAGTCACTGGAATCGTCGAATCCGAAGAAATCGGTTGTGACGATCGCGTCCGTCGGTGCCGACCAGATTTTTGGGTTAGCCCGCGCGTTTGGGACCTTCGCCGCATTAACGCTGGTCAGCGACGGAGTGATCGCGGCAAGAGCTTTCGGGGGGACGGACGTCGTCTGGTAGGAAGAGGCCTTCCATGGTTCGTTTTTGAATTGAGTGGTGCAATCGAAACGGGTCAGCCCGGCGACGACCACATCGCCCAAAGCGACCTCCGACCCAATTCCACCTCCAGTGCCCGTAGTTATGAATAGCTTCGGCTGGACTGCGGCGGCGATTTCTGCCATGAGCTTCCGAACAGGTACGGCTGGCCCATCGTAATCCAAATGCAGGCCGGATTTGAAGACCAGAATCTTCGCGGCACCAATCTTGCAGGGAAAATAGAGCCCGAGACTATGATAATAACGAGCCATATCGGCCTGCTTGTCGTTGAAAGGCGCACGACCGCCGGTTACCAACGGAATGTACGTCGCAATTCCGTGTCGGTACTCATACCATTGCGAAGTTTGGTAGCCTGGAGTGAAAAGTGCGGCAAGGGTGGCCGCTTCAGCGGCAGTCCAGGTGACAACTACTGCGTCATATTCACGGAATTTTGTCAGGTCATCGCTATCCGCAGGTGGTGTTGGCAACGCTTGCGGCGTGGGTGCCTTGCCCGCTGGCCAGGGAACAGCGAGTGGAAGCCGTTCGCTGGCACTCAGAAGGGCCGCGTCCAGCCCAGCTGATTTAAAGCGCTCCTGCGGTTGCTCAGGATTGTAGTTTAGGTGGAGATCGTCTCGATCGATCTTGTCGGCCCATTTGTATTTGGTGGGGAATTTGGACATAATGGTTTTGAGGCTTTAGGTTCGCGGGACTTGGGCGAGGTCAAAGCAGTCGAATGGCTGACGCGGTGAAGGCGATCCCGGTGCTGGTTCTGAAAGCTCACCGGAATGCGATCGGTTACTTTTTGATGGAGGCGAACAGTACGGCGCCCTTGCCGCCGTCTGCTTCTCCGTCAAAAATCGTGAAATAGCCATTCATCAGGGGAAGTCCAAGAATTGCGAGTCCCGGTTCCCCTAAAGTGATCGCGGGAAGGGCATAACCCACTTGTCCGGCATCGGTCTGCCAATAGTTAGAAGGAGTGACAACGAGTTTTACATCTCCGGTATCCCCTTGCAGCACGAAGGAAATCGTTGGCCAGTCATTCAATGAGCCGAGTTCAGCCATCGGCACGAGTTCCTGGCCCAGGATGGCGCTTTTCAATACCGACCGTTGAGAAGCTGGGAATTTAGCGAGGACAGCATTGAGCAACTGTTGGCCCAAGTTCAGGCTGTTGGTGCCGCTGTCGATTATCGAATTTGTGGGCATCCCTTGGGGACCCTGAAGTCGGGCTGCGATTGGAGAGGAGGACCCGACAATCACTTGCTTTAGATTAGTCGAATACCAAGCGTCATCGAGAACTTTTACCGACTGGAATTCTCCCGTGTACAGGTCGGTGCTTTCCTCTCCACCGCCGACGATCATATAGCCGTTATTCAGGGGATCCGTCGCGTCATTTCCGGTGCCTACATGAATGGCTGAGCGAAGAGTATAAAAGGCAATCTTGTCGGATGTCACTCCGGCCGTCGCAAGTTGCGTGAGATAAGGTGCGATTTGCTGACCTTTGCCAGTGCGGACTTCGGTCGAAGAGTATTGATTCTTCCATGTGTCCTTTGGCATTTCGAACGCATCGTCCAGTGGGGCATAGGCGAGGCCTAGAATGCCGTCGGCCTGACGAAACATGTCCGAAGATGCCTGGTATGCGATGGCCGCGTTGGCGTTCGGCAGGGGAATTTGTGATTCGCCGTCACCGATGGTAACTGTGGTTCGAATTACGGCGCCAGTCCAGGTGCTGCCGTCGCCGTAGGAGTCCGTTTGGGCTAGGTTGGTTGTTCGATCGGCAGTCGAGGGAGTATATTTCTTAGCATCCAACGCGAGTGCGCTGCTGCCTGTATCAAGAATAACATTTAAGGGCTTCTCACTATTCCCGAGCTTTATGATGCCGGTGTAATCACCATCCATGTAGATGTTGGTGATGGGAATACGCGCAACGTTGGCAACGGCTGTTCGTTGAGTCGAAGCTTTGCTAGAGAGGCCACGTCCTTTTGTTGCAGGCCAGTGTCCAATATTTTTTTTCATATGAGCGAGTTGTTCTGAGTGTGTGGTGGGGTTAAATGCCGGTGGAAGTGCTGTAGAGCTTGGGGCCAACAGAAGTTGTATTGCGCACCAGAGGTCCGTGTTCGTGGTTTGGCGTCAGATCCTTAGCTTACAAATGATGAACTGGATGACAATGGGTAGAAATCCTCAAAACGAGTAGGGTGATTTACCTATCGCACGCGAGCCTTTCTCAGAGCGGCCATCGATTCCGTAAATGCGAGCAAGAATTACGACTCACAAAAAACTGATTAACCGTAAAGTCTCGCTTTTTTGCCGGTTATCAAATCCACCGCTTTTGCTTGGCAGTTTCGGTGAGCCTGTAGATGCCTTATGCCGGAAATCGACGCCACCCGAAACTACACACGTCCGGGAATGGCGGGACGAGTGTATGGAGGGGCCATCATTTGAACAGTTTTCATTCCTGCCAATTGAATGGCAATTGCTGGGTGTGCACGCGCTCCGTGACCCGAACGGCCGCGCTTACAATCGCACCGCGCATCTCAACGAGTGACGCAAGATGATGCAGTTGTGGGCAGATTATCTGGATTCTCTTTGAAATGGATTGTAAACGCTGACCGGCCCTACAGCCGTTGATTAACCGTAAATTGAGCAATAGTACGTTCGGAGTTGATTCAGAAATTCTTGGCAAGATCGCCGAAGCAATACCTTCGACAGCTTGGGAATTGGCGACGAAAACCGCATGTGCAGCCTTTGAGAAGTGTCTCGCCCCTCTGACGGAGGCTGCTTCAGGAATTGGCCGGTTAATTGCAGCCAAATTCGACCGCTTAACTGAACTTGAAAAAATCAACGCCGCGGCGGCGTTTGCGGCAGCGAAGGCGAAAATTGAGGAGTCGGGCGCGAAAGCCGCCGGCAATATTCAACCGAAGGTTATGGTTTCAGCGTTGGAAGGAGCTGCATTGGAACCCGACGACGATTTTCGAGAGCTCTGGGCGGATCTTATTGCCCAAGAAATTACGACCGGGAGCGTTCACCCGCTTAGACCAAGGGCCCTCTCAGAGATGACGCCGATCGACGCGGGCACCCTGTCGGATATTTATTCTGGCAAAGGGGAACGTGCTATGTTCATCAGAAAACGAAAAGTTCCGTCGAAGGAGCCTGCGGGAACACCTACGGGAACTTTTACCGAGTCCGAGAGCCACGGCGTATTAATGGCTCTAGGACTAATACGTCGGGAAAGTGCTGTGCACTGGGTTTTGACGGCACACGGGGAGGCATTTATCGAGTCGGTTCTTTGGCCAGGCGCCTCGATTCATCGCACAAAAGAGGCATCAAGTCCGATGCACAAACAATCGAACGATGATTGAACGAGAATCAAAGGAGCAAAATCACGCGCCCGATGTGCTCGCGGGACGGAGACCGTCAAAAGGTTTCAGTAACCTTTTGTACTTGCGGTGATTACTCTCCATCCTTGTCCAAGCTACCCAGCATTTTACCTCGGGCTCGGGCGGATTGTATTGGCACTGCTGGGAAAACGCAAGTGCTGACCAGGTACGATCTGAGTAGCGTCCTAAGGAGAGCTTTCCAGCGATGATCTTAAGCCACACTTAACCTGGAACGGAATGAATCGGGTGAGGCGATTTACTAAATGTAATATTTAAAGTTTGGGCGATGATCTTTGATTAGGCGGTTGCTGACAAGGATTTCTCCGACCGCGCTCGAAAAGTGAATGGTCACTGGCTGATTTTCACCAAGCTTGCAGCAGTTGTAGTTCAATTTCGTCAGAGCAAAGATATCCTTTGCGACCTGTTGGACATCGGCGTCTCCGTGCTGAATATCAATGCAGAGAGGCTGCGGCACTTCTGAGCCGTCATAGGTGCGGAGGCGCGACTTGAACCCTGAACCCCATAAAAAGCCGCGTTTGGGGGTCACCTGCCAGAATGTGCCGCGTAAAACAGGCCGAGTTCCTGCGCGGTATAGCCTTAACCCCATTCGCTCCGGCGCGACGCGCACCGCGACCAATTTCACACCTGCGGGACAAGCGGCTTTGTAACCTTCAAATTCTTCGTCATTTACGGTCGAACGGCAATGAAGGAAGACTTCAGTCAGAGTTTTGCCGTGTTGAGATTGATATGTTTCCAGAACGCCTGACAAAAGTCGTTGGGCGCTCAGTCGGTTGAGGTGAAATTCTCCTTTCTTTTCCGAATACCACCGGCCCTCGTCGCCCAGGAAAACGACGCCGTCGCCATCGTTCAAAAACATTTGGGCTGCACTACAAGCCGTTTGCGCAACATCCGTGTTTTTGAACGAAACGCCCACGTAGCAGACGCCGTCGCGAACGCCACTCAGCTTCCACGGCTTCCCGCCGGCCTTGTAATAGAGGGCTGTCGATAAATTCCACGCGCGATCTGAGAGAGGTGTTAGCTGGCGTACGCCGAAACGCCGCTCCGCCGCAGCCAGGCGCAGCGTCGATTCACGAATAATCTGGATCGGAATTTCCAAATCCATGACTCTCGCCTTAATCTGCCGTCTGAAATCGACCGAATATGAATACTGCTCGGGTTCGTACGTGTCGAAGAAATCGAGCATTTCTGCCCGCCTCCGCTGTTCCTTTTTGCCGACTCGGTAACCGTGGCCGCCCTGAAACCGCGAAAGTGGGCGGCAGTTCGCGAAAATCACATCGGGTACGATGATTAGAAAGAAACGGAAGTTTTCGTCCGACTTTTTTGCAGCCCTCAATTCGCTTAAAAATAGGGACACGACCGCAAAAACCCGTTTGTGGTCGTCGAGTTCCGTCGCAGCATTCTGAACGACAAGTTCGTCGAGTTCTTTGACCCATGCTGGCTCCGTTGGAAGCACCGCATGGAACGCCTCTTCGAAGCCGGGATAGCTGGGCCAGAGCATTTCATCCAATTTGCTGTCAGTGGCTATTGGCTGGTTGATCGCTTTGACGAATTGCCGTAGCGATGCCACGCCAGCCTTCGTTCCAATCACGCCATAAGAAAGGTGGGATGGTTTTTCGAAACCTCTGGAATCTACCGGACCAAAGAGCGTCAGCCCGTCGCGAGGATGCTCTAATCTCTCTCCCGATGCGAATTCCAGTTGAGGTTCGTCGAAAACAGTGACGCTATTCATCGTCGTCCTCTTCAGGATCTTGGAGGTCTAATTCCTCATCTGTGACCTCTTCTTGTGCGCCCGGTTCCTCCGCGATATCGGTTACTCCTGCGGGTTCCAGAATTTCTTCGTTCAGTCCACATGGCGAAGACAAAGTAACGAGACCGGGCTCCAGTACTAAGTCGTCCGCGCCGGCGGGCGGCAAGCTGGTTAGGATATGCTCGGCTGCCATGACGCGGTTTAGCCACTTGTCATTGTACCACATTTTCGTCATGCGGCGCCTGCGCGAACCTACACTTTTGTCGACGATCGGATTATCCTTTTCATCGAAGAAAACCAAGGTCGGCGTCACCTGGACGTAGAATCCTTTGTCGAGACCTCGTGCGAGTCGCAGGCGAAATGCAAAATGGTGGAAATTCACCTCCCGTTGCCCGCCGGGCCGGCGAAACGTGACTCGTCCGCGGATGAGGAGCCAGGTTTTCTTTCCACGAAAGCCGATGAATGAAAGTTTTCCACCTTCCCCAAATGTTGCCGGAAGAAAAAATGTCTCTTTTAAGTTTGGGTTGGGATGGTTGAGGCAACCTGCCTTCGTCAGACGGCGAGCTAGGGCCTTCATGATGAGACTTGCGGCAATATCGCGAGCGCGAACGTTGCGGAACGATTCGCATTCCATCCACAATAACTGTTCCGGGGTTTGTGCAATGCGATCCGCAAACTCTGGTGGCGGCGGAATTAGAGCGACCAATGCATCCTTTGCAATCTCACGAAATGCCCAAGTATTTTCCAATGTTTTCCAATCTTCTGTCTTAACAGGCTTGGTTACTCGAAAGACGCGCAAGACATTTGGGAAAGCTTTCACACGAACAACGTTCGTAAGAAGCTGCTCTCCGCTATTGTTCAGCAAATCTTCTCCACGCGGGAAACTTGAAGCTGCGAGAGGCGCCGCATTCGCCAAAGAGCGAGGAGCCGAAATCGAATCCAGCTTCTTGAGGAGCGCCCTCCAGCCGTCCGCCCAACTACGGCTAAAAGAGATGTAGGAGATCGTGGTCGTCAACCAATCCAATTCGCTTCCATCCACTTTTAGTGGGATGAGAAAATCAGGAATTTTTCGCTTTTCGGCAATATTTTGTGCCAACACTCGTTCGCCCGTTGGCTTTGGCTTTTTCAAGGAATGCTCGGAAATCAAAGCCACCATGCGAAACGTCCGGTTCTTGATCGCATCGTCAATTGTCTGGGGCCATGGCTCACCGCCGAGAAGTTTCAACTGATCGAACCATACCGGATGGCCGCGGGCGGCCAGTTTTCGCGCAAGCCACCGGGCTAGCATCGCGTTTTCCACGGCGTAGCTTATAAAGAGGTGACTCGGGCTTGCTGCCCCAAAGTCGCCGGCGTCGTTCAATGTAGTCACACGTCCTCCCGCTTTTGCGCGCTTTTCGTGAAATGAGCTTCTTTGTCAAGGTGGGCGACAGAATGGACTGTGGCTCTCCGCAGCAGTGCCAACGTTGCGTGCGCGAATCACCTTCCTCCGCGTTACGTAGGGACGCTGCTCGACACCTGACGGCTTACCGGCGATTCTTGGCTGCGCGCCGCACGGCTTCCTCGCTGACCTTTCCCGTTTCCTTCCGCATGGTATCGAGTCTCGCGGTGGGCGAGAATTGAGGGATGGGCTTGGACAAGTTCTTGTTGAGGGTGTCGCCGCGCTTTTGCTGAATCTCGCCAGCTTTGGGCGGGTTCTTGTCGCGGTGGCGACCGTCGAGTCCTGGTTCTTTCATGGGTATTGGTTCCTTTCGCGCGCAACTTTAACCCAATGACCATGTGTGGTCAAACGAACACGCCGTGAAATTCTCCGACTCGGTGTATGTGGTTTGGCGCATAAACTTGAGCCAGCTTCACGTCTCGTCCTCTACGACATTCGCGAGATTGTTGAATACGAATCGGCACAACCGTTTGCGCGATTTTTGAGTATGGCGAAATGCGCAAAGAGTGGACGCTTAATTGGAGCCAACTCGGACGGGTCAGTGCGCATCTCGACCGTTCGCGGATTTTTCCTGCCAAAAAACTGCCAATTTTTGGCGTGATTTAGGGGTCTCATGCGTGATTGTGCGTGAGGTGCGGGATTGCCGAAAAACCCCGTATTTATCAGCATTCCAGGGTGATTTGAGCCATTTCCAAATGGCTCCTGAGGTAGGATTGTCATCTACTGCCAACCGCTCGGAGCCGGGTGTCTCGGCCCTACGGTGGCGAATTGCTGCCAAAAATAAAGGACGAGGAATTCCTGCGGAGTGATCGCGTTGATTTCCACGATCCATAAAGTTCTTGTAATTGCAAGAGGTGGCATGAATCGCGAATCCCGTTGGTAAAGCCGCCGCTTTCTGTTCGCGATCTCACAACACTTGGGGTTCGAAGTTTTCTTCTAATCCTGACGTAAGCAAGGCGCGAAGCGTCGGCACGGAATGACGAGTTCATCGAAGCAATCAGGCAGATCGCCTACCGCTGCGGTGCTGGGGGTAGATTTGACGGATTGGGCTGACTCGGCGCCGCAGTACTTTGAGGTTGTGGGGCTAACTCAGTCACGGATGGGCGTCCGGCGACGCCTGCGGGGGAAGGCGCGACACCAGCCTGCGTTGGCGCGGACGGATTGATCGTTAGGTGAGGCATTGTGGCCGCGGGACGATTCGCCGCAGGCGGGGAGGACGGAATCGATTGACTTGCGGACGCTGGATTCCCCGGCTGCGGAGACCGGGCGGCGGGATTTTGTCGGTTGAAAGGCGCCTCGATTTCGACAGTCAGGTTGAACGTTTTCGGTCGACCGGGCGGATAATCTGTTTCGATCCGGACCATCCCACGCAGGGCTTCGAGAGTGGATGAGGTCAGAACGTTGATCTCATAGACACGTCCCGGTTCGATTTGCTTCAGTTGGGCAAAAATACGGTCGTCGCTCGTCCGAACACGGAGAATCCGAACCGGTTGATCGGTGCCGGTTGTAATCCGCACTGTACGCGGCGTGTTCTCGCCGTTCAGAGGCCAAACAATTCCGCGGGGCTCGATGCGAATCAGCTCCGGAATGGAAGCGCGGAGGGCCGGTTGGATACTCGACTCTTCGGGGTTTCCCGTGCTCACCGCGATTCGTTGCTGTTGGAGCCCGAGCCGACTTTCCAACGCCGCAACATAGGCGTCGGGTCCGGTTCCTGGGTGGTAACCCACCTCGCGCGCAAGTTGATTGCCGTCTGCGTCGACAATCAAGATCGTTGGAAAACCGTTGGTGGGATACCTGCTCTTCAGCTCAGAGTTCTGCTGCTTGACCTTCAAACTCTGCTGCTGTCGAGGAAAGTCCACTTGCACAAGCACCAAGTTCTCATGAGCCCAAGTTTTGAACTTCTCCGTACTGAAAACCTCCTTGTCCAGGGCCATACAATAGCCGCACCAATCCGAACCGGTAAAGGCAAGCAGCAGGTTTTTGTTCTCCGCCTTGGCCTTTTCCACTGCCTTACCGTAATCCTCCGTCCAGCCCTGAAGCGGGACGGCACGTGCAAAAAACGCCAAGCCAAGCAGAACGAGTGTGATAAGCGAGATTCGTTTCATACTGGAGCAATGGCCGGAACAATTGGCAACAATATAGCAATTCTCAACAGATCCGAGTAAATTCGCGGAGTGTAAATCCGCCTGGTGGCCAAAATTGGTCGAAACAGTCGGGCTTGTGTGCTCAATCGGCATTCATTGGGACTGGACGAATCGGAAAACGCCAAACGACCCCAATCGCTCCTTCCAACCGGAGCGGTTTTGTCGATGAACCGGATACCAAGAGATGGGCAAATGATCGCTGCCGCCCGTGGATTTTGCTGCCAATTACTGCCAATAAAACACGTAAAATAGCGGTATTTAGCGTGAACAAGCGTGAGCACGATCAAATGGCCAAATCGACTGGAAAGCCTCTTTTTATCAGCCTTTCAGAGGGATAGGGGTAGTGGGTTGGGAGGGACTCGAACCCTCAACCAACGCCTTAAAAGGGCGCTGCTCTACCATTGAGCTACCAACCCGATTTACTCTGGTTTTTCTGAACTTTGCGTCCGGCAATGGAGCAGTCTCTGTGAACCAAAATCGCCGAGCGGAGGCGGAGATTCGTCTGGATGTGCAAGTCGGGCAACAAAATTTTTAAGGCTCTTCAAGCCGACCGATCGGGCGCGAAGCGGTATCACCAGCTCTGTCACATCCCGCCGGAATTACCACTTAACTTTCCCTTGGGGCGCCGTGCCATCAACGGCACCAGGATTTTTCACGGCGTCATTCGGCGCGCCGCAGGAATTTGGGCCACGCGCTACGACTTTTCTATGCGGCCGGTCATAGTGTCTCCCCAGGGAGAAAACTTGGGATCAAGCGAATCGGTTTCGGCTCCAAGGCGCCAGTTTCCACCAGTTGACGCATCGCCTGCGAGACCCGCCGTGCAAATTGCGCCGGGTTGATCGCATAGCGCGAAACCGTCGGCACGATCGCCTGGATAAACGGGTCGTTGTCGCGGGAAATGACGGCGACATCTTTCGGAATACTTTTGCCGCTTCCGAGCAGGTAGGTCATGACCGTCAGAACGTGGACCCCACGCGCCACGAGGTAGGCCGTGGGTGGATTTTTGGAACGCACGGCGTCGTCGAGCAGCGCTTTGAGATGGCTCGCCGTGCCGTCGTGCCGCAGCACGCGCAGGCTGGCATCCGTGGCTCCGGCCAGCGCCTCCCGCATTCCCGCTTCGCTGTCCAAGTCTCCCCCGTAGGCGCCTTCCGGCAGCACGGCGGCGACGTGCTTGCGTCCTTTTCGCAGAAATAGTCCTCCGGCATGCCGGCACGCCGCACGATGATCCGCGTCAATCGAAGGCAGGAGCATATCGGGTCTCGCGGAGCCCATGATCAGGCACGGCAAGCGCCGCCGGACGAACCAGCGTTGCATCGGGTCCCTCGATGAGAAGACCAGCCACGCTGTCGCCGGATGTTCCTGCACCAGTTTCTCGAGCACACGTTCCGGTCGCCCGGAAAAGCACGCTTCGCTCACGTGCAATTGCGGGGTACAGCCGGCATTGGCGAGATTGTCTCGCACGACATCGATGACGAAGGACGCCAGCGGCGACAGTGCCCAAAACGAGGACGGCAAAAGCATCCCGACCACCTTTCTCGAACCGCTGCCATGGTCGATGGTCCGCTTTGACTTGATCCGCCGCCGTTTCCGTTCCGCGCCTTCGAGCCAGCCTTTCCGTTCCAGTTCCCGAAGCGCGGCCCGGAGCGTCGGTCGGCTCACTTGCAGGACGGCGCACAATTCCCGTTCACCGGGAAGGAATTTGAGCCAGACCCCCTGGCGTATCCCATCGCTCAGCGACTGCGCGGTCTGCGCGACGAGCGAGACGCGCTTGGGCACGGTGGGTTGCGCCGGGATCGCAGGTTTCATCTGGTCTTAAAAACTAACCAGCAACTTAGGATTGGCGGAGGTTGCAGAGCAACCAATATTCCGCCGATGCCCGGCTGCCTCCAACACGTCGATCGTTCTCCTCGCAGGCGAAGATTGGCCACGCGCCCGCCGGGTGTGCTGTAGCCGAGCCGATCATGAATTCCCTCCCAAACTCCGAGCCGGTTGCGGTCGTCGGGCTCGGATTTCTCGGGCGAGGCATCGCGGCAAGCTTTCTCGGTCATGGTTTTCGGGTCATCGCCGTCGAACCCGACGACGCACAACGTACGCGCGCCGGTGACCACATCGCATCGATGATCGCGGAGATGATCGACCTTGGCGGCGCACCCCAAGCCATGCGAAGCGAATGGCGCACGCGCTACGTCCCCACGCCGGGATTCGAACTTTTGGCGGACTGTACCTTTGTCGTCGAAAGCGTGACCGAAGATCCCGCGATCAAACACCGGGCGTTCGAGTGTCTCGAGGCGGTCGTCGGCGCGAACGTGGTCATTGCCAGCAACACTTCCAGCATTCCGATCAGCCAGTTGCAGCAAGGGCTCAAAAATCCGGGCCGGCTGATCGGGATGCACTGGGCCGAACCGGCCCACGCCACGCGTTTCATGGAATTGATCCGCGGCGCACAGACGACGACCGAGGCCCTCGAGACCGCCGCGGTCATCGCTCGCCGCCTGGGCAAGGAACCTTGCATCTGCCAGCAGGACATCCCTGCGTTCATCGTCAATCGCATCGGTTACGCGATGTACCGCGAGGCTCTGCACCTGCTCGAAACGGGTGTCGCAGATGCCGAAACGATCGACCTTGCCGTGCGCAACGCGCTTGGTCTTTGGGCCTCGATCTGCGGTCCCTTCCGTTGGATCGATTTGAGCGGCGGGCCGGAAGCTTATGCCAAGGCCCTGCAACGCGTTTTCCCCACGCTCAGCAAAGCCGATGAAATCCCTGCTTCGATGCGGAAGCTCGCCGAAAGCGGGGCGCGCGGCACGGCCAATGGGCGCGGGTTTTTCCAGTACACACCGGACGAAGCCAGGCACTGGGATGAACTATATCGGCGCCACGCCTGGCGGGTCGCGCAGATGCAAAACGAATATTTTCACCCCAACGCGGATCCCCATCCGTGAGCGAACGCGAATCCTCGACTCCCATGCGCCATAGCATCGTCAAAGCCAAGCTTCGCCGGAACGAACCGGCTCTCATCACTACGCTGCACTACATCGATCCGACCCTCTTCGAGATGACCAGTCTCCTGGGTTTCGACGCCATCTGGATGGACCTCGAGCACCACGCCTACAGCGTGGAAACGGCGGCGAACCTGATGCGTGCCGCGCGCGTCGGGGTCTCGGACATCGTCGCGCGTCCGGCCAAGGGCGAATTCATGCGCATGGCCCGGCTGCTGGAAGCGGGCGCCCAGGGCATCATGTATCCGCGTTGCGAAAGCGCTGCCGAAGCGGCCGAGGTCGTGCGCTGGGCAAAATTTGCGCCGCTGGGAGAGCGGGGCGTCGACGGCGCCAACGCCGACGCGCCGTATTGTTCCGCCCCGATGAAGGAATATCTGCAAAAGGCCAACGAAGAGACTTTCGTTGTCGTTCAAATCGAGTCTCCGCGTGCCCTGGGCGAGGTCGAGGCCATTGCTGCGGTCCCCGGCGTGGATGTGCTGATGATCGGTCCCGCCGATCTCAGCGTTCTTTCCGGTGTCCCCTTCGAATTCGATCATCCGTCCATGCTCGCCGCGCGTCAGCGCGTCGCCGCCGCCGCGAAGAATGCTGGGATCCATTGGGGAAGCACCAGTCCGAATGCCGCGCACTCCCGCACCCTCATGGAACTCGGGGCACGCTTCATCTGCCACGGCGCGGATATTCTCCTCGTGAAAAGCGGGCTGGAGCAAATCCAGGAACAATACTCCGCTCTCGGCTTCACTTTCGACAATCGCCTCCGGCCTGTGGCGGCGCCGGAGACGACCCGTGGGTGATCGGAAATCCGTTCTCGTGGTCGGCGTTGGTTCCATCGGCGAACGCCATCTGCGCTGCTTCCAGGCGACTGGCCGTGCCGAGATGTCGCTGTGCGAATTGAATCCGCGATTGCGGGAAACAATCCGCGAGCGCTACCACGTCGAGCAGTGCTTCTCTGGCTTCGAGGAGGCGTTGCGCGCGCCTCCCCATGCCGCGGTGATTTGCACACCCGCCCATTTGCACATTCCCATGGCGCGCGCGGCGGTGGAGGCTGGGGTGCATGTGCTGATCGAAAAACCGCTGAGCACCAGGCTCGATGGCATCGACGAACTGGAGCGCGAGAGCTCCGCACGCGGAGTCACCGTGGCTGTGGCCTACGTCCTGCGCAACAACCCGGCGCTGGCTGCCATGCGCGAGGCGATCGCGAGCGGCCGTTTCGGTGCACCCAGGCAAGTGGTCGCCGTGCTCGGGCAGCATCTTCCGACGCATCGGCCGGCGTATCGCCAGATTTATTTTGCCGACCATGCGACCGGCGGCGGAGCCGTTCAGGATTTCCTTACCCATGCGATCAATGCGGCGGAGTGGCTCGTCGGCCCGATCACCCGCCTCACCGCGGATCTCGATCATCAGGTGCTCGAGGGTGTCACGGTCGAGGATACGGCCCACGTGCTTACCCGGCACGGCAGCGTCATGGGCTGCTTTAGCGATAATCTCTACCAACCGGGATTGGAGGACACGATCACGGTCGTCTGCGAGCGCGGCATGGCGCGATTCGCCGTTTCGGAAAGCCGGTGGCGCTGGATGACCGAACCCGATGGCGTCTGGCAGGACGGCGGGGTGAAACCGGTCGATCGGGATGCGACTTTCGTCGCGCAGGCCCACGCTTTCCTCGATGCGATCGATGGAAAGCGCACGCCGGTCTGCACGCTCGACGAAGCGCGCCAAAGTCTGCGCGTGAACCTCGCGATTCTCGCCTCGGCGGAACAGCGCACCTGGCAGATCATCGAAGAGCCTCAACCCGCCCATGCCTGAAGCGCACGCCCCCACCGTTCAACAGCTCTTCGACTTGAGCGGGCGGACTGCGCTCGTCACGGGAGCCAGCGGACACTTGGGCTCGGCGATGGCCGCGGCACTCGCCGAGGCCGGTTGTCGCGTGATCGTCGCCAGCCGCAAGATCGAAACGGCCCACGTGGCGGCAGAAGCTTTGGGCGGTACGCTACACGGAAAGCATCTCGCGGTGGCCTTCGACCAGATGGATGAAACCTCCATTGGCCGCGGCTTTGCCGACGCCATGGAACAGAGTGGCGGCGGGATCGATATTCTCGTCAACAACGCGCACGAGCCCTTGGCCGCCGACTGGCGAACGGTGACCGGCGACCAATTCACGCGTCATCTGGCCAACGCCACCGGCTATTTCCTGCTCGCCCGCCTCGTCCGCGATGCGGCCGTGGCGCGCCACGCTCCGGCGAGCATCATTTTGCTCGGCTCGATGTATGGCGAGGTCGGTTCATATCCCGATACGTACGAAGGCATTTGCTCCGCCAGTCCAGCCGCCTATCAAGCGCTCAAGGGAAGTATCATTCAGCTAACGCGGCATCTGGCCGTCTATTGGGCCGGGGATCGGGTCCGGGTGAATTGTTTGAGCCCCGGTCCGTTTCCCAGTGCGCGCGCCAATCCGGAGATGGTGACACGATTGAAATCCAAATCTCCCATGGGCCGCATGGGCGAACCGCACGAACTCAAGGGCGCCATCGTCTTCCTCGCCTCCGACGCGAGCAGCTACATGACCGGTCAGAACCTCGTCATCGATGGCGGTTGGACGGCCTGGTAACTTTCGCCGATCTCCCGCATGCCCGTTTCCCCCGAAACTCTCGTCGCTCTCCTCGAACACGAAATGGAGACCAACACGGGTTTTGTTCGCATCCACGCCGCGGAAGCATTGGTCGAATACGGTTACGGCTACAAAGTCTCCCCGGTGTTGCTCCCGGACGCGGGCGTGGAGACTCCTGGCTACCGCCTCGGCGTCTGGCGCACCCTGGCGCAAATCGTCAAGGCCGAGAGCGAACGGCGGGACTACGTCGAGCGGATCCGCCGGGTTTTAACCAATGCCGCGGCTCCCGATCGGCTCGTCGCCGCGGAAAGCCTCGCCAAACTGCGAGTCGCGGATCGCAGCGATCGCCCCGTCCTCGAAGAATGGCTGCGGGTGGCAAGGGACACCGATGCTCCCTTTTTGCTCTGGCTGTTGCTGCTCTCGAGCGGTCCCAGCGAACGTCCGCAGGATGAAGCGCGTCTCGCCCGGTTGCTCGACTCGAAAGACCCGGTGAGCCGTATGCGTTCGGGCTATGCGTTGGGCAGGCTCGGCAACGCTTCGCCTGAATCCATCCGGCATCTTCAGCAATGCGCGGAATCCGAACCCGCAGATTCCCGTGCGCGGGTCTATCTGCTGGCGGCGGCTTTTCGTTATGCCGCGCGAGATTCCGCAAGCGCCGCGAAGTTGAAACAGGAGCTGATCGCCTACTTTGCCTCCAGCGATGCGAATGAACAGTTGCAGGCTTCCACCGCCATCGGAGCGCGTGGTTCGAGCGAAGAAGTTCCCGCACTCACCAGTCTCCTGAAAAGCGCTGCCGCCGATGCCCGCATCGGCGCCGCTGGCGCACTGCTCCATCTCTTGCGTTGAAGACGAACAGCCAGCTTCCCCCGCGCGCCTGGCTGATCGTCGCATTTCTCTGGGTCGTCGGCGGCTTGAATTACCTGGATCGCATCATGATCACGACCATGCACGACTCGCTGGTCCAGGCGATTCCGATGACGGAAGCGCAGTTTGGGCTGCTCACCGCGATGTTCCTTTGGGTTTACGCTGGCATCAGTCCGCTTGCCGGTTTCCTCGCCGACCGATTTCCCCGCAGCCGGATCATCACCGCCAGCCTCCTCGTCTGGTCGACCGTCACATGGCTCACCGGCCAGGCGAAAACCTACGACCAATTGCTGGTCACCCGAGCCCTCATGGGCATTAGCGAAGCCTGCTTCGTTCCGGCCGCCCTCGCGCTCGTCACCGACTATCATCGCGGGCCGACACGTTCCCTGGCCACGGGCCTCTATATCACCGGCGGTGTTACCGGCTCGGCCCTCGGCGGGCTCGGTGGATGGCTGGCCGAGCACCAAAACCGCTGGAACTACCCCTTTCAATTCTTCGGGCTGCTGGGCATCGGCGTTGCCGTTCTGCTGGCCTTCGCCTTGCGCGACGTCCCTCCCATCGGCGACACGCCGTCGCTGGAGAAATGCGCGCCGCCAAAGACCCGGTTTGGCGAAGCTCTGGTCAGCCTCTTCGGCGAAGGTTCATTTATCCTCACCTTTGTTTTCTACGGATGCGTTGCGGTGACGACCTGGGGCGTGACCGGCTGGATGCCCACCTATCTCAGTGAACATTTTCATCTCGGACAGGGCAGGGGCGGCCTGTCCGCCACGGGTTACTTCAACGGGTCGATGGCGGTGGGCCTGATCATCGGCGGCGCGTGGGCCGATCGTTGGAGTCGCACCCGCGAGCGCGCCCGGATTCTGGTTCCGATGATCGGTCTCTTGCTCTCGCTCCCTGGCTTGCTCCTCGCGGCGAACAGTTCCGTGCTCGCCGTGGCTCTCGCCGGGTTGATTCTCTTTGGCCTGACGCGCTCATTCACCGATGCGAATATCATGCCCATCGTCTGCCTTGTCGCCAATCCGCGCTATCGGGCCACGGGGTTTGGCATCTTAAACTTCTTTGCCAATGCCGCGGGCGGATTGACCGTTTATGCCGGCGGTGCCTTGCGCGATGCCCATATCGATGTCAGCGATGTTTTTCGCGGTTCCGCGGTGATGCTAGTCGTCTGCGCCGCGTTGCTGCTGCTCGTCAAACCGCGCGCGGCGACCAGCGCTTCCACCTTCCCGGCGACGGAGTGAGGCGATGCCCTTGGTCAGCAAAACTGACCAGCCCCTTTTCATTGGCGGGGTTTTCCTTCCGGCGAACAATGATCGTGACATGCCCTCCGACGATTCCCCACTGAAACCCCGTCCGCTTTCTCACGGTGACTTAATGCAACTCAAGCGCTGGAATACCCCGACGATTTACAACGGATGGGAGCAAGTCACGAAACGGGACGTCGCACGGGACGGATTCAATATCGAGGAAACGCGCGACTTCATGCCACAGATGGGCCCCATGGTTGGCTACGCCGTGACTCTTGTGGTCGAGCCGAGCAACGCCGCGCATCGCGAAGCCAATCCTCATGCCGCCACGGAGTATCGCCGCTATGTCGCGAGCATTCCGGGACCCAAGATTGTCGTGGTGCAGGACCTGGATAAACCTCGTGTGATCGGTTCCCTGTGGGGTGAGGTCAATGCCATGGTGCACGTCGCCCTCGGCTGCGTGGGCACCATCGTCGACGGGCCCATCCGCGATCTCGATGAAATGACCGCCGCCGGCTTCAAGGCCCTTGCCCGCCGGCTCTGCGTCGGACATGCCCACGTCCACACCGTGCGCTGGAATTGCGAAGTCGAAGTTTTTGGCCGCACCGTGCGCCCTGGCGATCTCATCCATGCCGACAAACATGGCTTCCTCGTGGTCCCGCCCGAGGATCAACCGGGTCTTTTGGAAGCTGCCCGGTTCATGGATGCCAATGAGTGCACGACGGTCATTCCCGCAGTGCGCGAAAGCACCGGACGCACCATGGAAGAAACTCTCGCCAGCATCGACCACTCCGTCGCGCAATTCCGCACGAACGTGCAGACCAAATTCAAACGGGGAGGGGAATGGTAACCCTGCTCCCATGAACCGGAAAAGCCGATGAACTCCATCGTCGAATCGTCCGATCGCGTGCTCGAAGTCGAGCAGTCTTCCGCCGATTACGAACGGGACGGCGTGATCGTCGTCCATGAGCTTCTTCCCGCGGCCGAAATCGCGCGCTTTCGTCAGATGCTCGACCAGTACGTGCGCGACCATCTGACCACGTTGCCCCAAAGTGAATTTGTCCTGGAGTCCGATGGTGTCACTCTCCGCAACCTCTGGCGGCTCGAGCAACACGAACCGCGCTTCATCCCATGGGCGTCGCACCCACGTTTGCTCGCCTTGATTCGAAGCCTCGTGCGCGGCGAACCCGTCCTCGAGGGAATCGAAACATTCAACAAACCGGCACGGGTCGGCTCCGGCGTCCCGTATCACCAGGATAACTCCTACTTTTGCCAGGACCCGCCGGATATGCTCACCGTGTGGATCGCCATTGATCCGGTCACCGAGGCGAATGGCCCTGTCTACTTCATCAAGGGCTCGCACAAACTGGGGGTGTTGCCGGCCAAAGCGAGCGGCGTGCGCGGAAACTCCATCGGAATAACCACCGCGCCGTCCACGCCGCTGTCCGAGCAATTCTGCGCCTTGTTGTCCCCCGGCGACGCCACGATTCATCACTGCAACACCATTCATCACTCGGCTCCGAATACCACGGACCAATCGCGGCTCGGGCTGCTCTTCGTTTTTCGCGGCAGCCACACGAAAACCGATCCGGCGTTCCAGGCCATTTACGCCGCGGCGAAAAACATGGTGTGATCGAGGCGCCGCCCGTTTCGAAAGCCCGCTCCAGCCAATGAACTCCTCCCTGAAGCTCGGCTTGATCGCACTCGTGGCGATCGGCACGGTCCCGATTGCGGCAGAAGCTTTGCCGCCGCCCAACCTTTTGGTGAAAACCGAGGCGATTCCACCGACTCGTGCCGAGGTCCTCTACGGCAATCAACCGCGCCAGGTGCTCGATTTCTGGCAGGCTCACTCCGATCGGCCCACCCCTCTGGTCTTCTACGTGCATGGCGGCGGCTGGCAGAACCAGGACAAGACCGATATCGACGATCATCTCAACGTGCGCGCGTTTCTCGACGCGGGCATCT
>Ga0206824_10195_pt1 | contig 20093 bp, 17 predicted proteins | sample Alteio_BWOrgCont_82_FD_152874 | JGI IMG/M metagenome (GOLD analysis project Ga0206824, IMG submission 152874) | Enriched cells from forest soil in Barre Woods Harvard Forest LTER site, Petersham, Massachusetts, United States -... | ecosystem: Environmental > Terrestrial > Soil > Temperate forest >...
TCGTGTTCTTGAGGTTGTCGGAGCTCTTGCCGCTGGTGTTGTAACGCTCGGCTTCGTGGATGCGCGCGTGGTTGAGCAGCGGCGAATCCGGCGGATAAAGCGGAAGCACGATGCCGCCGGGCAGGGCAGGTGCGGGAATGAACGGACCGTCGGAAGGCTTGCGCTCAGCGGCGGGTGCCGGGGCGGGCGCTTTCTCCTGCGCCGTGCCGAGCGAGATGAATCCGAACGTGATGAAGAGGATGGGGAGCAATCGTTTCATGGCGGGAAGCGGAAAGATTGGCAGGCTCGGCGCGAAACGAAAAGACTGGGCTGTCATTGGACGTGGCGCCGAAGCGGAGATTCCACCTACGAAGCGGCTTGCACTTGGATTGTTCCAAAGCTCACCTGTCAAAGCTGACCCCAGACCCTCCGCTTATGAATCTCCCCCGCACTTCCCGCCGTTCGTTTCTCAAGTCCACTCTCGCCGCCGGCGTCGCGCCGCTGTTTCTGCCCTCGCACATTTGGTCGGCGGAAACGAAACCCAATGACCGCCTCGCGCTTGGTTTCATTGGCTGCGGCCGGCAATCGCAGGGCCTGCTCGGCGGTTTTCTCGGGAAGGCCGAAACGCAAACGGTCGCGGTCTGCGACGTGGATACGAATCGGCGCGAGAACCACAAGAAGATGGCGGAAGAGCATTATGCCAAGGCTGCGGGGACGGACAGTTACAAAGGCTGCACGGCCTACAACGATTTTCGCGAATTGCTCGCGCGCAAGGATGTCGACGCGGTGGTCATCGCCACGCCGGATCACTGGCACGCGCTGATCGCCATCGCCGCCGCGGAGGCCGGGAAGGATATTTATTGCGAGAAGCCGCTCACGGAAACGATTCACGAGGCGTGGACGCTCGTCGGCGCGGTGCGCAAGAACAACCGCGTGTTCCAGACCGGCTCGATGCAGCGGTCGTCGCGCGAGTTTCACACGGCTTGCGAACTCGTGCGCAATGGCGTGATCGGGAAAATCTCGCGTGTCGAGGCGGGCTTCGGTGGTCCGGCGCGGCCGTGTGATCTGCCCGGGGAAGACGCCGAGCCGGGACTGAATTGGGATCTGTGGTTGGGCCCGGCGCCGATGCGCCCGTACAATTCGATCTTGAGCCCGCGCGGGGTGCACAAAAATTTCCCGGCCTGGCGCGACTATCGCGAATACGGCGGCGGCGGCGTCACCGACTGGGGCGCGCATCACCTCGACATCACGCAATGGGGCTTGGGCGCGGACGACAGCGGACCGCTGGAGGTCACGCCGCCGGCAGATTGGGAGAAAGCGAAGTCCGGTGTGAAGCTGCGCTACGCAAATGACGTGGAAGTGAAGCACGTGACTGAAAATGGCATCGCCTTCTTCGGCGGTGACGGCGAGGTGTATGTGAACCGTGGAAAAATCCGGGTGACGTTGAAAGGCGCCGAGAAAGCGAAATTCGTAGCGAAGGAAGATCAGCCGCCGCTCGCGACGCAACTGGATGCGCTGGAAAAGGAGTTCCTCGCCGACCCGAAGGTGAAGCTCTACGCGAGCACCGATCACAAGCAGGATTTTCTGGATGCGATCAAGAGCCGCAAACGGCCGATCGCCGACGTGGAAATCGGCGCGCGTAGCGTCACGGGCTGCCACCTCATCAATCTCGCCTACTACCATGGTCAACGGATGGAATGGGACCCGGTGAATCACAATTTCACTGGCGGCACCGGCGATCCGAAGTGGCTCACGCGGGAGTATCGCGGGAATTGGAAGGTGTGAGGGGAAGGCCAAATGACGAATGACGAAGTGACGGATTCCGCGGCCGTGCGTGATGCAAATCTCGTGAATTGAAAACCGTGCTGAGCTGAAATGAGCAAGCGATACCAGATTGTCGGGATCAATTTTGATCATATGCACATGGGGGATTGGCTGCGGAGTGTGCATGAGCATCCGAATGCGGACATCGCCGGGATTTGTGATGAGAACCCGGAGCGGATGCAGGACGTGGTGCGCGCGTTTGGTATTCCGCCGGAGCGAGTTTTTACCGATTACCGCGCCTGTCTGGAAAAGGCGCGGCCCGATCTCGCGGTCTTGTGTCCGGCCACGGGCGAGCACGGATTGTGGACGCAGCGGGTCGCGGAGTTTGGGGTGAACATTGTCGTGGAGAAGCCCTTTGCGACGTGTCTCGCTGACGCCGACGCGATGATCGCGGCGCAACGCGCCAGCGGAAAATTGCTCGCAATCAACTGGCCCACGCGGTGGTCGGCCTGTTACATCACGATGAAGCGCCTCATCGACGACGGCGCGATCGGCGACGTGCTCAATGTGCATCATTACGGGGGCAATCGCGGACCGCTTTTCCATCGCGCGGATAAAGTCGTGTGCGAGCCGACGGCCGAGGAAAAAAAAGCGAGCTGGTTTTACAAGAAGGATCGGGGTGGCGGATCGCTGCTGGATTACGCGGGTTACGGAGCCACGCTCGGCACCTGGTTTCAGAATGGGCGCAAGCCGCTCGAAGTGACCTGCACCATGGACGAGCCGCAGGGGTTGGAGGTCGACGAACACAGCGTCACGGTCTGCCGTTACGCGCACGGGCTTTCGACGATCCAGACCCGATGGGGAACATTCAGTGATCCGTGGATTCATCAGCCGCAGCCGAAGTGTGGCTTCGTGGTCTGCGGCACGCGCGGGACCATTTCGGCCTACGATTACGCCACCACGCTGCGGCTCCAGTCACCGGACCGCCCGGAAGGATTCGAGATGCCGGTGGACGAAGTGCGCGCACCGTTTCACGATCCGATCGAGTATTTGCTGGCGGTGCTCGAAGGCGCGGAATTCGAGCGGGGGCCGTTGCACCCGGAGATCGCGCGCATCGGCCAGCAGATCGTGGACAGCGCCGCTCGCAGCGCACAGGAAAAGCGCACCGTGCCGCTCGCGGATTGAGGTTGGTGCAGAGCTTAGATACCCGGGCGGAACTGCTTCAATGTCCCGCTGATCGGGTCGACCTGCAGGGTATAGAAGTTTGCCGGCGGGACGCTGCCCGCCATCTTATCCGTGAGACCGTGGATCGTAATAAACCAAGCTCCGCTCGGGTCACTTAAGGACCTGCCGGGCAGATTTGTCGAGCCATCTGGCATGAAGCGGAAGGCCACATACCAGTAGTTCAGATTGACCTTTCGGGGAAGCGGCGGATCCTTGCTGGTGGGTTGAGTAATAAACGCCGGGGTATACGCCGGACTCGAGGCCGATTGATATTGGCGGGCGTCGCTGAGGATCGAAGACAGGCTTGCGGCCCCGACGGCAAATGGCGACGACGAATCGATCACGATCGATTGCGGAAGCAATTGCGGCTTATCCAGAGGTATCCGAACGAAATCGCCCGTTGTCGGGTCGATGGTATCCAAGGTTTCCAGAATTTGAATGGCCCGAAATTTTCCCGAAGCCGGGGTCGCGCTTTGACCGCTCAGCACTTCGCCGGGGCTTTCCGGGTCGGCAAAACAAATCAGACGGACTTCGACCGGGTGGTTGGAAGAGAGAGCGTACTGCCGAGCCAGGTTGAACTGGTCGAAGACGAGCTGCGCAGCCTGATTCAGCGCCGTGCCGCGCATGATCGTCGAAGCGGCCGGGACGATGAATTTGGCCACGATGCCGATGATGAGAATAACGACCAACAATTCGAGGAGCGAAAAGCCACGGATTCTGGAGGAGGAATTCTTCATAGGTCGGGAGGTGCCTATATTGGCAATGTAATTACATTTATAAGCTCTCTTTCGCCCAATGCCAGTGCCAAATTAATTAATTTTCAAACCATTTCCGCCTCGACACATCGGAAATGTCGGGCGTGCATGTGTGAACCATGAATTCTACGGAAGTACTCCCGCTTTCCGTGCTGAAACAACGCGCCCAAGGAGCGCGGATTGAGTCCGCGGTCCACGGTCAGGTCGAGTCGCTGGTCAAAAAGGAAACGCGCGACGGCAAGCCCTTCTGGGAACTGACCCTGGCCGATGCCGAAGCCAAAATGACCCTGCGAGCCTGGAGCGACGCCCCGGCGTTTGCCCTCTGTGAGGAGATGGCGGTGGGCGCATTCCTCGAAGTGGCCGGGGAGTTTGCCCACAACGGGACGTTTGGCCTCGATGCAAAACGCTGGACCTGCCGGGAACTGACGCTGGACGAGCGCGATGCGCTCCTGGCCGGGCCGCCGGAATTGCGGGAGAAGCAGGCGGCCGATTACGCTTTCATCGAACAAACGGCGGCGGCGATCGGTGATCCGCGTCTGCGCGGTCTCTCGCGGCAGTTTCTCGGCGAGTATGGCCCGCGTTTCCGCCGGGCCGCGGCGGCGCGGGGGAACCATCACGCCCGGCGGGGTGGACTGGTCGAACACGTGGCCCAGATGCTGCGAGGAGCGCTGGCGGTTGCCGGCGTGTATCCGATGCTCAATCGCGACCTGCTGGTCGCGGGCGTGCTCTTTCACGACGCCGGCAAACTGTGGGAGAATGCGCTGCCGGCCGATGGATTTACCATGCCGTTCGACGAGCGCGGCGAAATGCTCGGCCACATCACCATCGGCATCGAACTGGTGAACGCGCTCTGGCGAAAGTTAATCGCCACCGAGGAAGCCGCGGGCTGGGCCACGCTGCAACCGGCGAGCGAGGACGTGCGACTGCACCTGCTCCATTTGCTCGCCGCGCATCACGGCGAATTGCAGTTCGGTTCCCCGGTGGTGCCGAAAACGCCGGAGGCCTGGGCCTTGCACTATGTCGATAATCTCGACGCCAAGATGGAAATGATGACGGCTGCCTATGCCACGGCACGCCAACTCGCGCCGCGCATCCAGGAGCGCGTGTGGCCTTTGCCCGGCAATCTGGTGGCGCCGTTGGGCGTCTACTCACCGCCGCCGCCTGAGTCGGTCGACACCGCCGAGGAGAAATAAATTCGACTCGAAGCGGCCTGGCGTGAAGGGCCGCCCTACCGCATCGACTGGATGGCGGCCAGGGTTTGGCGGACGTTCTCGGCGATGGTGTATCGGGCGCTCAGCGTCGCGAGGCGGGGCTTGGCCGTGGCTCTTCGGGCGGGGTCGCTCCAGTCTTGGATGGCCCTGGCCAGGGCCGGGATGTCATTCGGCTCGGCGATGATCTCACCCTCCACGCCGCTTTCGATGATTTCCGAAAATCCGTTCTGCGCGGTGGTGATCACGGGCAGGCCTGCGGCGAGCGCTTCGAGGCAGGCATTGGAAAATGGATCGTAAATCGTTGGCAGAATGAAAACGTCGGCGGCGGCCAGCAAAGTCGGCATGTCTTTTACTGGGCCGAGGAAACGGGCTGGCGCGCAGCGCGGTAGCGACCGCGGATTGCCCCGCCCGGCGATCAAGAGTTTTGCCTGGTCGAGCTTTGCTTCGTTGATCGCTTCGACGGCAAAGCGCAGGCCTTTCCGTTCCCAACCGGACCCGGCAAAAAGGAAGGCGCAATCGTCGCTTTTGAGGCCGAGGCTGGTCCGTCTCGCGGTACGGTCCTCGGGAGCGACCTTCGGCGGAGGCACGCCGTTGTGGATCACGTGAATCCGATCGGCCGGGTAATGGAAGTATTTCACGATCTCGTCGCGCACCATCGCGGAATTGGCGATGACCGCCCGGGCGCCGCGCGGACCGAAAAGTTCCTTTTCCAGGGCAAGAAACTCCCGGTGTTTCCGGCTGAAATGCCGGAACCACGCTTTCCACGCGGGCTCGAACCGCGCGCGGCGCTCGAGCCATGCGGCGTGGACACCATCCCCGGCCCGGTAGCAGTCGCAGGTCGAAATGCGCTCCAGGCTGAACAGGAAATCGCACCGGTCGCGGGCGCGCATGGCGTCCATCGCCGCGGCGAAAGTCCCCGGCGAGTGGCTGTCGACCTGCGCATATTCAAAGGGCCATTCGGCCGCCGGCCATTTTTCCGAAAAAAGCACGATCCCGTGGCCGGCCTCCGCCGCGGTCTCGGCAAAGCGCCGCAGGTACGCCTCCGCGCCGCCTGTGCGGGAGTAGCCGCGGCGAACGAGTCCGATCTTCATTTAGGATTTAGCATTTAACATTTTGCATTTACTCGCTTCGGTCATCATCGGGAATGCCGAGCGGGCTGGACTTGGTAGTCCCCGAATCTAAATGCGAAATCTCAATTCCTAAATGCGAATCCTCGCGCTCCAGCTCAAGCGGATCGGCGATCTGGTGCTGACCACTCCGGCCTTGCGCGCGCTTCGTGCCGCCTGGCCCGAGGCGCATCTGGCCCTTGGAGTGATGGACGGCACGGCTCCATTGCTCGGGGCGATTCCCACGGTCCAGAGTGGGATCGTCTTCGGACGCGGACGCGGCTGGAGACCATGGCAACAGGTGCTCACGGGCGGCTGGGATTTGTGTCTCGATTTTACGGGAAACGACCGTTCGGCGCTCGCGACCGCCCTTTCGCGCGCCCGCCGGCGGGTGACTTTTGAATCGGTCCGCCGCCGCCGGTTGCGCGCGCTCGCTTACAATGAATGGAGCCCGTCGAAAGTGCGCGAGGTGCACACGAGCCGTCATTACCTCGACTTGGCGGCGCAAGTGGTGCCGGACCGTGCGGTGGCCGACGATCTTCAGCCGGAACTGGTGATGCCTCCGAATTGGCGTGGCGAGGCGGTGGCGGAAGGCGACTATGCGCTGCTGCATCCCGGGACGGCTCGACCCGAGAAATACTGGCTAGCGGAGCGTTGGGGCGAGGTGGCGGCGTATTTGCGCGATACCTGCGGATTAAAAACCATCTTCACCTCCGGCCCCGATACTTTCGAACGCGCCCACGTCCAATCCATTCCCGGCGCCGACCTCCCAGGGAAATCGGAAATCCGCCAGCCAAAGAATCTGATCGAGCTGGCCGGTCTGGTCGCGGGGGCGCGGCTGGTGATCAGTTGCGATACCGCAGTGGTGCATCTGGCCGCGGCCTTTCGGATTCCTCAAATCGCCCTTTTCGGCCCGACCAACCCCTTCCACTGGCGCCCGATGCACGATCGCGCGGTCGTCCTTTCGGCGGCCCAGCCCGAGGCGCCGCTCACCCAGTTTGAACCGCGCATGAAGGAGGCGGCCATGGAGCATATCTCGACCGCGCTGGTCATTCGTGCTACCAATTCCCTCCTCGCGCTCCCGCGTTAACCAGATGTCCTCGAAAAAAATCTCCCGCAAAGAGATCAACAAAATGTCCACGCGCGACTTCCTGCGGGCGAGTCGCGAGCCGTATCTCAAGCTGGCACGGTATCTCAAGCCGTACCGCGGACGGTTCCTGTTCGGCGTCTTTTATGGCGCCCTTTTCGGCGTGGCCAATGGCGCGCTCATCCTGCTCATCCGCCAGGTCGTGCCGCTGGTCTTTCCCGATGGCGGTGAGCACACCCTCAAAATCCCCAAGTGGATGCCGTTCATCCATATGGAGCCCATCCAGGCGGGCCATGCCACCCTCTGGCAGGTCGTGCTCCTTTGCGCCAGCATTCCGGCCCTCATGGCCGTGCGGGGAACGTTCTCCTACCTCAATTCCTACTACCTCCTGTGGGTCAGCCAGCGGGTGCTCGACGACATTCGCCAGAAGCTTTTCCGGCACTTGATGGCGCAATCCCTGGAGTTCTTCAATCGCGCCAAAGCCGGCGAACTCGTGCAGACCGTCTTCAACCGCACCCGCACCGCGCAGCAGGCCCTCACTCAGATCGCCGGCGACCTCGTCAAGCAGCCCATCGCCATTATCTCCGCCCTCGTGGCGCTTTTCAGCACCGATGCCCGCTTCACCATCCTGGCTTTCACCGTCTTCCCCCTGTGCCTCCTGCCGGTCCTCATCATTGGGAAAAAAGTGCGCCAGGCCGGTTCCCGTGAAGAAGAAGAGGCCGGCATGCTCATGGTCATCCTCCAGGAGGCATTCGCCGGCATCCGTGTCGTCAAGACTCATGCTCGCGAAGAATACGAATCGGAGCGCTTCAACGCCGCCAATGACAAGATGCTGCGCTTCGCCATGCGCTGGCGCAAGGCCCAGGAAATCGTCACGCCGGCGGTGGAAACCGTGGCGTCCCTGGGCATCGTCGCGGCGCTCATCTACGCGTACTACTACAATCTCGGCGTGGGCCGGTTCGTCGCCTTGAATGCCGGGCTCGTGCTCCTCTACGAACCCGCGAAGATGCTCGGCCGGGTCAATATTCTCATGCAGAAGTGCCTTTCCGCCACCAGCGAGGTCTTTGCCCTCATCGAGCGTCCGGCGTCCATCGTCGATGCGCCCAACGCCAAACCGCTCGCCGTGGCCCGGGGCGAAGTGCGTTTCGACGACGTCACCTTTACCTATCCGACTAAGGAAGAGCCCGCGACCCGCGACATCTCGATCGCCGTGCCGCCGGGAACCACCTGCGCGCTCGTCGGTGCCACCGGCGCGGGCAAGAGCACGCTCTTCTGGTTGCTACAGCGCCTCTACGAGCCGCAGTCCGGCTGTATTTCCATCGACGGCCAGGACATCACTGCTGTGACCCAGAATTCCCTGCGTGAACATATCGCCATGGTGAATCAGGACGCCTTTCTCTTCCACGACACCATCGCCGCCAATATCCGCTATGGCCGGCTCGACGCGACCCAGGCCGAAATCGAAACTGCGGCGCGCCTGGCCCACGCCCACGACTTCATCGTCGGGCTGCCGAACGGCTACGAAACGTCGATCGGCGACCGCGGTTGCACGCTTTCCGGTGGCCAGCAGCAGCGCATTTGTATCGCCCGCGCCTTCTTGAAGGACGCGCCCATTCTTCTCCTCGACGAAGCGACCAGCGCGCTCGATTCCGAGACGGAGAAATACATCCAGCAGGACCTCGAAAAGCTGGCCAAAGGCCGCACCGTGCTGGCCATCGCGCACCGCCTTTCGACCATTCAGCGTGCCGATCAAATCGTCGTGCTGGAAAATGGCGCGATCAAGGAAGTGGGCACGCATGAGCAATTGTTTGCCCAGAGCGGCTACTACCGGCGGCTCTACGAGTTGCAATTCCAGCGCCACCATGGCGAAGACGTACCGCTGGCGGAATTGACGGCGGCAGTTTAGAGTGGTGGCTTCGTGAACCGCGTCACCGCATTCGTCTCTATCTCGCTGATCGTCGTCGCGCCGGCGTTGCGCGCGCAGGAATCTTATGGGACGATCAAAGCCACGGTAAAGATTGTGCCCGGCGTCGGCGAGACCACCACGATCAAGGATCCCGAAAAGCACACCTCCGAAGAGACGGTCCGCGATCCGGGGAAACGGATCCTCAAGCGAACGGTGTATCTGCTGGATGAACGCGACCAGGCGGCCTCCGCGATTTTTTATGACGGGAAGGGCCAAATCCTCTACAAGGCCACCTACCAGCGCGACGAAGCCGGGCGCGTCGTCGAGGTGGCTTTTGCCAGCGCGGATGACCGCTTTCTCGGCAAGCGGACTTTTGCGTACGACGCCAAGAACGTCGCGACACAGGTCACCGACTACGATGCGAATGGGCAGATGATCGTGCCGGTGGAAATGGCCGCGGAAAAGCCGAAGAAAAAGCGCTGAAAATTTTCCGGCCGCGCCTTCTGCCGCCGCGAATCCATTTTTCCATATGAACGACCACACGCACGCCCAGTCCCTGACGCCCCTCGATTTCGATATTTCCAAGGAACCAATCCCGTCGGACCCCGGCGCGAATCCCTTCAAGCTCGTGGTCGATCCAGCCATGCGCATCCGGTTGCGGCGCGCATTGTTCGATCTCATCGAGAGTCATGACCAGGAATTGGCGCGGTACGTGTCCGAAGGCAGTCTGGCGCTCGACAGCTACAAGGAATACGTCGAGCTCTTCGCCCACAGCCTCAAGCAGACCATGAGCAGCCGGGACGGCATCGCTTATTTGCTCCGGGCCTGTGGTTTCGAGATGAACACGGACGATATTAATCTCCAGCCGGAAACCCGGTGGAAGGTGCAGAGGTAACGGATTCCTTGACAGTGGTGGGGAAAATTCTTTACGCTTCGTCTCCGTAACGATCGATCAACGCATCGTGGCAAACACGTTATCAATATGAATTACCCCATCCTCTCGCGGTTTCTCTTGCTCGCAGCGGTTTTCGTCGGTTTTTCCTGGGGCGGTCTACCTAGCTCGGTGGGAGCGGAGAAGGAATACTCCTTCAAAGTTAAAAATAAGACTTCCATGACGATCAAGCAGATCCTGGTTTCCGAAGATAAAGAAACCTGGGGCAAGTTTAATGTTGGCGACGGAGTCCCGGCAGGCGAGACCGTGAAGTTGGTCTGGGATAAATCCACCAACAGCCAGGAATGCAAGCAATGGGTGAAGGCAGTTCTCGAAGATGGATCGGTGACCAGGCCTGCATTGTTTGATTTCTGCGAAGACGATCTCCTCATCGAGTTCGCGGCAGCGGCAGAATAACCATCGTTACGTTCCGCGGATTTTTTCCGAGGGAATCGGCGTCAATCGCCGTCTCCCAATGTTACCTCATCCCCTGACTTACTAACTTATGACCCAGCCCTCGAATAGTCCATCCAGCTCGCCAGTCTCTGCAGATCGTTTTTCTCATCGGAGTTATACGATCAAACGGCCGGCTCTGGCGATTCTCGGCCGAAAGTATTATGTGTATGCTCCGGATGGTTCGCTCGTGATGTTTCTCAAGCATCCGATCATGAAGCTGCGCGAGGAATTCACCATCTATACGGACGAAACCGAGTCGTCGCCGGTGCTTACGGTGCGCTCGCGCAATGTGGTCGCCTTGAATATGGCGCACGATGTCATCGACCCTAAAACTGGTGAAAGGACGGGGAGCATTCGTTCGCGCGGCATGAAGTCGATCGTTCGGGATACTTGGGATATTCTCGACGAAAACGACCAGGTCATCGGGATCATGGAGGAGGAAGGCGCCGCGCTGTTGCGTCGCGTTCTGCGTTTCCTGCCAGGTAAACACAAGATCGAGTTGAATGGTGAGCGCGTGGCGAGCGTCACGCAGAAATTCAAGTTCTTCGGCAAGGAAGTCCTGCTCGACCTTTCGCCGGCCGAAGGCAAGCTGGATTCGCGTTTTGGAGTGGGCTGCGCTTTGCTCGCCCTCATGAAGGAATCGGAGCGCGAGAAGAACTGATGAATTAAGGCAGTTCGGCTGAACGCAAGCAAACATTTAGTTACACGCCATAACACCGGAACTTAAATGGATTCTCCTTGCTCGGAGCGTTCGTCGTTTGGCACCATTTTACCACACCTATGTTAAAGACACTTCCACTCATTCTCGCGTTCGTGGCCTTTGTCGCCGCGCCCGCATTTGCCAAGACGCTGAAGCCTCCCAACGACGACTTCGCAGTTGCGACCATTGATGTTCCTGACTCTTGGAAACCGGAAGCGATCGACAATGGCTTCGAAGCGGAAAGTTCGGATATGGCCGTTTATCTGTCTGCGGTAGTGGTCGGCACGGAAAAGAGTTTGAACGCCGAGATCGCGGATACCTTTAAGTATCTCAAGGAACACAAGGTGGAGTTGGATGAAAGCACCAAGAAAGAGCAGAAGTTTACCGTCAACGGCGTCGAAGCCTCGGAGTTGGTTTACCAAGGCAAGGACGAGGACGGCCCCGCGACGATCAGCATCGCACTCGTGCCGATTAACAACAAGCTGGTGATCTTCACTTACTGGGCCAGCACCGAAGAAGAAAAAAAGCATAGCAAAGAAGTCGGAGCCATTGTGACCAGCCTCAAGCCGGCCGGTTCCTAAGTTCGGCCGGTTCCTAAGTTCGGCCGGTTCCTAAGTTGGTTATTGTGCCTGGCTGACCGAAGAAGGTCAGTAGAGCAATCACCAATCACTTACACCTTCAGCGCCCGCATCGCTTGCCCAAGCGTTGCGGACGCAGTGTTTTAGACCGAAGTAGAAGCGGCTTACAGCCGCTTGTTGTAAAACGATAAGAGGCTGGGAAGCCTCTTCTACTTCGGCTTACTCTGCGATCATAGCATGGCCGAAGTCGAAGCCTTCTCTGCCGTCGGCGATTGTCCTTTGTGAGTTCGCATGAATAAGTGCGCCGCGTAGAGAGCCGCGAGGATTAAGAGCCCCAGGACGACCCCGCGCGCGATGGCTGCCAACGGCGAGGCGTGTCGCGCCGTGAGTTTGGTCGTGGGCGATTTGGCGGTGGCTCGCGCTGCCGCGTGCGGAGCGTCGGCGTAATGCAGTCGGCCGCGCCAGGCGCGGTTGACGAGTTGCGGAAACTTTTCCGCGATCGCGGGGAAAAAGTAGCGCTCGATGGCCAACGCCTGACTGGCGTCCCAGCGCGGATAGGTCACGTCGAGAAACGCCACGAGCACCTGGCAATGCGCTTTGGTGACGCCGGTGAACAGGTCGGCGCCGGCTGTCTGGCACAAATCGTGGAAAAACTGCACGCGGTCCCCCGTCTTCTCCTCGACCACTTTAGCAAAAAGATCGGGATGCAGACGAAGGCGGTCGACTTCCCAAGATGCCAGGCGCTTGGCGTTGCGGGGTTCCTGGCTTTCGCTGGCGATCAGCGCCTCCGCGTCGTCTTTCAGGAGACCCACCGGAATGGCGACGCCAAAATAGCTCAGAAACGCGATCTGAGTCGCCGAGGCGGGTTCAGTGCTGGCTGGTGGCGATGCCGCGGCGGGTGGGGGAGCGGCTTCGGGCTCCGGGATGTCGGTTGGCTCGGCCGCCTGCTCGGCTGGTTCGGTTGGTGATTCAGCCGCAGGTTCGGTGGCGTTGAGCACTTCTCCCAGCGGCAACCACGCAAATGTCCCGCGGCACCAAGCCAGATCGTCTGCGGAGACGGTGCCCTGCTCGATCAAAATCTGCGCGGCGTCCTTGCTGAACGGGCCGATTTGCCCTTCGTCACGCAGAATATAAATTTCCATGCATTAAATTGACCTCAAACGGCCGACCTTGATCCGTAGCAGCATCGCGGCGGTTTGGCGCGTAAAAAATCGTCGCCCAACAGAGTAAAATACCGGGGGAGAGGGGGAAGACGCGACGACTACCATTTTCCTGAGACCATCGTTCCGGTAAAGAATTCAAAAAAACGCCACAAATTTCTCTAAGGCCATGTCAGAGAAGGGGTCTTTCCTTGCGAGCGCTCCGTAGGTTGGACCCGCAAATTTGCCGGTTTGGACAAGTTCCATCGGCCGGTTGGCGGGTTTGATTTCCGCCTCTGGTATCGTAAGATGCTGACAACGAGCGACTCCCGCCAAATCCCAATCAGAACATTATGAGCGAAATCAAACCCGTGACTTGGAACGACGATCCGTCGCACTTCCGCAGAACCTCCCGCCGCGAATTTCTATTCGCTGGTCTCGTTGGCAGCCTTGGCTTGACGCTGGGCGATTACTTTAAACTGCGTGCGGAAGAAGCGGCCCTCACTGACGGGCTCACTCCGCAGGCTGAATCGATCATCCACATCTACTTGCCGGGCGGTTGCGCTCATCAGGAGACGTGGGATCCGAAGCCGTTCGCTCCGATCGAATATCGCGGTCCGCTCGGGACCGTGGATACGAAGATCCCGGGCGTCAAATTCTCGCAGTACTTGCAAAAGACGGCGCAGATCGCGGACAAGATCACCGTGGTCCGTTCGATGACCCACGGCGACGCGGCGCACGAGCGCGGCACGCACAATATGTTCACCGGCTACAAGCCGTCGCCCGCCCTCGCGTTCCCGTCGATGGGCTCGGTGGTCTCGCACGAGCTCGGTTCCCGCAACAACCTGCCGCCCTACGTTTGCATCCCGAATATGCCGAACGAATTCGCCGGCACCGGTTATCTCTCGACCAGCTTCGGTCCGTTCAGCCTCGGCGGCGATCCCGCCACCCGCGGCTTCAAGGTGCGCGACCTGAACATGCACGACGGCATCACGCAGGAGCGTTTCGACCAGCGCCGTAATATCCTCTCCACGGTGGACGAGCACTTCCGCACCTTGGAGAAGAGCGACTCGATCACCGCGATGGATAGCTTCTATCAATCGGCCTACAACCTGGTCTCTTCGGCCGCGGCGCGCGAAGCCTTCAATCTCTCCGCCGAACCGGAAAGCATCCGCACGGAATATGGCCAGCATGACGCCGGACAGCGGATGCTCATGGCCCGTCGCCTCGTGGAAGCGGGCGTCCGTTTCGTCTCGCTCACCTACGGTGGCTGGGACATGCACGCCGGGATCGCGAACAACATGCAGCGCCAGCTCCCGAACTTCGACCAGGCCTACGCCGCCCTCATCACCGACCTCGATCGTCGTGGGATGCTGGACAAGACGCTCGTTATGGTCTCGTCCGAATTCGGCCGCACGCCCAAGGTCAATGCCAACGCCGGCCGCGATCACTGGCCGCGCGTTTTCTCGATCGTCTTCGCCGGTGGCGGCTTCAAGCGCGGTTACATCCACGGCGCGTCCGATCCGACGGGCGCCGAGCCGGACAGCGATCCGCTCACGGTGGAAAACATGGCCGCCACGGTCTTCACGCAGCTCGGCATCAAGCCCGACAAGAAGCTGATGTCGCCCGGCGGTCGTCCGCAGGCCATCGTTCGCGACGGCCAGGTCGTCCCCGAACTCCTGGCTTAAGCCGTAAGGTCCAAAGCTTAAAACCTAAACAGCGCACAACGCGGCGGCCCGGCCTCGAGCTAGCCGCCGCGTTTTGCGTGCGCAGCCTTAATTATCCACCTGTGAATACCATGTTCCCCGTTCTCAATCGTTTCGATCGCGTGACTCGCGGCGCCGCGGCGCTGTCGTGCTGTTTCGTGGCAGCGACCGCCTTTGCCGGCTCTCCCCATGCCACTTATATGTATCCCGGCGGCGGCCAGCGTGGCGGCGAAATTGAAGTGACGTGCTCCGGCCAGAACCTGGGGGACGTCAGGGAGTTTCTCTTCGACGAGCCTGGATTCACCGCGGAGATTCTTTCCGCGGATGCGACTAATACCTTCAAGGCGAAGATCCACGTGGCGCCCGATGTTCGTCTGGGAGAGCACACCTACCGCGTCATCACCAAGTCCGGTGTCTCCGACCTGCGCCTCTTCTACGTCACCCCTTTCCCGATGGTGGCGGAGGCGGAGTCGAAGGTGAAGCCGAAGCCGGCGCAGCATATCGACCTGAACACCACGGTCTACGGGCACACCCCGGAGGATACCCGCGTGAGTTACGAAGTGGATCTCAAGAAAGGGCAACGGATGTCGGTCGAAGTCATCGGACTACGATTGCATACCGAGGTCGTTTACGACCCGCGTGTTACCATCACCCAGGATGGAACGATCATTGCCGATGTGGATGATTGCTCGTTCAGCCGCCAGGATCCCGTGGCTAGCATTGTCGCGCCGCAGGATGGCAAATACGTCATCACGGTGCGCGATACGACCAACTCCGGCCAGGGACCGTGCAGTTACTTGATGAACATCGGGACCTTCGCGCGTCCGGTCGCGGTTTATCCGGCTGGCGGTCCGGCAGGACAGGACTTGAAAGTGACTTTGCTCGGCGACGCTGCCGGTCCGATCGCGCAGACGGTGAAGTTGCCGGAAAAGCCCACGGACAAATTTCTTCTTTACACCAACCAGGAGCAGCCGACGCCGCAGCCGAACGTGATGCGGGTTTCGGATTTCCCGAATGTTCTGGCCACCAAGCCCGACAAGGATATTGCGCATCCTACGGTGGTGAATCAGGAATTTCCGCTCGCCCTGAATGGCATTATCGAGGCCAAGGACGACATGGATTGCTTCAAGTTCAAGGCGACGAAGGACCAGACGCTCGACTTCACAGTTTACGCGCGCCGGCTCAACTCACCGCTCGATTCCTACCTGGAGATCTATAATGAAAAGGGCAGCCGGTTGGCGGTCAACGACGACTCCGGCGGACCAGACAGCTATCTCCGATGGAAGGCGCCGGCGGATGGCAACTATTTCGTGACGGTTTCCGACCAGCTCCGTCGCGGAGGCAAGGATTTCGTCTACCGCCTCGAAGTTACCCCGGTGCGCCCCGCGCTCACCGCGTGGCTTCCGCCGATTACCATCAACCAGAACCAGGATCGCCGGGAGGTTCCCGTGCCGAAGGGTAATCGCTACGCCTATCTCGTGCGTATCAAGCGCGCCGATGTCGGAGGCGACGTCCAGCTTCAACCCGAAGGCCTCCCCGCCGGCGTGACCTACAGCGTGCCCACGGTCGACAAGAGCGTCGACACCGTGCCGATGGTCTTCGAAGCGACCGCCGATGCCGCCGAGACCGCGAAACATTTCGAGATCGAGCCCAAACCACTCGATCCACCCAAGGACACGAAAGTGACCACCGGCGTCGAACACGATGTCGAAATCGTCGAGAACGGCAATCAGCGTCCGTATTACACTCTGCATGAACATAACATGCCGATTGCGGTGACCGATGAAATCCCGGTCAAAATCTCGGTGGTGCAGCCGAAGGTGCCGCTGCTTCAGACGGGTTCCATGAACCTGAAGGTGGTCGCGGAGCGCAAAAACGACTTCAAGGGCCCGATCAATATCGCGCTGCTTTACTCGCCGCCCGGCATCGGCAACGCCGGTATCCAGCAGATCAAGGAAAATGAAAACGAAGGCGCCGTCACCGTCAGTGCCAACGCCAATGCGCCGCTGCAAAAGTGGAAGGTTTGCGTGGTGGGCAATGCGGACTTCGGCAAAGGAGTCGTCTGGTTCAGCACGCAGCTCATCGACCTCGAAATCGGCGCGCCGCTCCTCGGCGGCCAACTCGTGCGCACCTTTGTCGACCAGGGCGATTCCACCACCATGACGGTGAAGCTCGATCTCAAGACCGAGTTCGAAGGCAAGGCCAAGCTGCAACTCCTCGGCCTCCCGCCCGGCGCCACGTCCGATGAAGTCGAGATCACCAAGGATGACAAGGAAGCCAAATTTACGGTCAAGGCCGATAAGAGCACGCCAGTGGCCCAGCACAAACAACTCTTCTGCCGCTTCAGCCTGTTGAAGGATGGCGAAGAGATGGTCTCCACCTTTGCCAATGGCGGCATCCTGCGCGTCGACAAGGCGACCCCTTCCAAGGCCGTCGCCCAGGCAGATTCACCGAAAAAATAACCAGCGTTTCTTTCCACCTATGCGTTCCCTGAAAATCCCCACGCTGCTTCTCACGACCTGGCTGCTCGTTACCGGCAGCCTCACACACGCTGCCATCGAGAGTGGCGGCGCTACCTTCGAGGTTTTCCCGTCCGACGTGAATCTGAAGTACCTGCGCGACAAACAATCGCTCGTCGTGCGCATCATGGAGCCGAACGGCGTCAATCGCAACGTCACCGCGGACGCGAAGTTTACCTTCGCCGATCCGACGAAGGCGAAGGTCGACAAGGGTGTCGTCTATCCTGTGGCCGACGGTCAGACCACGCTCAAGGTCGAGTATCAGGGCCAATCCATGGACATCCCGGTGAAGGTCGAATCCGCGCAGGTCGATCAGCCGATCAGCTTCCGCCTCGATGTCATGCCTGTCTTCATGAAGGCCGAGTGCAACCACTGCCACGGCGCCGCGCGCGGGCAGGATGGTTTCCGCTTATCGCTCTGGGGGTTTGATCCCGAGGGCGATCACTATCGGCTCACGCGCGAGCTTTCCGGCCGCCGCATCAATCTCGCCATGCCCGAGGAATCCATGCTCCTCACCAAGCCCAACGGCGCCGCGCCCCACACCGGCGGCAAGCTCTTCGAGAAGGATAGCGAAATGGCCAAGACCCTCATCCGCTGGGTCGCGGCCGGCGCGCCCAACGACGCGGCCGACATCGCCAAGCCCACAGGCCTCGAAATTCTGCCGAAGAAGCTCGTCCTCGAAAGCCCCGGCCAGAACTTCAAAGTCACCGTCCGGGTGCATTATTCGGACGGCACCGATCGCGATGTCACCGACCTCGCGCTTTTCCTCACCAGCAACGAGGGCGCCGCGAAGATCAGCAAGGATGGCGTCATCACCACGGGTGTCCGCGGTGAAGCGTTCGTCATGGCCCGCTACGCAACCTTTACCGTGGGCACGCAGGTCATCGTCATCCCGAAAGGCTTGAAGTACGAATGGCCAAAGGTCGAGGAACGCAATTTCGTCGACCAGCTCGTCGATGAAAAACTCCAGAACCTGCGCATTACCCCGAGCGAACTGTGCAACGACGAGACCTTCGTCCGCCGGGCGTACGTCGACATCACCGGCACGCTGCCGACCAGCGAAGAAGTCACCAAATTCGTCGCCGACACGAATGCGCAAAAGCGCACGGTGAAGATCGACGAACTGCTCTCCCGTCCCGAATTCGTCGACGTGTGGGCGCTGAAATGGAGCGAACTGCTGCAGATCCGCACGGGTAACAACAACCAGGGCAGCTACAAAGCGACGCTGAATTACTACACGTGGATTCGCGACCAGATCGAACAGAACGTGCCGGTCAACGAGATGGCCCGGCAATTGATCGCCGCCAGCGGCTCGAACTTCGATAATCCGGCGGTCAATTATTACCAGCTCGAGACCGATCCGTTGAAGCTCGCGGAAGATTGTGCGCAATCCTTCCTCGGCATTCGCATCCAGTGCTCGCAGTGCCACAACCATCCGTTCGACCGCTGGACGATGGAAGACTACCGCGGCTTCGTCGCCTTCTTCACCCAGATCGGGCGCAAGCAGGGCGAAGATCCGCGCGAGAAGATCATCTTCAACAGCAGCGGCGGTGAGTCGCGTTCGCTCGTCGACAATCACGTGGTCCCGCCGAAATTCCTCGGTGGCGACAGCCCCGACTGCGCGAATAAGGACCGCCGCCAGATCCTCGCCGATTGGGTCGCGTCGCCGGATAATCCTTACTTCCCGCAGCACGTCGCCAACCTCGTGTGGGCGCAATACATGGGCCGCGGCATTGTCGAACCCGTCGACGACGTGCGGATTTCCAATCCCGCTTCGAACCCGGAGCTGCTCGACGCTCTGGCGAAAAAGATCGTCTCCTATAACTACGATCTCCGCCAGATCGTGCGCGACATTTGCAACTCGCGCGCTTACCAGACCGCGACGCGCGCCAACGAGACCAATCAGCTCGACGATCGCAATTTCGCCAAGGCCACCATCCGCCGCATGCGCGCGGAAGTGTTGCTCGATTGCATCAGCCAGGTGACCGACACCACCGACAAGGAGAAGTTCCGCGGTCTGCCGCTCGGCGCTCGCTCGGTGCAGGTCGCCGATGGCAATACCACGAATTACTTCCTCACCACCTTCGGACGCAAAGACCGCCAGACGGTGTGCAGCCGCGAAGAAGTCGGCCCCACGCTCAGTCAGGCGCTCCACTTGCTCAATGGCACGACCATTGAAGACAAGATCACCCAGGGCGGCGTGATCAAGAAGCTCATGGACTCGAACCGCACGCCGCGTGAGGTCGCCAGCGAGTTGTTCCTCCGTTGCTTCGGCCGTTTCCCGACCGAGAATGAATTGGTGAAGCTCGAGAAATACTGGGGCGTCACTGAGACCCAGCCACAGGCGTACCACGACATCTTCTGGGCGTTGCTCAACGCCAAGGAGTTCATGTTCAACCATTGATTCGACCGTGAAGAGAATTGTTGTTTTTGGCGCGATTGTCGCCACTGCGTTTAGTGCGCGCGGCGCGGACAAGGTCACCTACGACGACCAGATCCTGCCGATCCTGCGCAACTCCTGCCTGAATTGTCACAACCCAGATAAGAAAAAGGCCGGTCTCGACCTTTCGACTTATCAGGGCGCGCTCGAAGGCAGCGAAAACGGAAAAGTCCTGGCGTCGGGCAATCCCGGCGCGAGCCTGCTCCTCAAGTGCATCAAGCAGACCGAGGATCCGAAGATGCCGCCCAAGGGCGACAAGCTTTCGGACTCCGAGATCGCGGTGTTTGAAAAATGGATCGCGGGGCAATTGTTGGAAAATGCCACGGGCAAAGCGGTGGCGGTGGCGGCGAACAAAGTCTCTGTCGCCGTCGTTTCGCTCACGAAGCCCGATGGTCCGCCGCCCATGCCCGGCGACCTGCCGCTCGAGCCTTACGTGCGCACCGTACACGACAACGCCATTATCGCCCTGGCCGCCAGTCCGTGGGCGCCCCTCGCCGCCATCGGCGGACAGAAGCAGATTCTCCTCTACAATACCGATACCCTTCAGCCGATGGGGGTCCTGCCCTTTCCGGAAGGCTTCCCCGCCGTCGTT
>Ga0206824_10185_pt1 | contig 20071 bp, 20 predicted proteins | sample Alteio_BWOrgCont_82_FD_152874 | JGI IMG/M metagenome (GOLD analysis project Ga0206824, IMG submission 152874) | Enriched cells from forest soil in Barre Woods Harvard Forest LTER site, Petersham, Massachusetts, United States -... | ecosystem: Environmental > Terrestrial > Soil > Temperate forest >...
TTGTATAAATATAACCCCCAAGCATTTAGCGGCAAAAACTATTTGTTTATAACCGGCACCAGTTATAATAAAAGTAATGTAGTTATTCAGTAATTTATTTAAAGCCTTTGCACAATTCCATAACCCGGGGCTGCAATAATTTTGTATATTTAAATTACAATAAGTAAAAAATGAAAAAACTAGTAGTCATCATTTTTATTACCTGTTCGGTTTCTTTGTTTGGGCAATTACCAAATACGCTAACAGCTACCGATAAAATTTACGGACTTTCAAAATTTTGGGAAGAAGTAAATTACAATTTTATTTACCTCGATAAAATAGGCAAAGCCACCTGGGATAGTGCTTATAAACAATTTATACCCCTGGTTTTAAAAACCGAAAACGATTACCAGTATTTTAGAGAACTCGAAAAATTTTGTGCCCTGTTAAAAGATGGGCACACAAATATTTATCCGCCTCAAAAAAAAGAATTCGAAAAAATGAACACCATGTTTGGCGCCTATCGTCTTTTTCTCGAAAACATAAATGATAAAGCAATTGTAGTTCGCACAAACCTCAGTAAAAAAAACGAAATACCCATTGGCAGCGAAATTATTGAAGTAAACAACCTAACTACCGAAAATTATATAAAGCAATTTGTAGCACCTTATATTGCATCATCAACCAATTATGTTTTAAAAGACATAAGCATCAACTCATTGCTTTCGGGTTTTGCGGGCGATAGTTATAACCTAAAAATTAAAACACCCGCAGGCAAAATTGTCGACCTAAAACTTACCCATGCAAAAACAGTAGAGAAAGAAGTGTTTCCGGCTTTTGATACCGAAGGTGGCGAGCTGTTAGATTTTAAGTGGTACGATAACCAAATAGCTTACGTGGCTTTAAACTCTTTTGGCGACCCAAAAATAGATTCACTATTTATACAAAAACTACCCGAGCTTTATAAAGCAAAAGCCTTAATAATTGATTTGCGTTACAATGGCGGTGGCAACACCGATATTGCAACAAACATATTACAGTACTTAACAAACGATAAATTATTGTATGGTGCAAGGTCGCTTACACGCAATCATTTGGCGGCATACAAAGCGTGGGGTGCGGCCATTACGGCTAACGATACGGTTACCGATAAATCCGAAGATACAAAAAAATGTTTTTTATGTTATAACGATAAGTACTATTACAACCTGGAGTACGCGCCCGATACCATTAAGCTAAATGCCAAACGCATTGTTGTACCAACTGTAGTGCTTATAGGGCACAACACAGCATCGTCATCCGAAGATTTTTTAATTTATGCCGATAACCAAAAGCACATCATAAAAATGGGCGAAAATACTTTTGGCAGCACGGGACAACCTTATCATTTTGATTTGGTGGGTGGTGCCACAGCACGTATATGTACAAAAAAAGACACCTATCCTAATGGGCGCGAGTTTGTTGGCGTTGGCATAAAACCCGATATAGAAGTTAAACCAACCGTTAACGACTACCTGCAAAAAAAAGATCCGGTTATAGATAAAGCATTAGCTTATTTAAAAGATAAACTAAAGTAAAAAACTTTCCGTTGCTTTCCCTAAAATGAGGCCGCAACAATTTTGCTATCTTTATTGCAACATGAAAAACATTTTATTTAGCATCACTTTACTATTCAGTTTAAATGTTTGCGCACAACAATTAAAATACAACAACATTGCACAGTACGATGCCGATATTTTAGCCAACCCGCAAAACCCCGATTTGTATTTTGCGCGAGCCGAGCTAAAAAAAAATTACCTCGATTTTAAAGGAGCCGTAAAAGATTACGAAACAGCCATTAAAAAAAAATCGGCATATGCCGCGCAAGCACATTATGCACTGGGCATGTTGGCCATGAATTACAATAGCTATCCCACCATCGGCAAACCCGTTATTGCAATAGGTTACAGCCCTGCAAACACACATTTTACCAAAGCTATAGAACTAGATACTAATTATGCCGATGCTTATTTTCAGTCGGCAAAATGTAAATTTTATCTAGACAAGTATCAGCAAGGCATCCTTTATTTTACAAAAGCCATACAACTAAAAGCTGAGCTTGCTCCCGAAGCTTATTATTACCGCGGCCTTTGCAAATCAAGCGCACACGATGTAAACGGAGCCTGCCTCGATTTTTCTAAGGCAGCATCCTTAGGCAACATCTATGGCACCGAAATGCGCGAACGCATTTGCCGCTAAAACCATTAAATAAATTATGGCGTTTGGCTTAATACAGTATCGGGCTTTTCACTTCAATCTTTTGATTGCGGCAAAAGGATTTTCGTTGCAATCCTCCACAACCTTATTGCTCGTGCCATTAATAAGAGTGGAGAAAAAGCTATACAATATTTTACCTAAGCATTCGTTAGTAGTAACAAGTGAAAAAACTTGCTTTACTTTTAATAGTGCTGTTGTGCAGTTGCACAAAAAATACGAATACAGTTAAGTCTATGACTGTAACGTACAACCTGTATGCCAAAATACAACCGCACCGAAAACTATTCATCCAATATGTTACCAGCTATGGTACTGGGCAGTATCAATATGGTAAATTGGTAACCGATACATTAAATACAGATAGTTTTAGTGTAACTGTAACGTATAACGTAAACAATCTTCACATGCAAGGTCAGGCGGGTTATTTTGCAGCAGCTATAGTTGTTTATCCCGATAGTGGTAAACCTTATCTTGAGCCCCCGGGCCAATATTATAATTATGGCTATAATGGCTTCTATAGCGAAAGCGTAGTTGTTAACGCAGTTTATCCGCATAATTATCCTACCCCCGATGGCATATATATATTTAAAGACACTTACTGCAGCAACTTTAAAAACTACTTTACAACACAATATGCCTATTGGTAGTTTTATTTACAGGTTCTTATATTTCCCCAAGTAAAAGCAAAACTATTTAAACTCAACTTTCTTTTCAGTTTGTATTATTTACAAACAAAAGTCACAAAAAAACATAACAAAAATCATAATAGCATTTTATGATAATAGGGTTCTTTGTTTACTCCTAATGCGTGTAAAAACAAAGAACACCGTCATCATTAAATAATGAGTATAAAAACAATATTAACAAGCGCAATATTCCTTACAGGTACACTGACTTCTTTTGCTCAGGAAGACACTGCCCAAGTTGTTAGTAAACAAAAAGGGGAGCCTTTAGATGGCATGGATTGTAGTTGGTGGAATGGGGGAGACAGACGTTCTGCACCAACTTTGGCGGGCAAGTATTTCACTCCTATTGTTATGGTAGATGCTAATGTAACGCATTCATTTAATAATCCAATTGATAACACGGTTGTTGGCTCTACAGCTTTAGTACGCGATAATGAAATGCAGATTTCGAGCGTCAATTTAGGAGGCGATTTTAATTATAAAGGTGCACATGCACATATTGTAACACAGTTCGGAACTCGCTCTACCGTTATCCCTCGTAATGATGGAAGTGTTTATAAAGGTCAGTATCAATTAGAGAATGTGTATCGTTATTTATCCGAAGCCAATACAGGCTACCACATTAATGTGTTATATGGCATTAATGTAGATGTGGGCATGTTTATGTCCTACATCGGTCTCAACTCATACTACCAGGTAGAAAACTGGGAGTATCAGGCATCGTTCACATCCGATAACACACCTTGGTATTTTAATGGCATGCGCATACAAATTTTTGCTACCAAAAAATTAAAAATAGAACCTTGGATTATTAATGGCTGGCAAAGTTATGGCACATATAACAGACAACCGGGTGTAGGCGGAAACATTACATGGTGCCCTAATGAAAATATTAAAATGCTTACTAACGATTATTACGGAAACGATGCAGCAGGTTTGCCTGGCAGAAAACGTTTCCATTCAGATAATAGTTTTTTACTCCGTTATTTCCATCGTCCAACATCTAAAGGCATAAGCAAAATGGCTTTCTCATTGACAGCTGATATTGGTTTTGAAAAAGGCGATGGCGTAAATGCTTTTACAAACAGTGCCACAAAAGGACCTGCACAATATTTTGGTAGTTTAATGTTTTATAACCGTGTTTGGTTTTCTAAAAATCATTTTGCCTTTACAGTAGGTGGTGGTTACATGAACAATCCCGGCCGGTATTTAGTGCTTGCCCCAACGGGCGATGCAAGCCCCTTTCCCAATCCTAATAACCCAACCCAAACATCTGGCACACATCCGTTTTCTGAAAATCCGGGCGATCAATTCAGCGGTTGGGATTGTTCAACTAATATTGATTGGATGCCTAACCAACATATTTTATTTCGTTTAGAAGCCGTACATCGTCAGGCAAGCGTGGGTTATTTTGCGGGGCACGGCGGCGTAACATCGCCAAGTGGTTACACTTACACACCTTTACCAACTGGGTGGGCACCCGATTTAGTAAAAACCGAATCGCGTGTAATTTTAGCCGTCTTATTCAGGTTATAAAATGGCAATTATAAAATCATTTTAAATCTTTCTTCGCCTTTGGTGTTATCACCCACAAACAAATAAAAATCTTCAAAACCTGAAGAACTTTTTTTTTAATTTTCAATAGTTTAATTAATCATTCCTCATTAATCTATTAAAAGCATTCTCTATATATTTTTCCGAGGTAATTAAAGCCGTCTGTATTCTTTTAGCATAGCGTATGCTATCCATTACTTCTTTATTTTTTTCATGCAGTTCTTCATAGGCCTTATCAACCAAAACTTTTTGTTCTTCTATTACTTTTTTTTGTTTTTGAGTTATACGAAAACGATTAAACATAAAAATTGCAAATACACCCACTAATATCAATAAACCTGCTACTGCATAAATAACTAGTTGTTGTTTCTTTTTTTCTTCTGCGTTTATAGCATCCAGTTTATCCTGTTCGGCCTTGGTGGCTATTTCTTTTTTGTCAAACTCGTATTGCATGCTGGCTTGCAGGCTTTTCTTTTTTGTTTCTTCATTATTAAGACTATCTCTGTATATAATAAATAGTTTAAGGTGTTCAAAAGCGGCCTTATCATCATCTCTTACACTATCTAAAAAAGTTAACCCTTCATAAGTTTCTTTAATCCTGCCTTTATCGCCAATTTCTGTACTTAGCTGCAAAGCTTTGTTTAAATATTGTTGTGCCTCTTTTGTTTTATTTAATTTGGTGTATACTGAGCCAATATTTTTGTAAGAAGCGGTAATGCCATCTTTATTTTTTATTTCTTCATATATCTTTAATGAAGCAAAATAGTTTTTTAAAGCCTCGGGATAATTGCCTTGGTCATTATAATTATTACCTATGTTATTGTAAGAAGAGGCAATGCCCAATTTATCCTCAATTTCTTCCCGTATCTTTAAAGAGGCAAAATTGTTTTTTAGCGCTTCGGGGTAATTACGCTGCTCTTTATAAATAATCCCTATGTTGTTGTAAGAAGTAGCAATTCCGTATTTGTTTTTTAATTCTTCATATATCTTTAAAGCAGCCGCGTAGTTTTTTAGGGCTTCGGTATAATTGCCCTGATTCATATAAATAATCCCTATGTTGTTGTATGAGGGAGCAATGCCTTTTTTGTCATTAATTTCTTCTTTTATTTTTAAAGAAGCAAAATGGTTTTTCAACGCTTCGGGATAATTGCCTTGGTTTCCGTAAACGAGCCCAATGTTGTTGTAAGAATCAGCAATCCCCTTTTTATCTCTTAGTTCTTCTCGCGCCTGCAAAGCGTTTAAATGATGTTTTAATGCTTCGGGGTAATTGCCCTCATACCAATAACTAATTCCTACGTTATTATTTGCTTGAGCAATGCCATTTTTAAAACCTAATTTTTTGGCAAGCAAAATGGCTTTATCGCCATGTGTTATACCGGTATTGTATTCTGCTATCTTACCATATTCTCTACATAAAAAATATTCGTGTTTTACTTTATTGGTATCTTCTATATCGGTTTTTATAAGATTTAAAAGTGAATCTATTTTAGGGTTTTGGGCATTAAAAAAATAGGAAGCAAAAACTAAGAATACAAAAAGCAGATATTTGTTCATCAACCAAATCTATGAAAATTTGTGGTTTATGGTATAAAACGCCTGCAAAATAGCTATTAAAATACCCGCCCCACTCGTTAAACAAAAACTGGCACAAAATTTTCATGTATCTAAGTATAAGCATAAACGTGGTTTTAGGCTTATACTAAAAAATTAACAATGAGCGCGCTCTATCTTATCATAATTTTAGGTCTGCTTGGCTTAAGCTCGTTATTAGGCATGTACTTACTGGCAGGGGTACTGCAAGAAAAAATGACCCCTAAAATTTTGGTTTTTGTGTACGATGCTTTTGTAGCATCGGCAATTGCTCTTTTACTCCTCAAAATTATAACGTGATAAAAATCATGTGGTTGCCTGATAAGGGTCAACTACTTCGGCAACTCCACTATTTACTTTTGAATGAAAATTAGAGATTAATAAACGTAATTCAAATCATATGAAAACCAAGGTTCAACTCATCATATCCATATCAGTTATACTGATGAGTAGTTGTAAAAACGAAACAATAAGCGATGATAGCGAAATAAAAAAAATCACCGCCCAGCGCGATTCTGTAATCCAACAGGCTAATAAAAAAGATTCTTCCATTAGTGCCTTTGTGGCGTCTTTTGCCGAAATCGAAAGCAATTTGGTTAGCATTAAACAAAAGGAGGAAATGTTATCGTTTCACTCTAAAAAAAATATTGAATTAAGTAAAAACGTTAAAAGTCAGGTAGACGAAAGCATTAAAATCATAAACGATTTAATGGAGCAAAATCGTCAAAAAATAATTACGCTTAATACAAAATTAAAAGATGCCAATTATACCATCAATCAACTAAAAGGTTTGGTAGATATACTGGTTACAAACATTAATAATAAAAACCAAGACCTAATAGAATTAAATAAAGCGCTAATAGCAAACGGTAAAATGACCGGCGTTTTAAATACTGCCATGATTGATTTTGGCGCTCAAAGTGCAAGTAAATCCGATACTATCAATCAGATAAAAACAAAATTAAACACAGCTTACTATGTAATTGGCGACGCCTCAAACCTAAAAGAAAGAAAAATTGTAACCGAAAAAGGAGGTTTTTTTAGCCCCAACCAGTACGAAAAATTAAACCCCGATTTTAATATAACTGAGTTTACAAAAATAGATGCCAAACAAACCAAAAATATTAAAATAACAGGTAAAACCGTTAAACTAATAACCAACCACCCAAGCAACTCGTATAAATTAGAAAACGCTAAGAGTAGTAAACCCATTGTAAACCTTTTAATTACTGACCCCGATAAATTTTGGGCCGAATCTAAGTTTTTAGTAATAATGACTGATTAACGTTCTCCATCCTTGTCATCTATCATTTGGGCGTTCCGCTGATTACAACGTCGGGCTTTCACTTCAATCTTTGCCGATTACGTCAAAGGATTTCCGTTGCAATCCCTAACGCATCTACGCACAGAGCTAAGCGTAAAGAAAATATCCAGTGGATATTTTTAGCGAAGAGCCAGCTTGTAGAGCAAGTAAGCCGCACTTTTCGAGTGCGGCTTTTTTACTTAAAATTTATTTTTATTATAACCTGCTTTTTTTTATCATCACCTACAACCGTTGCTTAATGCTGCACAATTATTTTTTGTGTTGTGGCATTTTGCTTGGTTTGCACTTGGATAAAGTAAACGCCATCATTAAAATTGCTTACATCAATTTGGTTTTCTTTAGTACTGGTAATTTGTTTACCTAATACATCAAATAGTTTTACATCAAAAACATCGCTTGCATCAATAATAATTTTGTTGTTGGCGGGGTTGGGGTATATTTTAATTGTTGAGTTTTTTGTATTGTAGGTTAAAATGCCTGTTGCCTGATTATTATTAACATTCAATACTGTAACTGAGATAATAGTATTATTTGTACTGTTGTTACTCGACATCCTGTATAGACTATCATTTTGGCAAATGGTAGCTGAATCTCCGCAAGAAGAATAAACAGTTACACAAATAGTATACTGAGCGGCTGCAGAATAAGTATGTGTTGGTGAAAGACCCATTGTAGATGTTCCATCGCCCCAATGCCATACTGCATTATTAACCTGCCATGAGTAATATGACCCAACCTGCCAAACATGAGGCTGCGGGTTAATAGAATCCTGATACATATGAAAGGTAACAGTAGGTGTACATGGTTGGGTAGCTGCGTTGGTTATAGTAAAAGTTTGAGGAGAAACTAAACCTGTATCGCAATTAGTTGCCGTATCTCTAATACTTACCTGAACATTATAGGTGCCATTGTATGAATAAGTATGCGATGTGGTTGAACTACCATAAAGGTTATTGCTGCCATCTCCAAAATACCAGTCATATGTAATGCCGGGTGCAGTGCCTGTGTATGTACTAGTAAAATTAACCAGTCCGGATGCACCAGGGGTATATGTAAAGGCAGAAGTACATGAAACAGCCGAATGTGCATTAGTTACACTAATAGTTTGTGTTGAAGAGGGAGAACAACCATCTATCGAATTAGATGCACTTAATGTAACTGTATATGTACCATTGTAATAATAAGTATAGCTAGGAATATTATATGTTGAATAAGGATACATATTACCATGCGTGCCCAAATTCCACGAATAACTTGTATTGTTTAAAGGGTCAACTGGTGAAGTGTTGGTAAAAGTTACTTGCCCTCCGGTGCCAACAGAGTAAGTAAAGCTGGCAGTACAAGCAGGTGGATTTGCCCCACCACTTATTGTAAATGTTTGTGAAGTTGTACCAGAGCATGAAGAAGAATCTAATGTTAAAGTAATTGTATAAGTGCCATTATACAATTGACTAAAAACATAAGTTGAACTATACGAGTTATAGTTTACATTAGCTGCACCCGATAAAGCCCAATTATAATGTGTTGTGGATGTTGTGCCTGTAGAAGTACTGGTAAGACTTACAGTTGAAACACTTGTTGTATATGTAAAACTTGGGCTGCATTGTGCTAAGCCAACTCCGCTTATTCCTAAGCATAGAAATAACACAGCAATTATTTGTTGAAATCTAGTTTTAGTTTTTGTAAATTTTTTCATGTTTTGAATTTAAAGTTAAAGTTATGCCAAATTTTGGTCTTATTCATACTTATACGTGCTTTTTAAACAAAAGGTTGGGTTTACTTAATTATTCAGGTTTCAAACGATGAACCATCGCCTCATCCGGCCGATGCAACACTTTTTTAACTCCTATTAAATTTTTAACTAAGCCAACCAGATAGAATATTATTAAACCATTACATAATCTCCCCTTAGCACGGCGGGGCAGGGGGGTAAACAAAAACCTATACTATACTGCGCAAAGCAGTACGCAGTTTTAAAACCTGCAAACTAGCACCCACAACAAATAATAAAAAAACAGCGCCAAGCACTATTTTTAAATTAGGGTCGGCAGGACTGCTTGCCCAGGGTGCACCCACAGGCACACGCGTAAGCGTTTCAGTTATGCCCGCCACAAAATGAAATAAATAAGTTACCGTATAAGCCACCACCACTATGTAAGGTGTAAGCCCGCCAAACAGTTTGGTGTTTTTACCCCCAAGCAAGGCAACAAGCAACAATAATAAAGTAAGTATACTTAAAACATGCGGCGCACCAAAACCGCCATGTTTGTAAATGCCAAAACTGCTAAGACAAGTAAGCGCGGTTGTAACCACATAAATTTTTCCAACCATATTAGTCCATACAATTTTTTTATCGCGTACCAAAGCAATAGCACCTGCCACAAGCGCAACCAAACTTATGGCTGTATGTATAATTCCTAATTCGCTAAGTCCAAGCATATTTTTAATTTTTTTGATTACAATATATTCTCAAAAATAAATAAATTAAAAATAAAAACACTTACACAATTCACATATGCTTATTTTATAATACATCCAAACTAGTTGCCTTTAATAAACTGCTGGTTTATGAGCAAAAAAAAACTCTCCCCACACCACAAACTACAGTGTAAAGGAGAGTCTAAACTAAAAAAAACACCTCTGATTTTTTAGTTTATAGCACAAACTCGTGCGCATGCTCATGTTTTTTTTCGGCAATAGCGCGCAAAGTTTTTACAATGTTTTCTTCGCCGGCATGCTCAAGTTCGGGTTTTTCTTTACCAACCACATCGCGCACAATAGCATTTAAACTAAGCAAGCCCCTTAACCTGCCTTCTTTATCAACCACTGGCAAACGATGCACCCTTTTAGTGCGCATTATTTTTAGCGCAGTGCGGGTATCATCTTCGGGTTTACAAACATGGGCGTCTTTGCTCATCACTTCGTCAACTTTAAGTTCGTTAACCCCCTTTTTTGTTTTGCCCAATGCTGCGCAAACATCTCGGTTAGTAATAATGCCTACTACTCTTTTGTCTACATCAATTACCGGTAACGAGCCAACGTTAGCTTCCGATAACTCTTTAACAGCGTTTTGCAAACTGTCGTTTTTTGTACAGTATCTGGGCGAACTGTACATAATTTCTTTTACGGTTTTCATGGCTTTAATTTTTTATTTTTTTTGCCCGATTTGTAAAATGGAACTGGGTTTACCATTTTATAATTTCTACTATCTTTTAATTGTTTGGCTACATTGTAACAACAAAGTTAAACAGACTTTTATCTGTTTGTTAGGCACTAAAAGCAAGTTGAATGTTTTAGCTTGTGAGTTGTAAAACTAAAATGGTAGAAAAAAAATGCATGTAAGATTTTTTCATTTTCTGTATTTTTTATACACTTTTCTTATATTATATTTGAGTAAAAATTTGCGTTATGTTAACTCCTCCGCCAAATACAAAACTTATCGAGTGGCCAACATCCACCATGTGGTTCGATGACGACGGTGTGTTATACTCTATTCCAAAAACCCGTATCTCACAACCACAAATCATAAATAAAGAAGAAGCACTCAAACAAATAGAAGAATTCAAAAATCTCATAGGTCATAAAAAAACCTGCATGATTTCGTTTTCCGACAGCACCGCCCAGCCTCCAAAAAAAGAAGAGCGGGAGTGGATAGGTAAAGAGTTAGATTCTATCGTAAAAGCCTTAGGCATTATATCCGCATCGCCCTTAAGTAAAATGGCAGCTAATTTATTTTTTGCCTTAAAACCCCCTACGTATCCCGTAAAATTTTTTTCAACCCAGGCCGAAGCTAAAGAATGGATTAAGCAGTACTTGTAAACTCTCTTAAATCTAATTCAACACAATTTCTTTTGGGCGTTACGGCGCTTTATAAACACGCCCGTCGGGTTTTCCGTTACCTTTTATGAAAAATATAATCGGTAATTAAAGGCTCAATGCCATGCTGTTTCAACTCACCGTTAATTTGTCCTCGGTGGTAAGTTGAGTGGTTAACCACATGAAATAAAATATCCCGCACCGAGTTTGAACGCGCTTCTCCTTTTAAGTTTCTATAATTAATCATCTCGGCAAAATCTCTTGCATCTATAACATCAAGGGTTGTGGCAAAGTTTTCTACATCCAATTTTTTAAGCTCGGCCATCGGCATAATTTCCCAAACGCTGGCGGGTGTTTTTTTATCTGCCAGTCTGCTATTCCAAACCTCATGTGCTTGTATAATATGATTTTGAAGTTTCACACATTTCTCAGGTGCTTTTACTCCATGCTCATCCAAAACCGAAATCAACTTCTGATTAAAATGAGTACTATATTCAAATAGCTCTTTAAAAAATGTTTTCATTTTTTGTGTAGTTTTAGTAAAGATAAAAAAAATTAATTTCTCCTTAACATCAATCGGTTTTATCAAAAACAAAAAAGCCTTGCAGTCTGCAAGGCTTTTTTTAATATTACAAAGCACATTAGCTTTTTTTCCATTTTATACCGCAGCCAATTGCCTTAGTAAAATCAGGTGTTACAGGTTTGCCCGCTAAAATATTGTTAACGGCATTCTCTACATATTTTTCTTTAACGGCACTGGCATCATCGCTGTTATCATCAATTGCGCCAATGTATTTTACCACGTACGATGCGTCTTTTTGTTTTTCTAACACGTAAACGTGTGGCGTTTTTGTAGCGCCATATTCTTTGGCTACGTTTTGTGTTTCATCTATCAGGTAAGGAAATGTGTAGCCTTTTGCTTTAGCCAGCTTTTGCATATTTTCAAAACTATCATCAGGCTCAACATTTGGGTCGTTAGGGCTAATTGCCACCACCGGAAAACCTTTAGCTTTCATTTTTTTATCCAAATCCATAATACGGCTTTCGTACTTTTTTGCAAACGGACAATGGTTGCAAGTAAACACCACAATAATTCCTTTGGCATCTTTATAATCGGCCATGGCAACCATTTTATTGTCTACGTTTTTTAATTTAAAGTCGGCTGCCTTATCGCCAACTTTGTAGCCGCCTTCGGTAAAGGCTGCAAATAGTACCAGAGCTGCTGCTGCAAATAGTGTGCTTATTTTTTTCATACGTTTTATTTTTGGTCTATATTATTAATTATTGTTTTGTTCATATTTGTTATTGTTTCATCAAGTTGTACTTGTGTAAAGTCGCCTTCTTTAAAAAAAACTTCCTCGCCACCTTTATACATAACCGTTGCCGGTATCAACCCACTCCAGGTGCCATCTACTCTATCAATCCAGTTGTTGGGGTTAGTTTCATTTAAAAGAAAAACTTCATTTTGTATTTTTTTTGCTTTAACAAAACGTTCAACTCCGGCAACTTCTTTAACCGAATTTAAACACACAAACATTATTTTTACTTTTTGGTTAGCAAATATTTTACTCGACTCTTCAAAAAAAGGCATTTCCTTAACGCAAGGGCCGCACCAGGTAGCCCAAAAATTTACCACGTATAAAGTATCGTTATTTTTTAGGGCAGCTTGTTCTTGTAATTGTCCAAAAGTAACTACGTCTACTTTTTTACCTATACACACAAATGCAAACAAAAAAGCAACTACTGTTATTTTGAAAACTACTTTCATATAAAAACAAATGTACGGTAATTTGTAAAGTTCAAACAAAAATTAGCATCAATTAACAGGCAATGTTACCTGTAAAGTACTCTTTTACATTTGGCAATATCTGTCGCTCTTTAATTAAAAAATGTTTACCCGAGCCCATAAAATGCATTTTTATTCCTTCTACCGTTATGGGGTCTCCGTGACTAATTTCTGATACGTCGTTGTATTTAATACTGGTTCCATCTACCAGCACCACCAAGCCCGAACCAACTACTTCTATTTCTTCGTTTTTAATAATAATGGCCGTATCATCGTTTAAGCCAAGTCCCAACACCGCAGGGTTAAAAGCAACTGTTTGCGTTAAACAACCAAACTTGCCGCGTTCGGTAAAATGCGTGTCAATAAAAACATCGCCTATCAAATTAAGTCCGTTGGTTATTTGCAACTCGCCTTTTAGCATGGGGTCTATACTGTTGCAGGCTACAATCATGGTGTTTGCCATTACGGCGGCTCCGGCGCTTACACCAATAACCACAAAACCTCTTTCGTTATAATAACGTTTTCGTATGCGCGCCATTAAATGTGTGCCACCTAATAAACTACTTAACTTTAACTGACTGCCATTACCAAATACAATAACATTGGCGTGTTTTACTTTTTGTAAATTTTCTTCCGAGTCGGCTTCGGTATGTAATTTAAAATTAATAACCGAAATATCATCAACACCCAAAGCTCTAAACAAGTCTTTATACTCGCGTTCGGCTTCTTCGGGTTTATCGGCTGCCAGGGTAAAAACGCAAACCTTAGGAATAAGTTTTCCTGCTTCTTGCAGCACTCCCTTTAAAATATCGGCATCTTTTCTGCATTCGTTGCAGCCTAGCGCAACTAAAGTACCTTTTGGTTTTTCTAACATTTTATACGCTTTAGTATATTGTTTCAAATTTAATGCCAGTACATAAACCCCTTATTATTATTGACAATGCTTTGTATTTTTAAATAATTGCAGTAAAATAATAGTGTAGAAAAATTTTCTCATCAACATTCAGCGATACCAAAAAACAACCAAAAAAGCCTAAGCTAATCCATAACGCGGCCGCGCGAGCAATACAATATTTATCATTCAATATTTCCACTGCGCTTACAACACTAAACATTTTAGTATATTTAAAAAAATAAGCATGAAAACCATTGCAAACATACTAACCCTTGTAAGTGCTATACTTATAAGCTGCATGCAAAGCATACCAAGCAATACTGCAAGTGCAACAAATAATTCACCACAAATAAGCGATACACTTTAGTTAAAGGTTTTTGTTAACGGACAAGGTGTCATTACAGCTAACGGAACAACAGTTACCTTATGGCAACTCGATACTAAAATGCAAAACATAAAAAGCAAGAAAGGAGTTATATTTTACTCGCGCGACAACCAACAAGTCGACCCGCCAAAAGAATCTATTCAGGTTATGGAAATGGTGGTAAAATATAGTTTGCCCCTTAAATTTTTTTCCGATAGCACATTTACCCAGGTCGTAGATTTTAAATAAATCTTACTGTTTAATGAATTTTTTTTTGTCTTGTTTTGTTTTTATAAAATAAACACCCGCTTGCAAACTGCTTATATCAATGTCATACTTACTGTAAGGTAAAAGCAAGCGTATCACTTCATTACCCAAAATATCAAACACTTGTAATTCTTCATTTTCGGTGCCAAGCTCTACCGTAACAACATTACTTGCCGGGTTAGGGTAAACCCTTAGCTGTTCTTTATTATTTACAATTTGGTTTATATCCAGGGTGGTAAAACAATTTAATAGTACAGTTACCGTATCATGATTACCGGTAACCAAATCTGGTTTACCATCGCCATTAAAATCTGCACTCGCAATCGAAAAAACAGTTCCGTTGGTATAAGTTGCAGCAGCGCCAAAGTTGCCTGCACCATCACCTAACAAAACCGATACATCTTTTGATGTTTGATTAGCACTCGCTAAATCAAGTTTACCATCTCCGTTAAAATCTTTACATACAAGCCACGTGGGTGCAGTGCCTGCGGCAAAGTTAGTAGCAGTACTAAAACTGCCTGTACCCGTACCTAATAAAACTGAAATATTATTAGGTGTTTTATTTGCTACAGCCAAATCAGCTTTACCATCTCCATTAAAATCGGCCGTAATTATCGAAGCCGGATAACCGCCTACACTAAAGGTTGTAGCCGCACCTAAGTTGCCCGCACCATCGCCCAATAATAAAGATACTGTATTTGATTGCGAATTAATTACAGCTGCATCAACAAAACCATCTCCATTAAAATCTTTACTCACAATGCCATAAAGATAAGTTCCTGCCGCAAAACTATTTCCTGTTCCAAAACTACCTGTACCTGTGCCCAACAAAATAGTTACATCCCATCCGCTAAAATTAGCTACAGCTAAATCGGCTTTACCATCTCCGTTAAAATCGGCACTTGTAACAGCACGTGGTGCTGCATCTGCCGTGTAGCTTGTAGCAGTTCCGAAACTACCGGAGCCTGTACCTAATAACACCGATACGTCGTTCGACGTTTCGTTAGCCGTTACTAAATCAATTTTACCATCCGCATTAAAATCACCACTAATAATACATATAGGATTACTACCTACTGTAAAACTGGTAGCAGTACCAAAACTACCTGTACCCGTACCCATCATTACAGATACATTACTGGTAGGAAGGTTTGCCATGGCTAAATCCATAAAACCATCTCCGTTAAAATCAGCACTTGTTACCACGGCTCCTTTTCCTGATGGATAACTTACCGCATTATTAAAACATGTTTGTTGTGCATTTGCCTGCATATAAAATGCAGTAACCAAAATTGCAATTATTTTTTTCATAGATAGTTGCTTTATAATTTATTCTTTAATTATTTTTAAATACGCGTTTTGTGTTTGTAAAAAATAAATGCCCGCAGCTTGTTTGCTTAAATCAATTCGTTGTTGGTTAGCATTTACTTTTTGTGTGTACACAATAGCGCCTAAGCTATTGTAAATGGTAACCAAACCTAATTCAGTTGCCGATTGTATAGTAACAATATCACTTGCCGGGTTAGGATAAATGGTTACCTGCTTTTTATAAGTAGCAACCTGCGCCATGCTTGTTGTTGCACAACTGGCATTACATATCATGCGTATACGCGAATCGGCATTGTCGGCTATGTACATATTTCCGATGGCATCAAAAGTTATTCCACCCGGATTATATATTTGTGCAGCCGTTGCTAGTCCTCCATCTCCACTATAACCTGCCGTGCCATTACCGGCAACTGTTGTAATAATGCCTGCTGTAGTTACTTCACGTATGCGTTGATTACTAAAGTCGGCTATGTATAAATTTCCGGCAACATCACAAGATATAAAGGTTGGATTATATATTCCCGCAGCAGTTGCTAGTCCTCCATCGCCACTATAATTTCCCGTGCCATTACCGGCAACAGTTGTAATAATGCCTGATGTACTTACTTTACGTATGTAGTAATTATCAAATTCTGCTATGTATAAATTTCCGGTGGCATCACAGCATATTCCGTACTGACTATCTATTTCCGCATCAGTAGCTTGTCCGCCATCGCCACTATAACCCGATGTGCCATTACCCGCATAAGTTGTAATAATGCCTGCTGTATTTACTTTACGTATGTAGGAATTATCATTGTCGGCTATGTACAAATTTCCACTGGCATCAAATGTTATTCCGCCCGGACCAAATATTCCGGCATCAGTTGCTTGTCCTCCATCACCTGAAAAGCCGTTCGTTCCATTACCCGCAAAAGTTGTAATAATACCGGATGTAGTTACTTTACGTACACGGAAATTATAACTGTCGGCTATATATAAATTTCCGGCAGCATCGCAGGCTACTCCAGTTGGGCCATATATTCCGGCAGCTGTTGCTTGCCCACCATCGCCACTAAAAACATGTGTGCCATTACCGGCAAAAGTTGTAATAATACCGGATGTAGTTACTTTACGTATAAGATTATTGCCACTATCGGCTATATATAAATTTCCGGCGGCATCAAAGGCTAACCCATTAGGAGCATATATTTCCGCAGCTGTTGCTTGTCCCCCATCGCCACTATAACCATTTGTGCCATTACCAACTACAGTTGTAATTATTTGAGCGTTTGTATTATTAATTAAAAATAATAAAGAAATGGATAATATTTTTTTCATAGTTTTCATAAAATGATGGGATTAGTAATTTATACTTGTATCAAATGTAATCTTATTTACTCCTTAATAATTTTTAAATACGAGTTTTGCGTTTGCAAAAAATAAATGCCGCTTGCTTGTTTGCTTAAATCAATTTGTTGTTCGTTAGCATTTACTTTTTGTGTGTAAACAACTGCACCTACCACATTGTAAATAGTAATCAAGCCTAATTCAGTTTGCGATTTTACAATAACCACATTATTAGTTGGGTTTGGATACACAATAACATTTTTATTATTTACATAATTACTTTCAACACCGGTTGTTTGTTGTGGTATAGTAACAACTGTAGTATCAGTAAGTACAGGATTGTTGTAATCAAAAATAATGTTGGCACTATTTTTTATTACTGTGCCTTGCGCATTGTTAGGTTTTTGGTGCACGGTAAATTTCACAAACCCATGACTTGCTAATTCGTTAACACCACTATCGGGCAACAAAATTTTATTAAACGTCCACTCTAAAATACTTGGTCCGTAAATTCTAAACGAATATAAATTACTCGATGCTCCACTCTCTACTGTAGCCGCATCTAAATAAGCAGGTAATGTATCTCTTACAACAACGGTAAATGCAGTATCGGTGCCTGTATTCTGAAACCTGATGGTATAAGCAAGTGTATCGGTAGCCGTACAATTTTCTTGCCTAGTATATCCGGTAGTTGATATAGCAACTTCTTTTGCATTTGGGTCGCACGAGCCAACAATATAATGACAATCATGTGTATGGTTATTCATAGTATCGCATTCAGTACTGCTGGTGTGTATGGTAGCGTATGTGCAAACGTCGTAATAACCAATAATTGCTGCACACGATACCGAATCATAAATGGTAAAACTTCCGCCTTGGCCATTTAGCACCGTGCCAACATTAAAAATATAACTGTTGCCAACTTGAGTATATGGTATAGTGCAGCTAAGTGGTATAACCATGGCATCAAAATTTATGGTTATAGTTACATTGTTGGCGGCAACGGCTCCCATATTTGAATAATTAACCGCATATGTGTTTTTAAAACATTTTCTAAAATAAGGTGCGGCTATGCTAACTTTAACATCAGCACAATGTACCGTTAAGGTGTCGGCAAAATTATTACCATACGAGTTTGGTGTTGCTGCATTAATTGTTGCCGTATAAGTGCCTGAAGGATTAGGGCAAATTTGGCTATAGTAAGTACTTGCAATATGGCTAACCACATACACACCCGTATCAACAAACAGTGTATAATTTCCATTAGCATCAGTAGTAGCAAAATAATTGCCCGGCGTAGCCTTAACTGCTTTACCATAAAGTCCAACTTCGTTTGCATCTTTTACACAATTGCCATTCAAATCTTCAAACACATTACCTGTAATAACATGCGTTGGTACGGCATAGAGTTTTACCAGCCAATTATCAAAACCACCTTTGTTTGTTGTTAAGTCTCCGTTAATTGAATTCGAAGCGCCTGCAACAGCACAACCACCATCACTGGTTGCCACAATAGCACTAATTCTGTCAGCACCCGTACCACCTAAACATTTTTGCCATTGCAATGTACCTGCCATGTCTAATTTCACTAACCACGCATCTACGCCGCCCTTTGGTCCTGCCACATCGCCATTGTTTTGTGTAGTTGTAAGTCCGCAAATAAAAAAACCACCATCCTGTGCTAATGCCACTGCTCTAAAACCTTCTCCTCCTGTTCCACCTAAACATTTTTGCCATTGCAAAACACCGCTGCTATCAAGTTTAACCACCCAGCCGTCGCCGCCTGTTCCGCCGTGGTTTCCGCTTACATCGCCGTCATTAGATGTTGTACTACACGCAATCACAAAGCCCTTATCGGCAGTTTGCACTGCACCCGCAAAGTAAGCCTGATCATCTAGCGAACCTCCTAAAGCCCTTTGCCATTGTAGCGTGCCCATGCTATCTAATTTAATGGCCCAGCAATCTCCCCACGAGGTTCCTCCATGATTTCCTGTTACATCTCCATCAGTCGACATGGAATATCCAATAACCATACATCCACCATCGCTTGTATTAACAATATGTGTGGCAGCATCATTCAAACTTCCTCCAAATGTTTTTTGCCACACCGTTGCGCCGCTGGCATTTATTTTGGCCACATAATAATCAAAACCCGTTCCTACAACTCCTGTATCGCCACCGGCAATCATATAGTTGCCCGATGTTGTTACACAAACCGACTTAAGTGTAATTGCCGTGCTTGGTACCATCCATTGCTCAACACCTGCCGCATCAAGTTTAGTAACGCTATACCCAACAGCTACATAACCACCATCGGGGGTTTGTCTAACAGCATTTTGCGGCGTTCCTGTCGGAAAGCTCATCCATTGTGTGTTGCCAAGCCCATCGTATTTTATAATCGCACTTGATGTATAAGGATTATCTCCTATAAAGTCTCCGTTATTCGAACCTGCATATCCTGCCGCTACATAACCGCCATCTGTAGTTTGTTGTAAACTATATATTTCGTCTAAAGCTGTGCTACCTAAACTTTTTTGCCATTGTATAGCGGGCTGTGCAAGCAGTGGAGTTGAAACTAAAAGCAAAGCAACCCCTATATAAAGTAGTAATTTTTTCATGGTAAATTTTTTTGAAAGATGAAATTAAAACAGGCGACTTATATATAAGAGTTGTAAAAACAACAAAAGGTTGCCTCGCCCAAAAATAAAAAGGACGTTCCGCTGATTACAGCATCTAACAACGCAGTTGGCTTTTGTGAGGTCTTTTCTTTCGTAGGGTAGGAGGCAGCTAAAAAAATTATTTTTTTTTCAGTTCAACGGTACCTGTTTTTCTTTGTGGTTTTTTATAACTATCCTGGTAATTAATTACATAATAGTAAGCCCCTTTATCATACAGC
>Ga0206824_10196_pt1 | contig 20044 bp, 17 predicted proteins | sample Alteio_BWOrgCont_82_FD_152874 | JGI IMG/M metagenome (GOLD analysis project Ga0206824, IMG submission 152874) | Enriched cells from forest soil in Barre Woods Harvard Forest LTER site, Petersham, Massachusetts, United States -... | ecosystem: Environmental > Terrestrial > Soil > Temperate forest >...
ATCAGCAGCAATTGCCGAGATCTCTGCATCCCTCTCTCACAAGATTGTGCAGCCATTAGCGGCTGTTGTAGCCAATGCACGAGCAGCGCTTAATTGGCTCTCGTCGAAGAACATCAACATTCCGCAAGCAAATGCTGCGCTCGAAGGAGTGATTCGAGATGGAATATTTGTTGGCAATATTGTTCACGAAATGCGCGAATATTTTGATCATCGCCGACCCATTCCGCAAGCCATCGATCTGCATCGATTGCTTGATCAGGTGATCACACTTCAAGCCCCGGATCTTCGCGACAAACGGATCGTAATCAATCGTGAACTGAATTCCAGTGTGCCGCTCGCATTCGCTGATGAGGCCCAGATTCACCAGGTGCTTTTTAATTTGATAGTGAATGCATCTGATGCCGTCTCTCGACCTGGAAGGCCAAGGGAACTAACAATCAAATCCAACTTTTCCGGCAACAGCGTTTGTCTTGAAGTTCAGGATAACGGAGGTTACGTCACTGATTTCAAAGATCTTCTGAAAGCGGTCGTTGCTGGCGAATCTCGTGGAGCAGTCGTAGCCCTGGCCATCAGTCGTTCGATCATTGAGGCTCAAGGGGGCACACTTGAGGCAATTCAACTGGAGGGAAGAGCAACATGTATTCGGATTGAAATCCCTCGCTTTATTTCACCGTAGGTCGCAATCCCAGCTAGTGGGTTCACTGTTACCTATTCGGCTGCCCTTTCGCACCGAGGAATACTGGTAGCAAAATTAAGGTATCCATCCGGATTCGATTCAAACTTAGCCTTCCTGGGTACTCCTTCACAAGCGCGGCTTCAGATGCGACCAACGCGCATTTTCAGCAATACCCAAGCTTGAGCAATACACAAACATGTAATAGCATTGCGGGCGCAATGTGGCCTATGATCGCGAGGACGATAAGCGATCTCTCGTAACTGTAATTCTTGGTCCGTTCTCAGATTCATTTGCTGCATACATCCATTCTCGAATATGCAGACAGTAGGAGGAGTCCATGATTTGGTTCGATATCGCGGTGATACTATTCTTGGCTCTCCGGATGGTCGTATTTGGATCGATGCAGCCACGCCTATTCGACCGGAAAAATAACTTATCGTCGTTGACAATCGATAAAAGGCAGGAAGAGAGACTCTCAGTTATCGATGAGGAGGGCGATTCTCTCAACCTTCTCAAATTGCGTCCCTCAATATTGGGATCTCCGCAATTACATATTCATGTAATCCCCGATTTGAACGACATTCTGTGACTTCACGGTGTCTTCTCAATATAATCGCCTATAAGGTGCGTTTTGTCCTCGCACAAACAGCGTGCTCGGCGCTCTTTGCAGCTTGCCTATAACGACACGCACAATTACTATCTGCTCACCTCGGGGGTGGACGGTGCCACCGAACGAAGTCATTTATGTCGTCGATGATGACGCCAACGTCAGAGAGGCTCTTTCATCACTTCTGCGCGCCAATGGCAAGCAGGTCCAGTTGTTCACTTCCGGACAAGACTTCCTCCGTTTCCCGCGAGAGGACTCGTGTGCGTGTCTTATTCTGGATTTGAGGATGCCTGGAATGAACGGACTGCAAGTGCAAGAATCGATTGCTGCCCAAACGGCAATGCCCGTAATATTCGTTACTGGCCGTGGTGATGTTCCATCCACCGTAACAGCAATGAAAGGCGGTGCGATTGACTTCCTCACGAAGCCTATTGACGAGTCCGCACTTCTTGCCTGTATCGAAAAGGCACTCGATCAGGATCGAAAGCTTCGGTTGTCAGCGTTAGAGCAGGAAAGTCTGCTCGTCCGTTACCGATCGCTGACTCCAAGAGAACAGCAGGTGTTGCCCTTGCTGGTACGCGGCCTTCTGAACAAGCAGGCAGCCGGTAAATTGGGGATTACGGAATATACGGTACAGATACACCGCGGCCACATTATGCGCAAAATGAAAGCTGATTCCTTCGCGACTCTGGTTAAGCTCGCCAGTAAGCTAAATCTTGAGCCTTCCGAAGCATCCTAGAGTGCACACGATGATTTTCTATAAGGTGTACGGGAGTAGCGGAGGTATCAATGGGCATCCAGGCCCACTCGATCGCAGTCATTGATGACGATCTCCGAGTTCTGGAGTCGCTGATAAACTTGCTGGCATCCTGCGGATATCGAGCTGAAGGCTATTGCTCTGCGGAGCAATTCCTCGAATCAGGTGGACTGCAAAAGAGTTCATGCGTCGTCACTGACGTAGAGATGCGGCAGATGAGCGGACTAGCGTTGCTTCAACACATCAACAATACCGAAGATCCCCTGCCGGTCGTCATCATCACTGGAAAACCTTCAGAGAACTCAGAGTTGTTCTATCTCGACAAAGGAGCCGTGGGCTTCTTCCGCAAGCCGGTCGATGGAGATGCCTTAGTAGACTTGCTTAAGAGAGTTTGTGAGAATCCCGCTAGAACTGAATGACTCGAACTAATTACCTCTCCAACTAGCTCGCGAGTAGACGATGCGAAGTTCGGCTCTGCATTTCAGTGTGAAATCATTCAGGGGATCTGCGTGCTGCTCCAGAGCGACGGATTTTATCTGATCGAGACTTAAGGTTTTCTCTCCGAATCTCTCGACCAGCTTCTTTACAAAAGCTTCTGCAGCCTCGAGCACACTGACGGAGGCAAAGAGCCTGATCCTGTTCACGAGTGCGTACATCGCGACGATCTCATCGAGATTATCCAGATTCTGTGAAAGCGACCTGGCATAGACCAAGGTTCCCTGTCGTATGAACTCTGCGTAGAGTTCTTCACGTTGCGCAAGTTCACGATTGGTCAGCTCTCGTTGCGTCACACTTCGTTGGAGAACAAAATTACTGAGGACTGGAGTTGTAGCGCCAATAACAGAGCCACCTAGGGCCGCTAAGACGCTGGTTAGGGTGCTATCCATGGAGTTCGTACCTTGTCTTCCCTACCGCGGCATCTGGCCGATTACCCTCTTCAAGTCTGCCTCCGCCAATGAAAGGCCGCAATTTGCTTCCAGTAGAGATGCAGTTGCGCTCGCCAGGTCAGCGTGACTCTGACTACGGGCGGAATTGAGCGCCGCAGTCTGCTCAAACTGTCGATCGGCAAGCCTGGCTGCTTCTGTTCGGACATTCAAAATCTGTCCGGCAACATCAACCATCTGCCTGAGTTCATCGACTCTGTCATAAATGCCTTGCACCTGAACGTCAATTTCAGCCTGCAACTTGTCCACAGCAACTTCCGCAGAATGCACTTCGATCCGAGCTTCCCGGACTTTGGCTTCGCGCCGTCCGCCGTCGAAGAGATCATAATTGAGTGAAAACCCGAGTGTTCCGAAATTGCGGGCTAACAATGGCACGCCACTTTGGTAGCTGTAACGGGAGAGTGCGGTGACATCGGGGATGTAGGCGTCCCGCGCTGCGGCCCAGCCTGCCTGGGCCTTAACAAGAATCTGTCGAGCCGCTTTGAGGTCCTGGTTCTGGTCGAGCGCGATTCGGATTGCGTCGTCCCGTGACGGAATGTCAATCGCAACCGCAGCGGCTCCCGGATCGAGATCGATTGGCGTCTCCACGGGAAGTCCGAGAACGTCGGCGAGCTGACGCCGCAGATCGTTTCCTTGCAGACGTAAAGTCAGGCTCTCCTGCTGTGTCTGTAGAATGGCTGCTTTGCTCTGAAAGGCCAATATTTCAAGGGCGTTACCTCTCGCTACGTCACTCTGACTCTCCTCATCTTTAATCCGGGCTGCGGCTAACTGATCCTGGGATGCCTTCAGCTTTTGTTGATTGATCAAAATGTTGTAGTAGAGCTGACGGACTTGAAATGCAATCGCATCCTGCGTCTCATCAAGCTGTGTTTTCGCAACGAGGACATCTTCCTTTGCCGCAACATTCGCCTGATGGATGCGGAACAATTGAGTAAGAGGTTGCTCTAAACCCACTCCGCCTGTATACCAAGTTTCAGAGCCCTGGCCGATAGTGAGAGACTTCGCCGGCACCGGTCCGGTTGACGGGTACTTCCCGAATGCCCCTGTCGGTATATCAACGCCTTCCACTGCGGTAATGTGGAGTAAGCTACCACTTGTCTTCATTTGAGGCAGATATTCAGATCTAGCCTCGTCTTTTTTGCTTTGCATCTGATCTACAGAAAGGCTGCGGAGGTGAATCGAGTGATTTTGCTTCAGGGCAAGATTGATCGCCTGCTCGAGCGTCAATTGCATCGGACTCGCGGAAGATTGTTGCGCAATAGAAGTCATGACGAATGTCGAACTCAGGAGTGCAAGGGGCAAGCACAGCCTGGCTGTTGCACAAATTTCATGGAGTGTGCTTCTCATTTAGCCTCCATGGAGGCAGAAGTAACCTGCCGATACTGGGTTGGTACGGTGGACATGAAGGCCACCACGATGAGGCAGACCGCACAGCATGCGGCCAGAAGAAGAAAGCTGTCAGAGATTGCCAGCGTAAAGGCTTGCTGACGAATCTGCAGCCCCAAAGCCTCCGCGGCACGGTCCGTCGCAGTCAGGCCGGTTGAGTGCGGAGCGAATGCATGTTGAAGACCGAGGACCCTGTAATCAGTGAGGCCATTTCCGAGTTGCACATTCAGCCCAAGCATGTTGGAGTGAAACTGCTCCCGAATAGCGATGAAATGCCCCATAAACGTTGACCCCATCTCGCCCCCAAATAATCGGACTACCTGGAAGAAGCCCGCGAAAGTTAACACGTCGGCGGCCCGTTTCAACGCGCCAGTGTCAAGAATTTCGAGCACGATAGCGCCAACCATCGAGTTGAAGGCTAAAGCCAGCCCTATGGCCATTACAGCCTGGGCGATTCCAAAGTTTGGTCCCGCCCATACGGAAGTGACACGCGTATTGAGCAAACATGCGACCCCTACCAGGCCAAAACCAGTCGTAAGGATCAGTCGAGGATCTATCCTGCGCATCAAAGCCATTGCGGCTATGCCGAGCACAAATTGCGGAAGTGCTACCCAAGCCAGGACAGGGGCTTCTTGTAGTGGAAGAAATCCTCGCACTGAGCCAAGAAAGCTGGGAATGCTTACGACAGTAGCAAGCATGATGAAGCGAAAACTAACAAGGACCGGAGCCAGAAACAGAGTGTTCCTGCGCATGAGGAACCGATAATTGACCAGAGGATTGGGTAAGAGAAAATGACGAATGATCGCTGCTGCTACGAGCAGAGCTCCTGCGGCCACCAGTCCTATGATGAGCGACGAATGGAACCAATCCAGTCGTTGCCCCTGATCGAGAGCAATATAAAGAAGCGCAGCGCCGAGGCTTGCATATAAGAAGCCTCTCCAATCTGGAGTGGGATGTCCCGGCTGCGGTTTTGGAAGCGACTGCCAGGGAATGCCAAAGTGAATCAATGCAATCATGATTGGAGTCAGGACAGTTCCGTTCCAGAAAATCCAATGCCAGGATAAGTGCTCGATGAAAAATGATTCCCAAGCCTGCGCCATATCTGTCGTGAAGATGATGTCCGTTGCATACATCGCAATCCCCAACAACACAAAACGCATCGGCAAGCTCCTGAGCACGAAGGATAGCGTCAATGGATAAAACGTCCCCGCGCTAAGGCCAGCGATGATAAGCAGAGTGATCACAACTTCGAGTGAATGGCAAAAAGGGATCAAAAAACTTACCGCGGCGAAGATCCACGCACAGGTCAGGAGTACACGTCTCGGACCGAGAAGCCCCCCAAGGTACACAGAGAAGGGCCCAATAAACATCATGGAGGCGTTGAACGTGGTATTGATCCAAGATGCTTCATCGACCCCGAGATGCAATGCACCTCGTATGTCAGCCAGACCTACGCTCATCAGCCGGCCCGTGCATGTCGCGATAAGTGCACCGAGAAGCACGCCTGCGACACCCAGCAACGGATGTGTTGTCACTAGGGGTTGAGTGTTGGCATCAGGACCTGTCATTTACTACCGTCCGATTGTCCTTCAGCTTTCCTGGTATGAACGGTGACAACCGCCGAAAACCCTGGCCGTAGCCGATCAAGGTAAGGCTGTCCCGGGAAAAACATAATTTTGATCGGCACGCGCTGAACAACCTTAGTGAAGTTGCCAGTCGCATTGTCCGGCGGCAATAGGGCGAACTGAGAGCCGCTGGCAGGAGAGAGCTGCTCGACTTTGCCGTGAAACACTCGATTCGGAAACGTATCGATACGGATATCAGCAGTATCGCCAACTTGCATATTGGTCAGTTGAGTCTCTTTGAAATTCGCCTGCACCCAAACGTCGCTCTGAACCAAATCGATAACTTGTGTTCCAGGAGCTACTAGCTGGCCGGCGAGAGCGTGGCGCTCCCCGACCGTCCCATCGGTCGGCGCCGCGATTTTCGTATAGGCGAGATTCACCTGGGCGACGACAATGGCAGCCTTCTTCGCTTCTATGTCAGCCTTGTAAACATCATCTTTTGTATTTAGCGCCTCGCGTTGACGCTTCGCTGCAACGAGTTGACTCTGGCTTGTAGCCAGGGCTCCCTCGGCGCGCGCGAGATCCGCTTTTCTCGCGTCTAGCATGCCGCTGAGCTGGCCCTGCTGCGCAATGGCCATCTCCAATTGTTGGTGAGTTGCTGCCTTCGAGTCGAACAAGGCCTGCTGACGATGCAACTCAGTTAAAGCACGATCGAGTTCGGGGGAAGCCGAGGTGATGCCAGCTTTGGCAGCATCGATGGAAGCCTCTGCCTGCATAATCCCAGCCTGAGCCGCGTCGATTTGAGCATCCTGTATTCTTTTTGCCGCCTGGTTATCCGCAAACGAGGCCTCCGACGCAGCCAATGCTGCCTGAGCCTGATTTAAGTTCGCTCGATAGTCGTCGTCGTCAAGCTCGATAAGAGTCTGCCCCACCTTGACGCTCTGATAGTCATTGACGCTCACCTTGCGGACCGTTCCGGAGATGCGTGTGCTCAAAGGCGTCATGTCTGCTCTCAGATAGGCGTCGTCCGTCACTTGGTCGGGTCGGTTTCCTTGCCATCCTGTCAAATGTCCTGCAATGGCGAAGAGAAGACCTGCAGCAGCGAGCAAGACGATCAGAGGTACGATCAACGATTTTTTACTCATGTTGTAAAACCTCCGAGCCTAAATCAATTTCGACTGAAATAACTCGCTACTTTTGAACTGCACACTCAGTGCACACCTAGCACGCTGCAGGGAGCTTCTTGTGCGAGGTCATATATGGAACTCCAAAGACGCGATAAATAGAAGTCGTGCTGATGAAGGCCAATCACAAGCAAGTCGGCACGTTCATCTCTAAGAAATTGAAGTACCGCTTGTACCTCTCGTCCCTCCACGATTGAGCTTTTTGAGCGAACTCCATGTTCCTGTGCCAACTGCGACGCCTTCTCGTGCAATTCACTGTGAGCTCGCCGGAGGGCGTCCTTGATCGTGCTGGGCGCGCTCGAATCGACAACAATGGCAAACGAGGTGTAGGCGGGAGGATCCCCCAGGATAGAGACCGTCGCAAGTTCCGCATCACTGATGCGCGCGAATTCGATCGCCGTGTGGAGCGCACGCTGCGACTCAGGCAGTTCATTCAAGGCTACGACAATTTTGGAGAACATGAAGTGACTCGGGTAGAGCTGATACGGCTTTATCGTATGAGTCAGGATCAGGTGGTCGCTATTACATATTTCTGGTAGAGATGTAGAGTCGATCGATGCCCATTAGAAACTGCTGGCCAACATAGCTGGGAATTCATCTACAAGGAATATGTAATTTATCGAGCTCTGACGGATTGCTACCATCACGCTGTTCATCTGCTGGAAAGGTTTATTCCCGCCGACTCAACGTCTTCCACGACGCATACCGCGAGAGGCGGTCTTGTGGTCGACTCTCAGACGAACCGCAAAGGAGCTACCGTGCCATATTGCAGTGTAAATCCAGCCACTGGAGAAGTTCTCAAGACCTTCCCAGAGCATACCGATCAGGAAATGATGGACGCTTTGGCCACTGCCGATAAAGCGTTTGTGTCCTGGGCGTCACGTGCAATCGAAGAGCGTGCAAAGATTATTTCCCGCGCTGCACAGCTTCTGCTTGAACGCAAGAGCGAGCTAGCTAACCTCGCAACCCTCGAAATGGGTAAGCGCATTGCAGAGAGCCGCGGGGAAGTCGACTTGAGCGCCGCAATCCTTCAATATTTCGCAGACCATGCAGCAGAGTTCCTTGCATCGAAACCCATCAAGTCCGCGATGGGAGACGCGCATCTGGAATTTTCTCCATTTGGCGTTCTACTGAGCATTCAACCTTGGAACTATCCCTATTACCAGTTGTCACGATTCGTTGGACCGCATCTCATGTCAGGCAATGTGATGTTGTTGAAGCATGCCCCTGGTGTGCCCCAGTGCGCAGTTGCGTTCGAGCAGGTTCTAAGGGACGCCGGCATGCCCGTTGGCGTCTACACCAATCTGTTTCTGAGTAATGATCAAGCCGGCGCTCTGATTGATGATCCTCGCGTCAAGGCGATTGCGCTCACCGGGTCGGAGCGTGCAGGAGAGGCTCTGGCGTCCAGAGCTGGGAAGAACCTCAAGAAGTCTACGATGGAGTTGGGTGGAAGCGATGCGTTCATTGTTCTGGATGACGCCGACCTCGATCATACCGTTGCCATGGCTATCCTCGGGAGGTTCGGGAACAACGGACAAACCTGCATCGGCGCCAAGCGATTCATCGTTGTCGAATCCATCCTCGATAAGTTTCTCCCTCGCTTCATTGCTGCAGCAAAGGAGCTGAAGCTTGGAAATCCGCTCGACGAAAGTGTGACCTTAGGGCCGCTCTCATCTGACGGTGCATTGAAACGAATTCTGCAGCAGATCGATGAGGCCGTCAAGCATGGAGCGAAGATTTTGCTCGGCGGAAATCGGGCGGGTACGGTTGGAGCATTTCTCGAGCCTACTTTTATCACAGATCTCAATCCTGACAATCCAGCATACAAGCAGGAATTCTTTGGCCCTGTCGCTCTTATATTTCCGGCTAAAGACGAAGCAGAAGCGATCGCAATTGCAAACGATTCACCGTTCGGGCTCGGGGGATCGGTCTATTCCACTGATATCGAAAGGGCCAAGCGTGCCGCCAGCCGTGTCGAAACAGGTATGGTCTTCATCAACTATCCGGATGTCAGCTGGCCAGATCTTCCGCTCGGCGGTGTTAAAAGATCTGGATATGGAAAGGAACTCTCTAATCTGGGGCTTGAGGAGTTCGTGAACAAGAAGCTGATACTTGTTCCCAGCATTCCCGCGGAAAGCCATTAGTCCATTGTGTTTCCGAACTTCAAGCAAGGTCTTACCAGAGTTGGAGCGACCATGAGTGACAAGCAAAAGAGCCTGACGGTGTATCAGGCGACCTATGACCTGTTGAGGAAACTCGGCATGACCACCATCTTTGGGAACCCTGGTTCGACCGAGCAGCCTTTCTTGAAAAACTTCCCTTCAGATTTTGAGTACATACTCGGCCTGCAGGAAGCGTCTGCAGTGGCCATGGCCGATGGCTTTGCTCAAGCTACCCGAAGGCCAACTCTATTGAACCTCCACACCTCTGCCGGAACGGGTAACGGCATGGGCAACATCATGACTGCATACCTAAACAAGACTCCCCTCATCATCACTGCCGGACAGCAGACGCGAGAGATGCTCTTGTGTGAGCCACTCCTCGCCAATCGTGATGAAACGATGCTTCCGCGACCGTGGGTGAAATGGGCCTACCAACCTGTGCGTGCGCAAGATGTTCCGGGCGCCATCATGAGAGCGTACGCGATTGCACTTCAGCCACCAGCAGGTCCGGTTTATCTTTCGATTCCTTTGGATGACTGGGATCAACCGGCCTTAGGGGAGGCAGTGGTTCGCAGCGTGAGCTCACGATTCTCGCCAGATCCAGAACGTGTTGCTCTCTTTGCTCAGCGTATCCAGAATGCGAAGAATCCGGTCCTTGTTTATGGACAGGAAATCGAGCGTGCTGGCGGCTGGGAAGCGGGTATCAAGTTTGCTGAACGGATGAAGACCCCTGTCTATCTGGCGCCTCTCGCCGAAAGGGCCTCATTCCCCCATAATCATCCCCAGTTTAGAGGTGCTCTTCCGATCGCTATCGGTCCCCTAAGCAAAAAGCTGCGTGGGCACGATCTTATCATTGTGATTGGTGCACCGATCTTTCGCTACTATCCTTATGTTGCTGGAGAATATCTTCCTGAAGGGGCCGAGTTGCTTCAGGTCACGAATGATCCCGCTGATGCCGCGTCCGCGATCGTGGGCGATAGCCTGCTATCTGACGCGCGCCTGGCCTTGGAAGCATTTATCGATGCGGTCTTCGAGACAACTTCGCGGATAGCGCCGGTTGCTCTACATATTGACCGTAAACTGCCTGCCCAACCCAATAGTCCGTTAACGGCGATGGAGGCATTTGCGGCGATAAGCGCACTACGACCAAAGGGCGCCATTCTTGTACAGGAGACGCCCTCGAATGCAGCTGACCTTCTTCAATGCTGGCCAACTTTACAACCTGATTCCTATTACACTTTCGCCTCTGGCGGATTGGGTTGGAACACGCCTGCGGCAGTTGGTATTGCAATCGCGCAGAAGAAATCGGGATCGGGCCGCCCTGTGATCGCTGTGATCGGTGATGGAGCTCTTCAGTACTCGGTCCAGAGCCTCTATACCGCAGCACAGCACAAGTTGAAGTTGATTTATATCGTGCCGTGCAACGATGAGTACGCAATTCTCAAGGAGTTTGCGGTCCTTGAAAAGACTCCCAATGTGCCGGCACTCAATTTGCCTGGACTGGACATTGTCACTACGGCAAAAGCATTCGGATGCCACGGCGTTGCCGCGAGCACGATTGAAGAGATCAAGGAAGCTTTCAAGACGGCACTCGATGCTGATGGCCCAACTCTGATTGCCATCCCTATCGCGCGGCAGATGCGCCCTCTTGTTCCCGAGGCCAACTAGGTCATAAAGGTAGAAAGGCGCAAACGATGTTCAAAAGCTTTTCCCCCTTTAGTGTCGGGAGAGCGGTCCTTCTACCAATGTCCCTGCTAGCTTTCCGTTTTTAGGACTGTCTGTCTCGCTTTCTCGATGAAGTAACGAAGGATATATGTTCAAGCCAAAACTTGTAGTGACGAGTCGATATACCCCTGCTGTTGAAGAACGGTTGGAACGAGAATTTGACGTGAGACGTGAGATGTCCGGTCGAGCGTTAAGTCCAGCGGAATTCCTGGCACTTGCCGAGGGAGCGGATGCAATTTTCATTACACCTATGGACAAGCTCGACGCTATCTTTTTTGAGCGCGTCTCTAAATCCGTCAAGGTGATCTCGACATACTCTGTAGGGCTTGATCACATCGATTTGAAATCGGCGGCTGCCAGAAACATTGCTATCGGTTACACCCCAGGGGCCAATGTCGATGCGACAGCCGAGATCGCTATGCTTCTTATGCTTGGGGCTGCGCGCAGGGCCTACGAAGGCCAGCAACTGGTGCGAACTAAGGCTTGGAACTCAACCTCGCAACCGATCCTGGGATGGCAGCTTAGTGGAAAATCGCTCGGCATTGTGGGAATGGGCAAGGTGGGGCAGGCCGTTGCAGGGCGAGCACGGGCGTTCGGCATGCAGATCCACTACTTCAACCCGGTAGAGTTGTCTCATAATATCGCTGAAGATTTGATCTATCACCGATCTCTCGCCGAGATGTTGCCACTATGCAATTTCTTGAGCCTACATGCACCTGAGACTCCGCAAACTCACCACATGATTGATGCGAAGACTCTTGCAATGCTCCCTCACGGAGCAATCTTGATTAACGCGGCACGGGGTGGTCTTGTTGTCGACTCGGATGTCATCGCTGCTTTGCAGAGCGGACAGCTTGCCGCCGCAGGGCTTGATGTCTTTGAGATGGAGCCCGCAGTGAACCCGGACTACCTTGTCCTCAACAATGTGTTTCTCCTACCACACATGGGTAGTGCCACCATCGAAACCCGAACACAAATGGGCATGATTTGCTTGGATAACATCTCAGCAGTACTGCTTGGCAAGCCTGCGCCGTCGCTCGTCTGATTAGGTGGACGGGGGGGCTTTATGGGCACGCAGCCAACTTTCAAAACAGTGAGCACGAACAGAAGAGTCTGTGTGACGCTGAGAGTTAGTTTGATTTACCTATCGGCGTTCAACTGAAGAATATCTCCTCTTAGGCTCGAGTCATATGCCTAATTTAATGAGGGACTCCTGCGAGAACGATGGTCAGAGTTTTTACTCCTTGTGCAGGATGCACCGTAATACCACCGATGTCTCCCGACCCAGATGGTCCCGTCATCAAGAGACTGTATGGTCTCGCTTTAAAATAAGGATGCTGATAAGCATTATGTATGTTCTGCACAATCTGGTCTGGGTCGAGTAGAACGACAAGGTCATGGGACAGGAATGCGATAGTGTTAATCTGCAGTTCCACATCGGAGAGAAGAACGGACCCCGTCTCCGCGACGCCCAAAGGCGACCGCACAATACTAACGTCGGTCTTACTTGCCTCCGGCCAATGAGTTAGCTCCTTCGGCCGAATGGCCCCTTTGCATTCCGGAACCGCGGAACAGATTACCTTGGCATCCGGAAACCTATGGTGAACGAAATCGTCCAGGTCCGGTATAGCGTCTTGAATGACAGCTCCGGCCATTCTCATCACACCCTGAGTGAACAACTCAACCAGATCCTTGGTATCGTCGATGCCAAAGTAAGGAATCTGCGGCATTGACCTAGACGTCGGCTGATTTTTCCTAACCGAATCAAGAATGGTATTTCTCACCTGATCGTTACTCATAGTCCGAGCACCTCATTTGCTTTGAGTCGATGATTGTTGTACCACTCATGAAATGTCTCAGAGGCAGCTTCGGGAACGTCCCGGTGTTTGCCCCACGCATTCAGTCTGTTGTAGATAGCGAAATGAGGAAGGACATCCAGAGCGGTCGACATAGAGGTGGTTGCGATCTGGTATAGCGTCGGATTGCTCAAGACTTTGTCTGCGATCTTCATGGCCTGTTTCTTGACTGTCTGAATCTGACCCTTTTCTTCCATTACTTCGCGCCAGCCGTAGATCTGCTCATGAATATCAATTTTCACGGGGCAGACGTTGGTGCAGCTGCCGTTTAGGATCGAGGCAAAGGGTAGTTCACTATATTTGCGGACGTCGAAGGTTGGCATCATGATGATGCCGATTGGGCCCATATAAGTGGATCCATAACTAAGTCCGCCACTCCTGCGGTAAACCGGGCAGGTATTCATACATGCCGCGCATCGGATGCACTTCAGAGAGTGCCAGAATCTCTCCATACCCAGTCGAGATGACCGGCCATTATCAACCAATATGACATGCATCGCAGCGCCTTCGCGCGGCCCGCGGAATGTGGATGTGTATTGAGTGATGGCCTCTCCGGTGGCACTTCGGGCCAGTAGACGAATGAACACGGCCAGACTCTCCATGTTCGGGACGAGCTTTTCGATTCCAGCCGAAACAATGTGCAAAGAAGGCGTGTGAGCCGAGAGTTCAGCATTTCCTTCGTTGGTTGCCACAATAACGCCGCCCGTGTCTGCGATCAGAAAATTTGCGCCTGTCATTCCGGCGCGCGCATTCAGTATCTCCGGGCGAGTGTTTTCACGCATGACACCTGCCAGATAAGCAGCGTCCTCATTATTTGGATCCGAGCCATACTTTTTCGCAAAAAGATTGGCGACATCCTTGGTCGTTTTGTGGATGGAAGGTCCGACAATGTGGCTGGGAGGCTGATCATCCAGCTGTTGGATGCGCTCTCCCAGGTCAGTTTCAGTCACGCGGATGTTTCGTGTCTCTAAAAATGGTCTCAGTTCGCACTCTTCGGTAAGCATTGACTTTGACTTGACTAACGTGGAGATCTGACGTTCAGCGAGCAAGTCACACACAATTTGATTATGCTCATGAGCATCTCTGGCCCAATGGACCGTGACGCCATTGGCAGTCGCCTGGGCTTCGAATTCGATAAGATAGTCTGAAAGATTTGTAAGAGTGTGCTCCTTGATATCTGAGGCAAGCGTCCGCAGTTCTTCCCACTCCGGCACTTGCCTTGCAGCAGCATCGCGCCGCATCCTCAAAAGCCACAGCAATTTGTCGAGGCGCTCTTCGTGAACTGTGTCTTCCAGAAACGCTTCAGCATTTCTGGCCTGATTCACTGGGCTCATAGTGATACTCCGTTCAAGATCTCTGCGATATGGAGAAATGGAATCCTGCTTTTGGCGGAGTGCACACCCCTGCAGGTGCATCAGGCAGGACATATCCGACGATACGATGCAGTCTGGAGAAGCCTTCTGCATAAAGGCCAATTTGTCGTAGCCCATCTTGGCGGCCACTGCCTCTTCCGTCACAGAGAACGTGCCTCCGAATCCACAGCATTCGTCGATCCGATCAAAGTCAACGATTTGAACTCCGCGAACACCGCTCAATAACGCCTTTGGTTTGGAGAAAACCGGATCATGAACGAGTTCGGTCATCGATGCCATGTTCAAACCTCTGATCGCTGAGCAGCTTGTGTGAAACGCTACTTTGCGTTCAAAGGTTGCCCAGGGAAAATCTCGCACCTTCAGTACGTCGAGAAGAAATTCAACGAGGTCATACGTATTCCGGGTGAGACTGTCTTTCTCCGGTGAATCCGCACCAGCCGAAAATTTATTTCGAATGTGATGCGTGCAGCTGCCTGACGGGTAACCACGTATTCGAAAGATCCAAAAACACTAGCACAGTGCTCTTCTGTGGCGCGTGCTTCCTCATAGCACCCGCTGTTTGCCATCGGCTGGTCACAGCAAGTCTGCTCTTTGGGGTAGGTAACATCCACTCCAAGACGCTCAAGCAACTCGAGAGTCGCAATCCCGACCTGGGGATAGAACACATCAATGTAACAAGGGATCATCAGGGCGACTTCCATAGCCGATGCACCTTCCCATAAACGTTGACTGAGGCGCGCAATCGCAACCTCTTATCGATGGCACTCCACTGACGCAGAAATCGTAGCAACCCTGCTGATCGTCGGATATTACATATTTCTGTGAGTCCGGCCTGAACAGAATATGGCTTCTGCTACCAGCTTTATGTAATTGGCGGCACTTAACTCGATGACTATTATTACGGAAAGCTTGGTGTGTGGCCTGAAGTAGCCGGTCCTCGCGATCTAAAGAGGCCGCTTTCATCTCCATAGTCGATCTCATAGGAGTTATGCAGATGCCGCTCTACACCGCGATTACCGAAGAGGGTACTGTCTCTATCGAGACCAAAGCGAAAATTACAGAGGAGATCACCCGAATCCATACAACTGTGATGAAGGTGCCGAAGAACTTCGTCCGTGTGGTTTTCCTCTCGTACCCAAAAGGGTCTGGGTTTACCGGGGGAGAGCAAGCTGCTACTGCCGCACTCAATTGCGTGCTGCGAAACGGCCACACAGTCGAAGAAAAAACAGACATGCTCCAGCAGCTTTGGGCGATGTTTCAGAGCCTTACCGGGATTGCTACGGATCAACTCGCGCTCTTTCTTCAGGAAATCCCATCGAGCAACGCCATGGAGATGGGCCAGATCATGCAAGCGGTCGGGCACGAATAACGATTCGGCGAGTGTGGTCTGCCCGGTAATTTGTACCAGCGAGATTGTTAGTGTCGCGCGGCAGAAGGCCCTAGCTAGCAAGCAAAGGATCCCTGGGGAAACACGCATACCGGCCTCTTCGCGACGACAAAACTTAACCGCAAAGGCTTCGGCCTAATTTAGCACGCTGCACTCGAGCGCGGCGGCATCCTCGCGTGCGAAGACGTCCAGATTTCGCTCAATGTGCAGTTGATCAAGACTGCCTAAGTCGGTCAGCAAAACTTTACGGTACGTGTTCTCAACACTGCCGAAGGCCAGGAAGTGAACGATATCGAATCAAGTGTGCGGTTGGTTCTCACATGATGGTGGGAATGTGTAGAGTTCATCCACTAGAAGAATCCTTGGCTAAATGAACCTGGTTCATGAATCTGCCTGGATTTAAATCTTTGCGGGACTCGCATGAGACAGTGGTAAAGCCACATTAAAGGTTGCGCCGCCAGTTTGGTTATTCTCGACCCAGAGCCGCCCTCCATGGGCTTCAACGATGGAGCGTGACACGGTCAGGCCTATCCCCATGCCTTTCTGTTTTGTCGTCATAAAGGCGTCAAAGATTCGTTCGGGATCATCGACTCCAGGCCCGTTATCGATTACCTGGATTAATATCCCGTTCGAGTCTGTCGCTGCCCGGAGTACAATCAGCCGGGCCACTTGCTGTCCTTCCAAAGCCTCGATGGCATTCACGATTAGATTCATGAAGACATGCTGAATCTGAATCCGGTCGATGAAAATCAGGGGGAGGGACTCTTCGAAGCGGCATTCGATGAGTACGTCACGCTTCCTGGGATCCTCCTGAACAATTCGGACAACTTCACGAAGTATGTCAGGAATGCGAACGTCTTTCTTGTGGAACGACTGCTGTTTGAAGAGTGCTCGAATGTGCTGCATAGCCTCATCAGCCGCTCGGGCATCTCGTATAACCCGTTCAATCGAAGAATTCATCTCAGTCACATTTGGCGGAGTTGCATTCAACCACCTGTTTGCCGCCTGCGCGTTTGCAAGAATCGACATGAGTGGCTGGTTCAGTTCGTGAGCAATCGAACCTGCGAGTTCCGCCACGGTCGCCAATCGCGAAGTCTTTGCGAGTTTAATGCGTGTGTCACGCAGGCGATCTTCTGCTCGTTTCCCCTCATCGATATCAATCGAGAGGCCATACCACTGAATGATCTTCCCTCTCGAATCACGTAAAGCTTCCGCTCTTGTATGCTGCCATCTGTAATCTCCGTCTGTACGTCGAACGCGATACATTATGTCGTATGGCTCTCCGTTTTCTATTGCCCGGGCGAATGCCTTCGCAGATATTTCTCGATCATCAGGATGAAGGAAGCTCAGCCAGCCGCGATCATGGTACTCCTCAAGGCTAACCCCACAATAATCGAGCACTTTTTGATTAAGATGTGTGATTTCACCAGTAGGCGACGTTGACCAGAACATGGAAGGAATGGTTTCGATAATGCCAAGCAATTCATGCTCTTGTATCTGAAGAGCGCTTTCGGTCTCCTTCAATGAATTGATGTCGAAGAGAATTCCATACCATTTCACAATCTTCCCTTCGTCATCCCGAAGAGGGAGACTACGGTTCAAGAACCAATGGTAGGCCCCGTCGGCGCGGCGACAACGCATTTCCTGATTAACCGGCTCTCCAGAGGTCATTCCCGCCCGCACCTTAGCCAAGGATTCATCTACATCGTCAAGGTGGATTGTAACGGCCCAGCCCCACCCCATTGCCTCTTCTCTGGTTTGACCGGAGTAATCCAACCAACTTTGGCTAATGAAATCGACCGATCCGTCCGGCAAAGCGGTCCCGACGTAGGCAGGAATTATATCTATGAGGATTCGAAGCTCTCCCTCATTTTTCCGGAGCGTCTCTTCCGCTCGTTTCTGGTCATCAATGTCGATGCTCGAGCCATTCCACTTGATAAGGTTTCCGCCTCTATCGAATATCGGAACTTTGAGGTGCAACATCCACCTATAAACACCATCGGCTCTTCGCACTCGCGATGTCTCCTGAAAGGGTTTTCCTTTGGCAAAGGACTCTCGCATCTTCTGCACAAAGGCTTCGACATCTTCGGGATGAATACAGGAAATCCAGCCCCACCCTAATAGTTTCTCCAGCGGCTCACCGGCAAAATCGAGCCACGTTTGATTAAAGAAATCGAGATAGCCATCTGGGCGGGCTGTATGGAGCAGTGCTGGTGACGAGTCGATGATTTGGCGAAGAGTTAGGCTTTGATCCGCTATCAGAATGTCGTCGTTTTCCGCCATGGTAGAAATCGTACACCGTAGAATGAGGAAGCTAAAATTACTTCGCTATCATTCTCCAGCCCTCAAGAAATGGCAACGGTACGATTCGAACGAGTCTGAGCACAATGTCAATTCAGACAGAGACTGAAGCGATCAATTCGCCGAGAGCTTCTCCGTCCACTGGTTCCCTGAAGAAGCCGAATGCGCCATTCTCTATATCTTCATGCCGAGACAGCGATGATGAAGATACCTTGATGCATTGACATGAGACATCTCGAAATCTGGCTAGTTGAGGAGATGCTCGTGCACTTTATCGAAGAGCTTGTGATTGTCCCGGTAATCGACCTGAATGCCAATCAGGACAGGGCCGGGGATCTCAAATGCCTTCTTGAGTGTTGGCCCAATCTGGTCAGGAGCCTCGATCATGAAGCCGACAGCTCCGAAAGCTTCAGCATATTTGACCACATCGACTGACCCGAAATCGACTCCCGATGTCCGCCTATATTTTGACTGCTCCTGAACGGCGACCATGTCATAGGTGCCGTTGATCCAAATCATATGAACCAGGTTCAGTTTCAACCTCACTGCGGTTTCAAGCTCCATTGAGGAAAACAAGAATCCGCCGTCACCTGAGATGGAGAGCGTCTTTTCGTTTGGTCTTACCAAGCACGATGCAATGCCCCAAGGGAGCGCGACGCCGAGAGTCTGTTGGCCATTGCTGATCAGGATCTGTCGTGCTCGGAAGCTGAAAAGAAAATGCGCGATCCAGAGATGAAACGACCCCATATCGAGGCAGAGAGTCACATCATCTGCAAACCACTTCTGGAGTTCCGCGACGATCCTCAAGGGGTGGATCGGATTCTCTGTATATCGATCTGCATCTTCAATCCTCAGCTCTCTCTTCAAAGCAAGAGCTGAGAGAAAGCGCTCTACGTCCGGTGCAAGGACAAGAGGGATGACCAAGTCGGTAAGGCCGGCCAAACTGGCCGCAATGTCTCCTAGAACTTCTACTGCGGGCGAATAAAAGTTATCGACGTCCGCCCGCGTGGAATCGATATGGATAATCCGTGCAGATCGAGCATGATTCCAGATAGAGGGATCGTACTCAACGGAATCATAGCCCGCTGTGATGATGACATCAGCTTTAGCCAGTAGTTCGTCTCCCGGCATATTGTCCAACTGTCCGACACGCCCAGCAAAGTTCTTGAAGAGATCAGCGGAGACGGTTCCTGCCGCCTGAAAAGTACCGACAACTGGTAATCCAGTTTTACGAAGGAATGCTCGGATGGCAGCAGTATTCTCAGGCCTGCTGGCCAGTAGCCCCAACAAGAGCATAGGCCGCTGCGCACCGTTGAGGATCTTCGCAGCCTCTTCCAGAGACTCGCGGCTGCCAGCCCCAAATTTGGGGTTGGCGGGTACATCGAGTGCATCACACCTGGCTTCTCCTTCCATGATGTCCTTCGGCAAGTTCACATATGCCGCTCCTGGGCAGTCGGACTCTGCCGCCCGAAAGGCATTCGCCATTACCTCGGCAATCGATTCAGGCGAAGCTACCTCAGCACAAAACTTTGTTACAGGCTTCAGGATCGAAACCGCTTGCAGGGTTTGGTGAATGTGTTTAAGACTCTGAGAAGTAGCGACAGATCCGCCAAGGGCGACCATCGGATCACCCTCGCTGTTTGCGGTTGCGAGTCCGGTCACGAGATTGCTGACTCCGGGCCCGGATGTGGCGATTGCCACTCCAGCTTTGCCCGTCAGTCGTCCGATTCCTCCGGCAATGAAAGCCGCATTTTGCTCATGCCGGCACACAACCGTCTTGATCGAAGAAGACTTCAGCGTATCGAAGACCTTGTCGATCTTTGCACCGGGAATGCCAAACACATGCGTGATTCCATGCCGTTCCAGCGATTCCACAACAATCTGCGCGCCTGGCTTGGAAGCATTCGAACTCATAGTGTCCTCTCGATATCTGAATTAGTTATGATTCGTGATTCCGTTCCGCATTCATCAAGTCATCACTTGGATCGCGACTGAGGTCGGCTTTGAGAAATTCAGCGGTCTCAGGCAAAGAGACATGCATCTCGTGCATTGCGCATCCACCGATCGTTACATCGACCGCTCTGCATTCCAACACATGGCCTCCTCTCTTTCTATCCGAGG
>Ga0206824_10194_pt1 | contig 20006 bp, 17 predicted proteins | sample Alteio_BWOrgCont_82_FD_152874 | JGI IMG/M metagenome (GOLD analysis project Ga0206824, IMG submission 152874) | Enriched cells from forest soil in Barre Woods Harvard Forest LTER site, Petersham, Massachusetts, United States -... | ecosystem: Environmental > Terrestrial > Soil > Temperate forest >...
AAACTCGCCAAGCAAGGCATGCTCTTCACCGACTACTACGCGGAAGCGAGTTGCACGGCGGGGCGCGCGAACTTCATCATGGGCCAATTGCCCATCCGCACGGGCATGACCACGGTTGGCCAGGCCGGCGCGGCGATTGGCATCCCGGCGGAAGCCTGCACCATTGCCACCGCGCTCAAAGCGCTGGGTTACGCCACCGGCCAGTTCGGGAAGAACCATCTGGGGGACAAGAATGAGTTCCTGCCCACCGTCCATGGCTTCGACGAATTCTTCGGATACCTCTATCACTTGGACGCGATGGAAGACCCGTTCCATCCGAATTATCCGCAGAACCTGTTGAACGTGGTCGGTCCGCGTAACATCGTTCACTCCTGGGCGACGGACACCGATGATGCCACCGAAATGCCGCGCTGGGGCAAGATCGGCAAGCAAAAGATCGAAGACGAAGGTCCGTTGCCGCCGCATCCTACGACCGGCGTCAAATATAACATGGAGACGGTGGACGACACGATCCGCGACCTCGCCTTGAAGTTCATCGACAAGGCCAAGGCCGACGGGAAGCCGTTCTTCTGCTGGCTCAACCCCACCCGCATGCATGTGGTGACACACCTCTCCCCGAAATACACGGCGATGATGAATTCGGAGAATGGTTGGAGCATTGAGGAGGCTGGTATGGCCCAACTCGATGACGACGTAGGCCTTGTGATGCAACACCTCAAAGACATGGGCGAGGAGGACAACACCATTCTCGTTTTCACCACCGACAATGGCACCGAAAGTTTTACCTGGCCCGATGGTGGCGCCACGCCGTTCGCGCAGTGCAAAGGAACGGTCATGGAAGGCGGTTTCCGCGTGCCCTGCATCGCCCGCTGGCCCGGCCACATCCCGGCGGATTCCGTCCAGAACGGGATCTTCTCCGGCATGGACTGGTTCCCGACCTTCGTCGCCGCCGCCGGCAACCCAGACATCACCGAACAATTGCTCAAGGGTGTGAAACTCGGTGATCGGACTTACAAGAATCATCTGGATGGCTACAACCAGATGGAGGCCATCACCGGGAAAGGCCCGTCCGCCCGCCACGAAATCTTCTATCTTGGCGAAAGCACGATCGGCGCGGTGCGCATTGACGATTACAAATATCGTTTCATTGACCAGCCCCAAGGCTGGCTGGGGGTCAAGAACCATCCCGACGTGCCGACCATTATCAACCTGCGCCTCGATCCGTTCGAACGCACGGGTTTTCCGGAGGACATGACGAAGAACGGGTCGCTCCTCTTCTTTGGCGATTGGTATATGTATCAATTCTGGCGCTTTGTGTTCGTCCAACAGGTCATGGGCAAGGAAATCCAGACCTTTCTCGAATTTCCGCCAATGCAGCGGGGCGCGAGCTTCAACCTCGACGCGCTGAAAGCGGAGATGGCGGCCAAGATGCAACAGGCGGAGAAGGCCAGCCACGGCGCCAGCGACTAACGGAAGTGATCTTCACGGCGGGCGGCCCGGATGGGCCGCCCGCCACTTATCACTTAACACTTACTGACCTCCTTCGATCGTGAAACGCGGGGGCCGTCTCCCAACCGACGGCCCGCGACTTCACCAGCGAACCAAACCCATTCCCTAACATCTAAAACCGAAAGCCAATGAAGATGGCGCCCATTTCCCCTGAACAGTCAGCATCCAATCAATCCGGCCCCCGGCCCTGTCGAGCGTGGAGCACTCCCGGCGTCAGCATCGCACTCATGGGCCTCCTCTCATTGAGCGCGTTTGGCGCCAATCCGGCGGAAGAGATGGCCAAAGCCGGGACGAGCACCACCGGTGGGTCGGATCCAAACGGTGATTCGTGGGTCTCGATCCAGAACAGCCTCCACCAGTTCGGGCATAACGGATTCCTGCTGCGCATCTTCCTCAGTCTCAGCCTGGCGGTGGCCTGTGCATGGGCCATTGGGTGGCATCCGCGCCGCTCCGCCCTCGTCGATCCGCTGGCCGACCTCGAGGAACGCAAGGCGCTCATCATCCTCGGCATGGTCGGCGCGGTCGTCGCCGAACTCAGCGCCAACAACCAGACCCTCGCCTTCGTTATCTTCGGCATTGGTGCGCTCCTGCGCTTCCGTACCGTGCTCGATAATCCGAAACTGACCGGCAAAGCCATCACCGTCGTGATCATCGGGCTGGCGTGTGGCATTGGATCGTGGGTCCTGGCGGTCTTCGTCACTGCGTTCGCTTGGACGCTCATTTATTGGCTGGAATCCCACGTCGGTTGCCGCATCAAGGTCCGGCTCCGGGGCGACACGGACCCGCAGTCGGCTTACGGGATGGTGCAGTCGGTGCTCGTCGGCCGCCATTGCCGCATGGAAAGCAGCACCCTCTCCGAAAGCAAAGGACAAATGATGTTTTTGCTGCTCATGCCATCGAACCTCGACCCGAAGCTGATCGAAGCCGACGTGCGCGCCAAGTTACCCAAGGACGACGAGTCACAGGTCACGATTGAAGCGGTGTAAGTGCCCCTTCGAAACCAAAGGTATGAAACTCACTTTCAACAATAAGGATTAAACCATGAAACTCACCCTCAAGAAACTCGCCAGCGTTCTGCTGTGCGGCGGAATGTGCGTGGCCGCCCAGATGGCGTCTGCGCCTTCCGCCATGGCCCAGCAAATCACCGGCACGCCCGGTTCGCCCAGTGCCACCGTCACGATTGACGGGAAACAACTCCCCCCGCCGCCGCTGCCCTTCGGCGGCGTGATCAAGGAAGATGCGAAGGATTCGAAGCCGTACTGGCCGCCTTCGGTGGTGCCGCCCAAGGGCGCGCCGAATGTACTGCTCATCATGACCGATGACCAGGGCTACGGCGTGTCGGGCACTTTTGGCGGGGTCATCCCGACACCAGCAATGGACCGCATCGCCAAGGCGGGACTACGCTACACGCAGTTTCATTCCACCGCCCTTTGCTCGCCCACCCGGGCGGCCCTGATCACTGGCCGCAACCATCATTCCGTGGGATTCGGCGTGATCGGCGAAATGTCCACGGGCTTCCCTGGCTATGACTCCGTCATCGGCAAGGATTGCGCCACGGTCGGTGCGATTCTGAAACAAAACGGGTTCGCCACTTCGTGGTTTGGCAAGAATCACAATACCCCCACCTATCTCTATAGCTTGGCCGGGCCTTTCGACCAATGGCCGTCGGGGATGGGCTTTGACTATTTCTACGGCTTCATGGGCGGCGATTCCGACCAGTGGACGCCCTATCTGTTTCGGGATCACACGCAGATCTTCCCGTTCGTCGGCCGGAAAGACTACAACCTGATCACCGACATGGCGGACGAAGCCATCAAATACCTGGGCGATCTGAACGCCGCGGCGCCGGAGAAACCATTCTTTCTTTACTACGTGCCCGGTGGCACGCACTCACCGCATCAGCCAAAGCCGGAATGGAGAGATAAGTTCAAAGGCAAATTCGACATGGGCTGGGAAAAGCTGCGCGACGTGATCTTCGCCAACCAGAAGCAACTGGGCGTGATCCCGCCCGACACTCAACTGACCCCGTGGCCGGACAGCCTGCCGAAGTGGGACACGCTCTCCTTCATCCAGAAGAAACTTTATGCCCGCGAAGCGGAAAACTTCGCCGGCTACGCCGCCTATACCGACCATGAGATCGGCCGCGTCATCCAGGCGGTCGAGGACCTGGGCAAACTCGACAACACGCTCATCATCTACATTAGCGGCGACAACGGCACGAGCGCCGAAGGCACGCTGGAAGGCACCTTCAACCAGATGACCGCCTATAACGGGGTCCTGACCCTCCCCGAAGCTGCGCAGATGCTGCATTATGAAGACTGGGGCTCGGACAAGACCTACCCGCACATGTCCGTGGCCTGGTCATGGGCCTTCGATACGCCCTTCAAGTGGACGAAGCAGGTGGCGTCGCATTTTGGGGGCACCCGGCAGGGGATGGTCATTTCGTGGCCCGGCCATATCAAGGATGTCGGCGGCATCCGCACGCAATTCCACCACATCATCGATATCGTACCGACCATCCTCGAGGCCACCGGCATTCAGGCGCCCGAGGAATTCAACGGGATCAAGCAAAGACCCATCGAGGGCGTGAGCATGGCTTATACTTTTGATCCCGCGGCTGCGGGACCAAAGGCGGCGTCGAAGCGCGAGACGCAGTATTTCGAGATGTTTGCCAACCGCGGCATCTATCACCAAGGCTGGTATGCCTGCACGACCCCGCCCGCCCCGCCCTGGCTTCTCGGCACCACTAAGTTGCCCGACGTCAACGAATACAAGTGGGAACTCTACAACATCGCCGAGGATTATTCCCAATTTAACGACCTCGCCGCCAAGAATCCCGACAAGCTCAAGGAGCTCCAGGCGTTGTTCTTGACGGAAGCGGCGAAATACAACGTCCTCCCGATGGATAACTCGATCCTCCCGCGCCTCCTCACGCCGCGCCCAAGTGCGACGGCCGGGCGGACGGTTTTCACCTACTCCGGTGCCCACGAGGGCATACCCGTCGGGAATGCCCCGAGCATCCTGAACAAGGACTATACCATCACCGCCGAGATCACTGTTCCCGAGGGCGGTGCGGAGGGCATGATTGTGACGATGGGTGGCCGCTTCTCCGGTTACGGTCTCTATCTGCTCAAAGGCAAGCCGGTCTTCGAATACAACCTTCTCGATCTGAAACGTGAGCGCTGGGAGGGTGGCCTTCTCGGAGACGACTTGTTTGGCAGGGCGCTGAAGCCCGGCAAGCACACCATTGTCTTCGAGTTCAAATTCGACGGCCCCGGCATGGGCAAGGGCGGCGCCGGCGTGCTCTCGGTGGATGGCCGGGAACTGGCCCGCCACACGCTGGAGCACACCATCCCCGCGATCATGGCCCTCGATGAGACATTCGACATCGGGAGCGATACCCGCACGGGGGTGGACGACAGCCACGAGCTGCCGTTCCGCTTCACCGGCACGATCGACAAGCTGACGTTCAAACTCGGGCCGGAACAGTTGGCGGACGGAGATAAGAAGGTCATCGATGAAGCAATCGCCCATGCCAACGACTAACAACGTAAACACGATGCCTTGATGAACAAACTCTCGACGAAGCTCAAAGAAGAGTTCCTCGCGGTGCTCCCGCCCACGATCTTCTTCTTCATCGCGCTGCACATCGTGGCGTTTGTTCGCGTCCTAATGCTGAAAGGCACCAGTATCTCGCCGCAGTCTTCGATCTCGGTGGCCGTGGCCGCACTTATTCTCGGCAAGTCCGTGTTACTGGCGGACCTGCTCCCGTGGATCAATCGCTTTCCCGAACGGCCGTTGATTTACAACGTAACCTGGAAAACCTTCATCTATCTCCTGGTGTCTGCGATCATTCATTATTTGGAACGTCTGATCGAATTCTCACGTCAGGCCGGCGGGCTGATCGCCGGCAACGAGAAGTTGCTGCAGGCGATGGTGTGGCCACATTTCTGGGCGATCCAAATCATTCTGCTCGTGCTGATTCTCATGTACTGCACCTTCCGCGAACTGGTCCGCGTGATCGGCAAAGAGAAGGTGTCGCAAATTTTCTTCGGACCCATGCCCATTCCTCAAATCTGACCGTCGCACTCAAAGGAAAAATACCATGAACCAATACCGGCTCCTGATCCTCGGTTCGTTGCTCTTGGCGATGGGCCTCTTGAACGGTGTCAGCTCCGCCGCCGATTCCGCCGAGGATCAGTTACTCAACAACGGCGAGGATTTTACCAAACCGATCAACCGCTTCGATATGCGCTTCCAATACGAGACGCTGCCCAACACGTCATACTCGGGCGGGCTTTTCGAGAACCAGCACCAGGAGACGATGACTTTCCGCACCGATCTGGTCTTCTTTTCCAAGCCGGACCAACTCGCGCTGCGCTTTGACCTGCCCATCGAATGGAACAAGAAGCCCACTTTCGCCAACCCCAATGGATCTACCCGATTTGGCCTGGGCGATATTCTGGCGCAGGCCGCCTATGTGCACACCTTCGATTCACGCTGGGCGGGAGGCATCGGCTTGCAAATGCTTTTGCCGACGGCCACCAGTGATGCCTTTGGCAACGGCAAGTGGCAACTCGCGCCGACCATCGGCGTGCGCGCCGAGTTACCGGAGATCAGCAAGGGAAGTTACGCCGGCTTGATCCTGCGCCAGTTTGTCAGCGTGGCGGGCAGTTCCAACCGCTCGAGCATCAATTATTCGCAATTAGAACCGCAGCTCAACATCGATCTGCCCAACCAATGGTTTCTCATCACCTCGCCGAAAATCCGCTACAATGAGGAATCGAGCAAGTGGTTCGTCCCGCTCGACCTCATGGTGGGAAAGAAGTTCGGCTTGCACTGGCTTGTCTCGGTCGAATACCAGTACGGACTGGTCCGGGATGACCCACACTACGACCAATGGGTCGAGGCCCGCGTGGGATACTTTTTCTAACTCCGTGGAAACGACCATGCTTCCTCGCTTTCTCCTCCTTGCGACCATTTTCGCGGCGCCTTCTGTTTCCCGCCTGCCTGCTGCCGATCCAGTGGTAATCGCTCCATTTACCGCGACTGTGCCGAACTCTCCGAAACCGCCGGGTCCGGCGCCGGAGGGGATGGTGTGGATTCCAGGCGGCGAATTCTCCATGGGGAGCAAGGAGACGGGCCACCTGGCCTGCGAAGGCAGCGCGGCCATGCCCGATGCGCGGCCCATTCACCGGGTCTATGTCGATGGCTTTTGGATGGACGCGACCGATGTGACCAACGCGCAGTTTGCTGAATTCGTGAAGGCGACGGGCTATCGCACCATCGCGGAGATCGCGCCCACGAAGGAGGAATTTCCCACGGCGCCGCCGGAAAATCTGGTTGCCGGCTCGGTCGTCTTTACTCCGACGCCTGGTCCGGTGAATTTGAACAATCATTTCCAATGGTGGAATTACGTGCGCGGAGCGGACTGGCGTCATCCCGTGGGTCCGCCGGGAGACATCAAGGGCCGGGAGAGTTATCCCGTGGTGCAGATTGCCTATCCCGATGCGGTTGCTTACGCGAAGTGGGCGGGCAAGCGATTGCCCACCGAGGCCGAGTGGGAATTTGCCGCCCGCGGCGGCTTGAGCGGCATGACGTACACGTGGGGGGATGAGTTCAAGCCCGGGGGTAAATTCATGGCCAATACCTGGCAGGGACAGTTTCCGGTCAAGGACACCGGCGAGGATGGCTATGCGGGCCTCGCACCCGTGAAATCATTTCCGTCCAATGGTTACGGCCTGTACGACATGGCGGGCAACGTCTGGCAATGGACCAGCGATTGGTATCGCCCTGATTATTTCAAACAATTGGCCGAGGCGGGCGGCGTCGCACGCAATCCGCAAGGCCCGGCCACACCCTTCGATCCATCCGAGCCAAATGAAAAAAAGCGCGTCCACAAAGGCGGCTCCTTTCTTTGCACCGACCAGTACTGCACCCGCTACATGGTCGGCACCCGTGGCAAAGGCGAAGAGACCACCGGCTGCGATCACCTCGGATTCCGCTGTGTGAAAGCACCCTGATCTTCTACAGGCCCCAAAAATCACCATCCGCCCCTGCCACAATATATGAAATCAAACTTCACCCTCACCGCCGCCAGCTTCGCGCTGACGGCGCTATTCGCGTTGCCGGCCCTGGCCGCTGACGCCGCCACATCTCCAGCCGCTGAGAAACCCAATGGAGATCAAATCCTGAAGCAGATGTGTGCGAAACTCGCTGGGGCGCGACAATTCAGCTTCAAGGCTCATCGCGAGATGGATCCGGCTTTGATCCCGGGAGGTGTCGTGGCACAGAGCGCGGACGTCGAGGTCACGGTGCTGCGACCGAACAAGGTGGTGGCGGAGGCGAAGAGCAAGAAGGGGACAAGGCGTTTGTATGCCGATGGGCAAACATTTTCGCTGCTCGACGCCGGGGTGAATCTCTATACCACCATCCCGATGCGCAAGTCCATCGACGGACTCGTGGATGAAATCGACCAGATCTACGGATTTGTCCCGCCGCTCGCGGAGTTTGCGGTGAGCGATCCTTACAAGGAGCTCCGGCGACAGGCGACTGCTGTTTCCTATGCTGGGCGGAGTACGTTTCCAACGGGCTTCATGAATCTCGGAAGCGTGGAATGTGAGCATCTAAGTTTGATCGGCAAGGAGGCAGACGCGGAGATATGGATCGGAGTGGACGATCATCTCCTGAAGAAGTTGGTTGCGACGTTCCATCGAGATGGGAAGCCACAGGTGCACATCTCCTTTTCCTCCTGGAACCTCGCCGCCTCCGTGACGGACTCGGCCTTCACATTTACCCCGCCAAAAGGCGCACTGAAAATCCCCATGCGTCCCATCGCGAAACTGGCCAGCCGCTAACCCTGAAATCCACTATGAAAATATCCTTTGATCATTCACGCGCACTCCTCGCCGGAGCGGTGCTGCTCATCACGGCCTCGATCGCTGAGGCGCGTTCCTTCGGTGTCAGCAGTTCTTCCGCCGGGCGTGGAACCGAATACACCTCCTCCCGCGGCGGGAGCGCGTATGTGGGCCCGCGCGGGGCCGCTGCGCAAGGCGCCAACGGAAGGAGCGCCGCCGCCGGAGAACGCGGAGCGGCCTACTCCGGACCGAATGGAGCCGCTGCTGCGGGAAGAAATGGCGACTATGGCACCTACAACAAAAATACCGGCGCCACGACCAGCGGCAATCGGTATGGTGACGCGTATCATTCCGGGACTTACTCCAATGGCGGTGCGGCTTACGCAGGAGCCGACCGGGTGGCATATGCCGGGCCGCATGGCGCGGCGGTAGCGGGTCCGAATGGCGTTGCCGTGGCGGGGCGCTCCTATGCCCCATGCTACCCCTCTGGCTACGTTCGCTCCATGCCTCCGGGATATACCACCGTTGCCTACGCCGGCTATAACTGCTTCTTCGTCGGTGGGGTTTACTATCGGCCGGAATTCTACCAGGGCAGCACCGTCTATATTGTGGTGAATTGAAATCGAATCATTGCCTATGAAAACTAATATCCTCCTTACCGCTGCCAGTCTCACACTCACGACACTCTTTGCCTCGCCGGCCCCAGCCGCCGATACCACCAAGCCCTCGGCAGACGCCATCCTGCGGGAAATGTCATCCACTTTGGCTGGCGCCCGGAGTTTTCGCTTCGAGGCGCATCGTCAGATCGATCCGGCTTTGATTGGCGAACACAATCTGCCGGCCGATGCGCATGTGGTCGTCACCGTCCTGCATCCGAACAAAATTGCCGCCCGTTCCACGAGCAAAGACGATGTCCGGGAGTTTTATGCGGATGGACGGACCCTGTCGCTGCTGGATGTGAAGAAGAATCTGTATGCGACCGAGCCCATGCATACCTCCCTCGATGGCTTGGTGGCGGAGCTCGATGAGAAATATGGCTTCACTCCGCCGCTGGCCGAACTGGCGCTGAGCAACGTTTACGCAGACATTCGGTGGAAGTCACGGAACATCTCCTATGTGGGCGAGGAGACGGTCCCAGGAGGTTTCCTTGGTCTGAGCGGCGTCGCCTGCCATCGCCTGGCTCTGTCCGGCAGGGTGCTCGATGCCGAGTTATGGGTGGGAGTGAATGACCACCTGCCGAAGAAGTTAGTGGCCACGGCCAGGGGTCGCGCGGGCAAGCCCCAAATCAAGGTGGATTTCTCCGATTGGAATCTTGGGCCCAGCGTTACCGACCAGGACTTCACCTTCGTCCCGCCAAAGGGAGCGATGAAGATCACGATGTCGACATCCGCGGAAATGCAGGCCACGCACAAGAAGCACTAGATCGAAGAAACTTAACTCTACACATCCTTATGAAAACGTATTTGCCATCATTCAAGCGGTCGCTCCGCAAAGGGTTGCCCATTCTTCTCGTCGTAGTGATGCTTCTGCTCACGGGTCATGATGCCGGCGCGCGCGGCGTGGCCATCGCTCGTGGTCCCCGTGGAAATACCGCCGTCGCCGTGCGTGGCGGCTACCGTGGTGGTGTGGCCTATCGCGGCGTTGGTTACGGCGGTGTTCGCGTCGGTGCGGTCGCCGTCCGGCCAGGCGGTTACATTCGCGCCATTCCTCCGGGTTATCGCATGTCTTACTACGGAGGGTACAATTGTTACTTTGTCGGCGGTGTTTACTACCGCGCCACGTTCTATCAAGGCAGTACCGTTTACGTGGTGGTACCATAGGAACTGGGAATGAAGACGGCAGATCGTTCTACGACCTCGATCAAACGGCTCCGCGCATGAAACCAAGCTGGCTTTATCAACTGGACTCCTTCTGGGTTGTCGCCGCCTTGCTGGTGGCGATGAACCTGACCGCCGAGGGCGCCAGCCGACTCGGGCGCCATTGGTATCCGCGCGCCGATGATCTGCGCCGGGGGCACTTCGTGGCGGTCCTCGGTTCGTTGCTGGGACTACTGGCCTTGCTTCTGTCCTTTACCTTTGCCATGTCGGCGAATCGTTACGATGCCCGCCGTCAATTGGTGGTTACGGAGGCCAACGTGCTGGGCGGACTGCATCTCCAAAGCGGCCTTCTCCCCGCCGCGGCGCGCCAGCAATTCAATGAGCTGCTGCGCCAATATGTCGACTTGCGCGCACAACTGGCCGCGTTGCGTCGCGACCCCACGGCGGACCAAGTGACGCAACTCGTGGCCGAATCCGATGCCATCCATCAGCGAATGTGGAACGTGATTCAGGAGGCGGCTTTGGCGCAACCTCCTGCGCATGGCGCCGACACGATGCTGAAGGGCCTGGTGGATGCGGCGTCGATTCAAAGGGAGCGCCTGCTGGCCTTCGAAAGCCGGGTGCCGGACGCGGTTATCTGGATGCTTTTGCTCGGCGCACTCGTCGCCATGAGCGCGGTCGGCCTGGCGGGTGGTCTCGGCAACCATCGCGGTGTGCCCGCGCGAGTGATTGTCAGTGTCCTGATCTGCGGGACGATTTATGTGGTGCTCGATCTCGATAAGCCTCATCAAGGACTCATTCAAGTGAGTCAGACTCCGATCCTTGGCCTGCAGCAGGTCTTGCATCGAGAGCCTCAAGTGAAGCCATAACCGGGTCACCCAATCAAAACTCATGGACGACAAAACCCAGGACCATGCCACCGGGCAGGCCGCGCGGCGGCGGCTCGGCTTTCTGCGCTTCTCGTCAGTGGAAATGCTCATCTCCCTGGTGCTGCTCTTCATAGCATTGCCGTTCATCGATGTTCTGCCCAATGGAAAGTTGATCGAGGCGATCCTGATGACTTTGTTCTTCTTCTCGGCGGTGCTGGCCGTGGGCGGTGGCCGTGGGATGTTGCTCCTGAGCGCGTTGCTCGCGCTGCCTGCGGTGGTGGGGAGATGGATGCACCATCTCCGGCCCGACTGGTTTCCGCCGTCGGTCTACTTCGTCTGCACCATTCTTTTTCTGGCCTTCGTCATCGTCCATATACTGCGCTTCGTGCTGAAGGCTCCACGGGTGAATGGCGAGGTGCTCTGCGCCAGCATCTCCGCCTACCTTTCGCTGGGCCTGCTCTGGACGCTGGCGTATCGGTTGCTGGCTGCCGTATCGCCGTCGGCCTTCGTCTTCAATGTCCCCGCAGAGATTAACCAGCCGATGGATGGCTTCACCGCCTTCTATTTCAGCTACACCACTCTCACGACGCTCGGCTATGGAGACATCACGCCCGTCTCGCGCGTCGCGCGGATGCTCGCCGTCATGGAATCGATGACTGGCACGCTCTATGTGGCTGTGCTCATCGCCCGGCTCGTCGCCCTCTACTCGTCGCCAGTTACTTCCAATCCAGAACACCGTTCAGACCCACCTCGACCATGAAAATACCCACGCCCACACTCGTTCGCAAAGTACGATCCATCGGATTGGCGTTGCTCGTCGCTTCCGGCGCCATCGCCTATGCCGGGCCAGTGGTGACCGATTCCAAAGAAACCAAGGAAGTCGCGCCGCCCGAGGCGGAGCCGTGGGAATTTACCCTGGCGGTACCCGGTTGGCTGGCGAACACCTCCGGCACCATCGGGCTGGGTGGAATCAATTCCCATGTCTATATGGGCATCGATACCTTGCTCCAGCATGTCGACATGCTCGCTTCCTTGAGCGCAGAGGTAAGAAAGGGTCGCTGGGGTGTCTACGGGGATATGCTTTATGTGAAAGCTACGGATGGAGTCTTTCCCGGCGGCTTAATCGGCAAAGCGGATGTCCGGCTCGATCAATGGCTCGCCGACCTGGAGGTAAATTATCGCGTGCTCGAAGGGCCGCGTGGATACCTCGATTTGCGCGCCGGAGTCCGCTACACAAGCATTTACAATAAGTTGGCTCTTTCGCCGGATTCGGGGGCCATCAGTGCGTTCAGCACACAAGCAGTGGACGATGCGAGTGCGAAGATCGCGCAGATTTTGCGACAGCAATTGCAAGCACTCAACGTCAAAGGCAAAATCGAGGATATTCTGACGAGCCGTCTCCAGTCTCGGATCGATGAAGCTTTGGATGGAAGGCCGACATTGGCGATCGCCCCGCTGGAGCGGCAGAGAGGATCGACGATTGATGACACCATCCGGCGTCTGGCAGGCGCGCGCAGCAACGACTTCTCGACTGCACTCAACAACCTGAACCAGGCGAGTGCGAACGTGACCGCCGCACAGGCGGACGTGCAGGCGGCGGCGGCCGCAGCGAAAGCGGCAGCCCTGGCCAAACTCCAGGCCGCCCAACAGCTCGTCGCGGTGGCGCAAAGCAAGGTGAACAGCCTCAAATCGCAATTGGCCAATGACATTGCCCGTTCGCTGACCAAAAAACTGAGCGCCAATCAGAGCCTAACCGAGGATTGGCTGGATCCCTACGTGGGCTTCGCCGGCCGCTACAATTTGAACAAGGCCTTTTACCTCATTGGCAAAGGCGATCTCGGCGGCTTCGGAGTCGGTTCTGAGTTCACCTTTCAGCTATACGGTGCGCTCGGCTGCCAGGTCACACGTTACATCTTCGTCGAGGCCGGCTACCGCTATCTCTACACCGACTACAATCGCGGCGGCTTCCTCTACGACGTGACGCAGTCCGGCGCCCAAGTTACCGCGGGCATCAAGTTCTAAGTCGGGCGCCGCTCCAACCCGCCAGCGATGACCCCAAGTCTCTTGAAACTCGCGGTTTTGCTCCTCCTGCCGGTGAACATCCTCAGCAGCATTTCCTGCTCGCTCAGTAAGGGCTCAAGGGACGTGACGCCTGTCGAAGCACCGGATGGCGCCATTGCCGTGGACACCTTCACGATGATCGCCACCGTTACTGGCATTGAAGCCGACAGGCGCAAAGTAACTCTCGTCACACCGCAGGGTCGCATGATCACTTGCCAGGCCAGCCACGAGGTCGCCAACTTCGCCGAGTTCAAGATCGGCGACCAGGTCAAAGCCGTGGTGACGGAAGAAGTGGTGATCGCCGTCGGCAGCGCAGCGATGGCGAGCGGCGTGCCCGATGCTCGCGTGGCGGTGGCGCCGGTGGGAGCAAAACCGGGTGGCGTGATGGTGGATACGATCCGCATTACCGCCAGGGTCCACGGGTTGAACGCCAACTTTCGCAGAATTACGCTGCAGTTTCCCGGTGGAAGCACGAGGACGCTCAAAGTCGGCGAGCGAGTCAATCTTTCCGCGGTACACCCGGGCGAAGACCTCACCGTCCTGTGGAGCCAGGGCCTCGCAATCACGTTGACGAAGCTGTAGCTCCGCTGCCCTGCCCGCTACTCCGACTAGCGAACCAAGCGCCCAAAAGCAACCAGTCAGCCACGACCGGCCCACCAAGAGCCATACACGCTGGACCAGAGGTAATCTTGTGAAACCTACCAATCTCACCGATGCGAACTTGCCGGCGCCGACGAATGTCGGTTTCGAAGTCAGGAGTATGTTCGATCGGCCGGTTCCTGTCGCGCTCACCCCGCTGACCGGGCGCGATAGCGAAGTCGACCTGCTGGCAGACCGTTGGGAGCAGGCACGGGAAGGCATGGGACAGCTCGTCTTGGTCGTGGGCGATCCGGGCCTGGGCAAGTCCCGCCTCGTGCATACGATCAAGGAACTCGTGCTGGCCCAACCTGCCGCCGATGCCAGTCGCCCGGCCCTGGCATCGCCAGTCATTGAGTGGCGATGCTCTCAACACTTTCAGAATTCCGGGCTGCACCCGGTCGCAGATTATCTGAAGCGGTTGCTCGATTTCGGACACGAAGAATCGCCCACCGCTCGCTTCGACCGATTGGCGCGGCACCTGGAGGAGTGCGGTCTCGGCCGGCCGGAACAGGTCGCACTCTTCGCCAAGATCCTCTTTCTGCCGCCGGACGAGCGCTTTCCAACGCCAAGCCTCACACCGATCCGCGAACGTGAGGAAACATTCCGCGCCCTGCGCGACTGGCTGCGGGCCTGCTCCCGGCAGCAGCCGGTGTTCTTCGTGGTCGAAGACATCCATTGGATCGACGCCTCGACTCTCGAGTTCCTCGGGCAATTCATTGCCGAGAGCCAGGATGATCGCATCCTCACGGTGCTCACCTTCCGACCAGAGTTTCAGCACCCCTGGCCCAGGGTGGCTCATCAGACGAACCTCGCGCTCAATCGCCTGACGCGGTACCAGGTCGCCGAACTGATGCACCAGGACACCGGCGGCACCCTGCCGGTCTCGCTGGTGGCGCAGATCTACGAGCGCACCGACGGAGTGCCATTGCTCGTCGAGGAGTTCATTCGGCTGGTCCGGGAATCCGCTGTTTTCGAACAGGCGCCTGAACACATGATTCCCGCCACCCTCCAGCACCTCGTGATGGCCCGGCTCGACCGCATGTCCAGCAACCGTGAGGTGGCGCAGTATGCCGCGACACTCGGGCACGAGTTCCAGTACGATGTGCTGGCCGCCGTGGTCAGCGTGGACGAGCCGACGCTGCAGGCCGAGCTGGCCAAGCTGGCGGGGGCGGAGATCCTCTTCCTCAAAGGCGAGCCACCCCACTGCGCCTATCTGTTCAAGCACGCCCTTCTCGAGGAGGCCCTGCACAGCTCGCTCCCGGAGGCCGAGCGCCGGCAGTTTCACCGGCAGGTCGCCGAGGTCATGGAAGCGCGCTTCCCACAAGCGGCCGAAACCCAGCCCGAACTTCTCGCCCGGCACTTCACCGAGGCGGGCTTGACGGAAAAAGCGGTCGGTTACTGGCTCCAGGGAGGGCGGCGGTCGCACGAGCGATGCGCCAATGTGGAGGCCATCAGCCACCTCTCCACCGGTCTGGAATTGCTCCGGAAACTGGATGAGTCGTCCGCGCGGGATGCCCAGGAATTGGAACTGCTCGGTCTGCTGGGCACAGCCTACATTGCCGCGCGCGGTTACGCCGCGCCGGAGGTCGGAACGATTTTCCAGCGCGCCCGGACCCTCTCCGAGCGCGTCGGGCAGACCCCGCAGGCGTTCGCCATGATGCGAGGCCACTTCGCCAACCATATCGTCCGTGGCGACTTCCGGCACTGCACGGAACTGGCCGCCAATGCGGTGCAGTTTGCCAGGAATCTCAACGATCCCGGCATCCTCATGGAAGCGCTCTTCCTTCAAGGCCTCACGATGCTCTATCGCGGCGACTTCACTGGCGCCCAAGACTGCTGCGCGAGGGCGCTCGCCAACTATGACGATCGCACTCGCACCGCATTCTGGGCGGAACACACCGGCGAGGATTCCGGCGTCACCCATCGCTGCTATCTGGCGCTCGCCTGCTGGCAACTGGGTTCGCCGGACCGCGCCCTGACCCTCAACCACGAGGCCATGGAACTGGCCCGCTCCCTCGGCCAGCCTTTTAGCCTCGAATACGCCCTGCACCATGCCGGCTGGCTCGGTCAGCATTGCCGGCTGGGCGCGGAGACGCAGGCCGCAGGGGAGGAGGAAATGTCTATTGCCGCCGAGCAGGGCTTCCTGTTCTGGCACGCTTCGGGCACCCTCTATTCCGCCGCCGGACTCCTGCTCCGCGGGCGGTTGGAGGACGGGCTGCACCAACTCCAAAAGGGTCTGGAGGCCTACCGCGCCACCGGCGCCCACCTTGGCCTGCCTTACTATCTTAGCATCCTCGGCGAGGCCTTCACGCAGGCGCGCCGCTTCGACGACGCCCGGCGCGCCTTCGATGAGGCGCTCGCTCTCGTGGAGAAAAACGACGAGCGCTTTCAGGAAGCCGAGCTGCACCGCCTCCGCGGCGAAATGTTGCTCCTCGAATCGAACGACGTGGCCGGCGCCGAGGACTGCTTCCGTCGCGCTCTCGAGACGGCCCGGCGCCAGCGGAGCCGGGCCTGGGAGTTACGCGCCGCCATGAGCCTCGCCCGACTCTGGCATAACCAGGGACGGCGGCAAAAAGCCTTCACCGCGCTCACCGAGGCTTTTAGCGCTTTCACGGAAGGCTTCAAGACTCCCGATCTCGTCGATGCGGCCGCGCTCCTCAACGAGTTAGGCAACGAGCGTCTGCGCGATGACGCTGCCGCCGGGCTCAAGTACGTCCGTGACTGCACCCCACCGCCCATGGATGGTCCCGTCTGCGTTGACTGGCGCTATCTTCCCGCGTCCACCCTCGGTGGCGACACCCTTGGCTACCATTGGGTGGATGGAGACCACCTCGCTATCTACCTTATCGATGTTACCGGCCACGGCTTTGACTCCGCGCTCTTCTCTGTCACGATCACCCACGTCATTCGCTCCAGCTCTCTTTCCGGCGCAGACATGCGGAAGCCAGACGAGGTGCTCACAGCGCTCAATAAATCTTTTCAGGGCTCCCAACACGGCTACAAATATTTCACCATTTGGTACGGCGTCTACGACACCGCCAGCCGCACCCTCACCTACGCCAACGGTGGCCATCCTCCCGCGATCGTCATTGTGCCGGGCGACCCGCACCCACACATCTTCCCCAGTACCGGCCCCCTCATGGGAGTGCTGCCCGACGCGCAGTTTGCCGCTGAGGTATCGGTCCTCCGGCCCGGATCGCGCCTCTTCGTCTTCAGCGATGGTGTCTTCGAGGTCCGCCGCGACCATCACATCGTCTGGGATTTGGCGGCATGCATCGCGCATCTCATCGCCATCAGCCAAAGCGACGACAACGTCATGGACGCTCTGGTCGCTCAAGTTCACGAACTCAGTGGCTCGCACCAACTCGACGACGACATCTCGATTATCGAAGCCCGTTTCTAACGTGCCAGGAATAGTTTCAACGCGATGACCAAAAATCCACCGTACGCGATGCCGTGCCGACCTGCGCCGGTCGCAACGCCTGGACCATCGACTCCGACTTCGGCGTGTTTGAAGCGGATGGAAATACGATGATGATCGTGCGGGAAATCGCCGCGATCGCCAAACTGCGTGAAGTCTCCCGCACCGATGAATACAAGAACGCCCTCGTGGTCGCGACCACCAGTTAGCTCCTGCACCTCTTGCACCAAGGCGGCGCACTTGCGCTCGCTCGTGCTCGTTGGCCGCGGTCACTTTCAACGCGAGCAGATGGCCCAGTGTATCGACGGCCACATGTACCTTCGACTCCTTCTTGCGCTTGTAGCCGTCGTAGCCGGCGCGTTCGTATATTAATTGCCATACTGATGTTGATACTTTGCTAACCGCGCAGATTACGGAGTATTTCCAATCGAATTGGAGAAGAGCCGAACAGTGTTTCGAGGACGCTGAAATCAATATTTGTTCCGCCACGGTGCAGGGAACTTACTTCTTCTGTAGATACAAAAATTCCGGTCGGTTTCCCATTGGCGAAAAGTTGCTGTATGTTCTCGGATTCGGAGATTGTTATTCTTTTAGTATCGACGGTGAATCGGATTAGGTCCCGATTGGGACCACAAAGGTTATTGTCGTCAGGTTCGTTATTACTGCCTTGCATTGTGAAACTTTTCCTAGTTCGCCATTACTGGATCTTATGGGGATTTTTTGCGGTCGGGAGTTTTACCGGCCTGGTGCTGGATGGCATGCCATCTGGGCCAGTGTACGGGCCACCAAAGGCGCGGATGATGTCGACGATGGCGGCGAAGCGTGCGTTCAAAGTCTGAACGCGGGATAGTTGTGCATTGAGAAAGACGCGCTGGGCATCGATCACTTCAAAGTAGCTGACGGCGCCTTCCAAGTAACGTTTCTCGGAGCCCTCCATGACCATCTTTGAGTGGGATTCTGCACGTTCCCGAGCCTCGTTCTGGGAGATGCGTTGCCGGAGATCGATCATGGCGTTTTCCGCTTCCTTGAAGGCGGTCACGGCCGTTCGCCGGTAAGCGGCGAGTGCCTCATCACGACGGGCACGGGCGGCTCGAAGATTGGCTGCGTTCCGACCACCTTCGAAAATGGGAATACTGACGCTGGCGGAGATAGACCAATCCCGACTGCGACCGTCAAAAAGTTGATCGAACTGTGCGGTATCGTAGCCGTAGTTTCCCTGGACATTCACCGTAGGAAAGAGGTTGGCGCGCGCCATTCCGATACCTTCACTGGCGGCGGCCAGACGCTTTTCCGCCTCAATGAGATCGGGGCGTTGGGCGAGCAGTGATGAAGGCAGGGTGCCTGGAGCCGCCGGGGGAGTGAGGTTGCCCAGCGGATCCGGAGGAATCTGAAAAGTCGTGGCGTCTTGTCCGCAAAGCGCCGCCAGCGCGTTTTGCCCCTCTGCCCGCTCGCGGACGGCGTCATTCAAATCTGCGTCCGTATTTTCCAGTTCCACCTCTGCGCGCAAATAATCAAGCTTGTTGGCCAATCCGGCATCGAGCCGCTTTTGTTGCAGATGCGCCGCTTGGAGGCGCAATTCGACCGTGTGACGGAGGACCTCTACCTTTGAATCCGAGGCCCGCAGGTTGAAGTATGCGGTGGCAACCTCCGCAGAAAGGCTGAGTTCGACGGCCTGGCGCTCGGCCTCGGTAGCTCCGGCGGTCGCTCGAGCTTGACCGAAGTTATGTCGGATGCGACCGAAGAAATCGATTTCGTAACTCAGCTCAAGGGGTGCTTGGAATTCGTTGTAGGTGGAGGACGCCACTTGGCTGGAGAAAATGGTAGCCGACCCAGTCGAGCCGAAAGCAGCCGACGCTGCACTCCCCACGAGGCGTGCGGGTAGGACGGGACCAGTGTCGGTCACCCGCTGCCGGGTGGCATTCGCGGTCGCCTGAAGGTGCGGAAAAAAGTCGGCCGCAGCGACGCGTGCTCTCATCCGCGCTTCCGTGACGCGCCCGAGCGCCTCCTGAAGATCTTGATTTGCGGCCAATCCGATGTTCTCCAGCCTGTCCAATACGGGATCGGCGAAGATTGCCCACCAGGCACGAGAGGAGTCTCTTCGTGAGCTAATTGTGACGCCAGGCGCGCCAGAAACTCTTATCGCCTTCGGCCACCGGGAGTCCGGAGCATACTCCAACGGTAGATCAGCGCCGGACATCTTGAATGGCATGGCGGTTGTGACCAGTAACATCCCGGTGAACGCGGCTAACTCCTTGTTCAGTAGATAATGCCAATCTTTACGACGGATTTCGTGGGGCAAGAAGGACATCTTCACTTGACGCGAACACTCACGACAGTGGAGAGGCCCGGGCTCAGGCGATCTTCCAAACCACGCAGGGCGGCGGGATCAAAAACTATCTTGATGGGAACTCGCTGCACTACCTTCGTAAAATTGCCCGTCGCGTTGTCCGGCGGAAGAAGGGCGAATTCCGCGCCAGTGGCGGGAGCGAAGCTATCCACCTTTCCAGTGAATGGATGCCCCTCCTCCGAATCGACCGCGATTTCGACGGTCTGGCCGGGATGCATTTGCTGGAGTTGGGTTTCCTTGAAATTGGCGACTATCCAACGGTCGTTGCCGACGAGTGCGAAAAGCGCCTGTCCGATCTGAACGCGATTACCGCACTCCACATTCTTGTTGCCGATACGTCCATCGGCAGGCGACTTGATCTCGACATAGGAGAGTTCGCGTTCGGCGTCTCGCACTGCTGCGGATTCCGCTTCGATTTTGGCCGCCGCCGAAGCCAATTGAGCTTCAGCCGATTCAATGGCGGCAGCAGTGCCGGCGACTCGTGAG
>Ga0206824_10197_pt1 | contig 19943 bp, 16 predicted proteins | sample Alteio_BWOrgCont_82_FD_152874 | JGI IMG/M metagenome (GOLD analysis project Ga0206824, IMG submission 152874) | Enriched cells from forest soil in Barre Woods Harvard Forest LTER site, Petersham, Massachusetts, United States -... | ecosystem: Environmental > Terrestrial > Soil > Temperate forest >...
AACATAACTCCTTCTGTTACCGGAGATACCTTGTTTGGTATGACAGAGGCCGGCGGAGTGTTGGGCGAGGGTGTTATTTTTTCCATTAACCCCAATGGAAGCGGATTTGATACACTGCATAGTTTTGGCTGGTATGGAGCAGGTGAGGACGGTACAAGTCCCTACGGTTCATTAGCCCTTTATAGAGGGAATAAACTATTTGGAATGACAGTAGCGGGAGCACAATACAATAACGGACTTATATTCTCAGTTAATGCAGATGGAACAGGATATGATACCCTGCATAATTTTGGGGATGGAATAGATGACGGTGGAGGTGAACCATTTGGTTCATTAACCCTTTCATCTTCTGGTTATTTTTATGGTATGTCATATAATGCAGGAAAATATTCTTATGGCAATATATTTTCTATTGACCCGAATAAGGGCTTATATGATACTGTTTATAGTTTTAATGGTGCAAAAGACGGTGGATATCCATCACGTAACGGAATAGCTCCATGGGGTGATACTTTGTTTGGTATGACATTACATTTCGGCAATGCTACTTATGGGGTGATTTATAAATTTTTACCGAGTGCGCCTTTGACCGTTACTGCTATCGTTCATAATAATGTTACTTGTAATGGAGCCAGCAATGGTGATGCAACAGCTTTTCCAATTGGAGGAATTACGCCTTATACTTATTCATGGTCAAATGGAACATCAACTGTATCTACCAACAGCCCAACTGGTAGTGTACTTAGCGCAGGAACTTATACAGTAACGGTAACAGATAAATCGAGTAGTACTAGTACCGCATCGGTTATTATTAGCCAGCCAACAGCCCTTACCGATGGTGCACCTATTGTAAATCATGATGTATCACCTTGTAATGGGGACGATAATGGAAGTGCAACAGCAGCAGCTCCTGTAGGCGGAACTTCTCCATATACCTATCAATGGAATGGAGGGACTACCAGCACGAATGCCACCAATACAGCTCTTTCCGGCGGAACCTATACGGTAACTGTAACCGATGCACATGGGTGCAGCGCTACCTCTTCAGGTACTGCAATCATTACGGAACCCACAGCCCTTACTGATGGAGCACCTACTGTAAATCATGATGTATCACCTTGTAACGGAGATGCTAATGGAAGTGCAACAGCAGCAGCTCCTGTAGGCGGAACTTCTCCATATACCTATCAATGGAATGGAGGGACTACCAGCACGAATGCCACCAATACAGCTCTTTCCGGCGGAACCTATACGGTAACTGTAACCGATGCACATGGGTGCAGCGCTACCTCTTCAGGTACTGCAATCATTACGGAACCCACAGCCCTTACTGATGGAGCACCTACTGTAAATCATGATGTATCACCTTGTAACGGAGATGCTAATGGAAGTGCAACAGCAGCAGCTCCTGTAGGCGGAACTTCTCCATATACCTATCAATGGAATGGAGGGACTACCAGCACGAATGCCACCAATACAGCTCTTTCCGGCGGAACCTATACGGTAACTGTAACCGATGCGCATGGATGCAGCGCTACCTCTTCAGGTACTGCAATCATTACGGAACCTTTAGTTCTTACCGATGGCACTCCTACATTAAACCATAATGTATTTTGCAATGGAGGCGATAATGGAAGTGCAACAGCAGCTACTCCTTCAGGCGGAACTTCACCATATACCTATTCATGGAATGGAGGAACTACCAGCACAAATGCTACAAACAACTCTCTTTCGGTTGGAACCTATACGGTAGCCGTCACTGATGCACATGGATGTAACGCAAACTGTTCCGGTTCAGTAATTATTAGCCAGCCTACAGTCATTAGCGAAGGTACACCTACCGTAAACCATGATGTATCTTGCAATGGAGGCGATAATGGAAGTGCAACAGCGGCTACTCCTTCGGGCGGAACCCCTCCATATACCTATTCATGGAATGGAGGAACTGCCAGTACCAATCCTATAGATAATGCTCTTTCTAATGGGATATATATGGTAATCGTAACTGATGCAAATGGTTGCAGTACAAGCTGTTCAGCCACTATAACCATTACAGAACCCGCAACATCCATTAGTACAAATAGTAGTTCAACCGATGCAAACGGAGGTGCCAATGGAACTGCAACAGTAGCCCCAAGTGGAGGAACACAACCCTATACGTACCTGTGGTCAGTGAATGCTAATTCGCAAACCAACATGACAGCATCGGGTTTGGCTGCGGGAACCTATACTTGCACAGTTAAAGATAATCATGATTGCGAAGATGTTGTTACTATTACTGTAAATTCTTCTACAGGAATACAAACCATAAGCAATTCATCAGCGATTAGCATCTATCCAAATCCAAGTAAAGGAATGTTTACCATACAGTTGTCAGTAATAAATGATCAGTCGTCAGGTATGGAAGTATATAATATGCTTGGAGAAAAAGTATATACTCAATACTCAATACCCAATACTCAATACGGCATCGACTTGTCTTCTCAACCAAACGGAGTTTACATGTACAGGGTGCTTACCGAAAATGGACAACTCATTGGACAAGGGAAAATAATAATAGAACATTAAGCAATAGCTTCTACTATTGAAGGAAAAGCCCTGCGCAAATGCAGGGCTTTTTTATTGATAATTTTTTGAAAAGATAATTATTCCCTCATTATCCAGGCATGTAACTTATGTAACTTCTATCAAGCAGTGTGTAATAACCATACCCCTTTAGTTTCTCAACTTTACTGTGTAGAAGATAGACCTTCGACTACTATAAAACAACCGGAATGAAAGCAATAAAAGAAAAAGAATCTAAATACGCCAGAAACTTAATAGAAGCCACCTTGGATCCATTGATTACCATTGGTACAGATGGAATGATTACAGATGTGAACGAAGCAATGATAAAGGCCACGGAAGTGACACGTGAAAAACTTATAGGCACTCACCTCACTGCTTATTTTGTTGATAAGGAAAAAGCACGTGAAGTTTATAAGGAAATATTCCAAAAAGGCTTTGTAATGAATTTTCCGCTAACTATAATAGATGGTGTGTTTACAGATGTATTATTAAATGGCTCTGTATATAAAGATGAACAAGGCAACGTAATAGGCGCTGTAATAGTGGCAAGAGATGTTACCCAGCTTAAAAGAGTTGAAAAAGAATTACTAGAAGCAAAAAGCAATGCGGAAGTAGCTACCGGAATGGCTGAGGATGCGGTGAAAGCAAAACAGCAATTTTTGTCGAATATGAGTCACGAAATCCGCACACCAATGAATGCCATTATCGGATTCACAAAAGTGGCGCTAAAAACAGATTTGAATGAAAAGCAAACAGAATATTTAACAGCCATTAAAGAAAGCGGCGATACCTTAATTGTACTTATTAATGATATCCTTGATTTAGCAAAAGTAGATGCCGGGAAAATGACATTTGAGAAAATCCCGTTCAAAATGGAGGCATCCATAACAGCCATGCTTCATTTATTTGAAACAAAAATCCAGGAAAATAATTTACTGTTGGTTAAAGAATACGACGATAAAATTCCTGACATTTTACTTGGTGATTCGGTACGTTTGCATCAGATAATATTAAACTTAGTAAGTAATGCCGTAAAGTTTACAACAAAAGGAAAAATCACTGTACGGGTTCATTTACTTAAAGAAGATGAAGAGAAAGTAACCATTGAATTTTCAGTCAGTGATACCGGAATAGGTATAGAAGAAAATAAAATAGAACATATATTTGAAAACTTCCAACAGGCATCCAGCGGCACTGCAAGGTTATACGGAGGTACGGGATTGGGGCTTGCTATTGCTAAACAATTAGTAGAATCACAAGGCGGAAAGATTAGTGTGAAAAGTAAAGTCACCGAAGGCTCTGTTTTTAGTTTTACTCTGGATTTTCTAAAGGCAATCGGTGAAGTAAAAGTAGAACAAGAAATAGTGGAATTGGATACTGACCTGAAAAATATAAGAGTATTAGTGGCCGAAGATATTATGCTCAATCAATTACTAATGAAAACACTATTGGCAGATTTAGGATTTGAATATGAGCTTGCTTCCAATGGAAAAATAGCCATTGAAAAGCTACAAGCCAATTCATACGATATTATTTTGATGGACTTGCAAATGCCTGAAATGAATGGGTTTGAGGCTACAGAATACATACGTAATAAAATGAATTCTAAAATTCCCATTATTGCTTTAACCGCTGATGTAACTACTGTTGATTTAGCAAAATGCAAAGCGGCCGGTATGAATGAATATATCTCAAAACCCGTTAACGAAAAACTATTGTATAGTAAAATAGCGGAGTTAGTAAAAAAACCAAAACATACAGGAGGCGCTATCCCAAAGGAAGATAGGAAAAATAAGGATAAGAAATCAAAATTAGTTGACTTGGGTTATTTAAGTCAACGTACACTATCAAATCCAAAAGTAATGATGGAATTTATTTCCGCTTATTTACAACAAACCCCGCCATTAATCAGTTCAATGAAAAAAGGCTTGCAGGATAAAGATTGGAATTCATTGCAAGAGGCAGTACATAAAATGATTCCTTCTTTCTCTATAATGGGGATTAGTAAAGAGTTTGAGAACATGGCTAAAACAATACAAGAACATACAAATAATATACAAAAACAGGCAGAGGGCTTGCCTGCTTTAGTTCTACAACTCGAAAGTGTTTGCGCTCAAGCATGCAAGGAATTAGAAGAAGAGTTTAAAAAGATTCAAAGTGCTAATCAGGAAAATATAAAGGCATAAATACTCCTTCTATAGAGCTATTTATACTATAGATTCTCTTACTTCAGCGTATCTCTAACCGACTTTATTTCAGCGGAGGTAAATATAAAACCATTATTACCGAATGAATGGCAAACGTAGTTTAGCACTTGTGCAACATCGCTGTCGTTGAGCACTTGAGGAGTCATAACCCCTTGATAGTCGTTTCCGTTAACAGTAATTTTTTTCATGGAGCCTTTCAGTACTTGCTTTATAGCCCTATATTTATCTGCCAACAAATAACCTGAATTTGCTAATGGAGGATAGGTGCCTTGCATTCCCTGCCCATCTGCCTGGTGACAGGTAATACAAGTCTTTTGATAAATCATTTTACCGCCGGCATAGGGTGAGTTATCAATTGCTACCGGTGTTGTACTTTGGCCAGAATTATTGGTGTTTCCTCCGCCACAAGAGGTGAAGATCATTATAAACACAATGAGCGTAAATAGTTTATAGTTCATAGTTTTTTATCCTCTGTCATAATCTACCACTACCATAGGTGTAGTTGGGTGAGACTGGCAAGTAAGTATGTATCCATCTGCTACTTCATCATCGGTAAGAGCGTAGTTCATGGTCATATTAACTTTACCTTCCATAAGTTTAGCACGGCAGGTGGCACATACTGCTCCCTTGCAAGAAAATGGAGCATCTACCCCCGCATCCATAGCAGCATCTAAGATGGCATCGCCATCAGTAGCAAGCTGAAAGGTAGTTTCTTTCCCATCGGCAATAACAGTTACTTCACAAATGGCTCCTTTAATTTCAGAGGCATCTTTTTTAGGCTCTTCTATAGCTGATGTAAAGTATTCAATATGTATAAAGTTCTTGTTTACGTTATTGTTTTCCAATACTTCTTTCACATTATCCATCATAGGACCGGGACCACAAATAAAATATTCTATAACAGGATTTCTTTCTAAATATTTGGCAATAAGTTCTTTCACTTTATCTTTTGTAAGCATCCCCTTAAGTTCAGTTGGAAAGATAGCATTAGGCGGAGATTGAAAAATATAATGCAGTGCCAACCTTCCAGGGTTCAAAGTCACAATCTCGTCGAGTTCTTTTTTAAAAATGGTAGCTGCCTCGTCATAATTTCCATAGAACAAAGTCAGTTTGCTTTGTGGTTCAGCTATTAATGTAGTTTTAATAATAGACATCATAGGGGTTATTCCGCTTCCACCCGCAAAAAGTACATAATGTTTGCGGTTAGTGCTTTTCAGTTCCGTATGGAAGTTTCCCATAGGAACCATCACTTCCACAGTATCCCCCTTTTTTAATTTATCGTTAATGTAGTTAGAGCCTACTCCGCTCGTCACCCGCTTAATTGCCACACGCATAGGTTCCTTTACTAAAGGACTGCTACAAAGGGAATAAGATCGCCTTACTTCCTTACCATTTACTAATAGTTTAAATGTGAGGTGCTGACCTTGAATATATTCATACTCTTTTAGTAACTCAGAAGGCACTTCAAAGGTTACCGACACACAGTCAGGAGTCTCGGTCTTTATATCAGATACTTTAAGCTTATGGAATTTCGACACTTTATTTTAGGTTGGGCGCACAAAATTATAATTTTTAAGGACTAAATGATGTACTATTTTATATAGCATTGTAAATCGTTATTAGGCAGAGCTGATGAAAGTTACCTACCTTTATGGACTTTTAACTTTATGAACTTTCCAGTCTCTTCCGGTTTCGGTTATTTACTTGCAGTTATTGCCATGGCGGCGGGGAGCTTCTCTCTGTTCCCTTTTACCTATGCAACAAGGAAATGGGGTCCTGTTGCCATTAATCATTTTAGATTACTGGTCGGCTTAATTATATTAAGTGTTCTTGTTATTGTCATAGATAAAAAATCCTTTATCACCCTATTTTCAGCTCCTTCCCCAACAGAATATACCTATTTATTCTCATCAGGAATTATAGGGCTTGTGGTGAGCGATTATTTCGGGTTTCATTCCATGGCAATACTTGGGGCAAAACGCTCCAGTATATTTTATACCATAGCTCCCGGGGCCGCTTTAGTATTTAGTTTTCTGATGATTAGTGAAAGTATTGATTTCATTGGAATTATTGGTATGACTATTAGTGTGGGGGGCATGCTTTGGTTTATACAAGCAAGCGATACCAAAGAAATAGAAGAACACGTGGCGCATGAATATGGAAAAATAAGCAAAGGGGTTTTATTTGGGATACTGGCAGGGCTCTTCCAGGGGCTTCATATGACGCTGACCAAAAAAGCTATAACAGGGGAATCAGCTGCTATTTCACCAATACATGCCACATGGATAAGAGTATTAGGAGCTACGGTAAGCTATTTCACATTCACTTTTCTTACAGGTAAATTCCGGGAAAGGGTAATTATACCAATTAAAAAAGAGAAAACTATAATTCTTAAAGTCACTTTAGCCAGTATTTTTGGGATGGTATTGTCTATTGTGTTGGTAGTGTGGAGCCTTACCCTTTGCAAAGTTGCGGTGGTGCAAACCATAATTTCTTTAGAGCCTATTTTAATAATGCCATTGGCTTATTTTTTTTACAAAGAGAAAATGACCATAAAAACATTTATTGCCGGAGTAATTTCTATTTTTGGTGTCTATGTGCTTATTTGGAGGCATGATATCGCTTTAATTTTAGGTTTGCATTTACATTAATCCTTAATTTTACACTCCAATACTATTCTAACATGCCATTAAATAGAGATTTGCTTAAAGAGAAACTATTTGACCCTAAAGCCTTCAATACCGTCTTCATCAACATAGAAGATGAGAATAAAGCCAAAAGGGAGCAGATGGAAATTTTGATTGAATTGATTTGTGATGAACGACATAAATCAGACAGAACGGAGGTTTTAGCATTCTTAAAAAAAGAACCCCAGGCAGCAGGGCTGCTTATGACTGCCATTGGTGAATCAAAAGGCGAAAACAGAAAGAAGCTGTTAACTGCCTGCTGGGAAGCTGACCTTGATTGTACCCCTCACATTAATATGTTTGCGGAGATAGTGATGAAAGAAGATTTTCCTATTGCTATGGAAGCCCTAACCTCCATAGAAAATATGCACGGACTTATTACTAATAGCCAGGCGGAAGAATTATTAAACCGCATTATGGAAATATATCCCCAACAAGCTGACACTCCTAAAGGACACTTGTTAGCTGACCTGATTGAATTATTACGCAAATGGCAATAGAATATAAAAACTGTAAGGCATATTTGCTATTATTATTTATTGTAACCGGGTTGCACTCCTGTAACATTGTAAAAAAGAACGAACCCGCTAAAAAGCCTGTGGCAAGGGCATTTGATGCCTACCTGTATCAAGCGGATATTGAGGGAATTGTTCCTAAAGGTTCTAGGCCTGCTGATAGCCTTAAAATAGTAAATGAATATATTGCCCGGTGGATGCAGCAACAGGTAGTAGTTCATCAGGCTATTAATAATCTGGACCCTAAACAAATTGATTTTTCAAGACAAATGGAAGATTATAAGAACTCTCTTATAATTTATGAATATGAAAAAGAACTGATAAAGGAAAAATTAGACACAAATATTGCCGAAAAGGAAATAGAAGACTACTATAATCAGAATAAAAAGGATTTTCAATTAAAAAATGATATAGTAAAGATCATCTACGTTAAAGTACCTAAAAAAACTCCTAATCAGGACAAACTAAAGGGCTGGATAAATTCTACAGATATTAAGGACAAAGAAAAACTTGCAACCTTCTGCAACCAAAATGCCGCTAATTATTTTTTGAACGACAATGCCTGGCTGATGTTTGATGATGTATTGAAAGAGATTCCAATTCAGACATACAACCAGGACATTTTTTTACAAAATAATAACAACCATATCATACAGATTGCCGATACTGACTATACCTATTATATGGGTATTAAAGGCTATATGATAAAAAACAGCCTTTCCCCTCTTTCATTTGAAAAAGAAAACATTAAAAAGATTTTGCTCAATAAACGTAAAATGGACTTAGTAGAGAAAATGAAACTCAACTCATTTGAACAGGCCCAACTCCATAATGATGTGGAGATGTATAAGTCTCAAAAATAACTAAAACAGGCAGTGGCTATGTTCTTAGAGTGGAAGGAAAGAATAAGCCCCGCAAAAGAGTACCAATCATTTTTACCGTTTCCTCTTTCTGTGCCAACCATATCTATTTTATTGGCATTAAGGCTGGGGTTTGAAGCTGCAAGGGCCAATGCGGCGTTAGGTCCCTGTTGTTGGGCTAATTGGGCAGTGTTCGGGTAAACCCCGCTAACATCATCTATATAGCCTGTAAATGTTTTACGCAATCCCCATTCTATTGAGAGGCACATTGTTTCACCCACAGATATTTTCATTCCGATTCCAAAAGGAATGCATGGCTGAATTAAATGATAGGGAGCATCCGTATTATATTGCGTGCCTTGTCCTTCGGTATGCAATGGCTGTAAATCAACCCATTGCCCGTTAATATCTCCTTGGGGGTTCATCCTGAAAAATCCAAATCCTCCGAATATATAGGGACTGAAATTAAACTTGGGATTACCTATTTCATATTCAAAGAAGTTGAACTCAAATTCCCCTGAAAATTCATCAATGGGAGACCTGAAATTAAGGTTCCTGTTTTGCTGATAGGCAGAAGATGATTGGTTATCATAAGCGGTTACTTCTCCTATAAGGGCATTAAGCCTGGCTGCAAAGCGATTATTGATATTATAACGGTAGATAATTCCCCCGGCAGGAAGAGAAAATTTGAATAACCCATTAGGATTCAAATCGCCTAAATAAAAGGAACATCCCCCAAATACTCCCACCTCAGAAGTGGTTTGAGCAGATAAGGGGAAAACCCAAACTACTATAGAACATAAAATAAGGACTAGTTTTTTCATTTTGTTTGCGCCAAAAGCCCCAAAAGTACTAAATTTTGCCTTTTTGATTCGATTTTGTGAGTTCATAGTGTTGGTTAGGCAAATAATGTATATATTTGCATCGGATTGTGTGATTAAGATAAGATACTCCCATAGATTAAGTATAGGCAAGGAGGGCTCAAGCGACCTCCTTTGTTGTTTTATATAACTCGCTTGAACTAATAAAATTGTAAGAATAAAATTTATAGCCATGGCAAAGAAGGCAAACGCAGCAGAACTAAAGGAAATAACCCACCTCAATATTATTGAGTCCTTTTCCGAGTTCAAAGAAATTAAAAGTATCGACAAGGCAACCCTTATGAATGTTATTGAGGATGTCTTTAAAGCCATGCTCCGAAAACGGTTTGAAACAGATGAAAACTTTGACATTATCGTTAACCCAGATAAAGGTGATGTGGAAATTTGGAGAAACCGCGTTATTGTGGAAGATGATAAAATTGAAAATCCTAATACCCAAATACCTTACTCGGAAGCTATCAAAATAGAGCCTGACTTTCAAGTGGGTGAAGATGTTTCAGAACCGGTAAACTTTATGGATTTTAGTCGCAGGGCAATTCTCGCGGTAAGACAAAACCTTAGTTCCCGTATATCACAGCTGGAAAAAGAATCTCTCTTTAACAAATACAAAGAAAAAGAAGGTGATATTATAAGCGGGGAGGTATACCAAATTTGGAAGAAAGAAATACTTGTTATGGATGACGAAAGCAATGAGCTTATGTTGCCACGTACCGAACAAATTCCTTCAGATTTCTTTAAAAAAGGAGATACGATACGCGCTGTAGTTCTTTCTGTTGAAATGAATGGAACAAACCCCGTAATTACATTATCCCGCACGTCTCCAAGTTTCTTAGAACGCCTTTTTGAAATGGAAGTACCTGAAATATTTGACGGACTTATAACCATTAAGAAAATTGTTCGCGAACCGGGCGAAAGAGCAAAAGTTGCTGTGGAATCTTACGATGACCGTATTGATCCTGTTGGAGCTTGCGTAGGTGTTAAAGGTTCACGTATTCATGGTATTGTTAGGGAATTGAAGAATGAGAATATTGATGTTATCAATTTCACCACGAACCCTACTCTATTTATTACCCGTGCGCTTAATCCTGCTAAAATAACCTCAATAAAAATTGATGAGACTACTAAGCATGCTGATGTTTACTTAAAACCCGATCAAGTTTCGCTTGCTATTGGTAAAGGAGGACATAATATCCGTTTGGCTGCAAGACTGACTGGTTATGAAATTGATGTATATAGGGATGCTGAAAACTATACCGAAGACGTTCCGCTGGATGAATTTGGAGATGAAATAGAAGGATGGATACTGGATGCATTAAAGAGCATAGGTTGCGATACTGCAAAGAGCGTAATAGAACTAAGCGTGGAAGACCTTGCTAAGAGAACAGATTTGGAAGAAGAAACTATTAAAGAAGTGAAGAGTATTTTACAAAAAGAATTTGAATAAGATTGGTACTGGGAATAATAACAGCATAAAGTATATATGGCAGAAGGCGTGCATAGGTTAAGTAAAGTTGCAAGAGAACTCAATGTGAGCGTGAGTACGCTCAGCGATTTCCTGAATTCAAACGGATTTAAAGTAGATTCTAATCCGAATGCAAAACTAACTGATGCCCAGTACGAAATTGTAAGAAAAGAATATGAAGGGGAGAAAAAAGTAAAGGACGAAGCTGTATTAATTCAAAAAGAAAAGGAAGTTGTTTTCGCGGAAGAAGAAGCTAAAAAATCATCTACCGAAATTGCTGTAAAAGTTCAGCCTCCTGCCCCCGAAGTTGCTCAAAGGGAAAAGGTAAAACTGGAAGGGCCTAAAATTACAGGAAAAATAGATTTACCCGAACCTCCTAAAAAAGCTAAGGCGGCAAAAGAAGAGCCTGAAGCAAAAAAACCTGTAAAATCGAAGAAAGGTGAAACTAAAAAAATAGAAGAGGAAAAACCGGCTCCTATAGCACCACCTGAAAGAATTAAAGAAGATTTTGTTCCCACAAAATTCAATAAACTGGAAGGGCCTACTATCATAGGTAAAATAGATTTACCACAGAAACCTATTGCTTCTTCTAATACCGATTCTGCTCCGCAAAAGGCTGCTGCCGGAAAGAAAAGAAAAAGAATATTTAAAAAAGAGTACAGCCGTGAAGATATTAGTCAGGCGGCTAAACCATCTACGCCTAACAGACCCGGCTCTGCACCCAGAGGACGTGAACAACGCCCTGAACTTACCGATGAAGAAATTCAAAACCAGATAAAGGAAACCCTTGCCCGCCTGAGTGGTTCAGGTAAGTCAAAAGCTGCAAAATATCGTCGTTTGAAACGTGATATGATAAGTGAAAAGATGCAGCAGGAGGCAGAGCAAATGGAAGCCGATAAGCAGGTTATTAAAGTTACTGAATTCGTTTCTGCCAATGAATTGGCTAAGATGATGAATGTACCTATACAGGATGTTATTTCTACTTGTATGAGTCTCGGGCTTTTTGTTTCTATTAATCAAAGGCTTGATGCGGAAACAATCTCTATTGTTGCAGAAGAGTTTGGGCATAAAGTCGAATTTGTAAGTATTGACGTACAAGAATCCGTAAGGATTGATGAAGATAAAGAAGAGGATTTATTGCCTCGTTCGCCTATTGTGACAGTCATGGGGCACGTTGACCACGGGAAAACTTCCTTGCTCGATTATATTCGTAAAACCAATGTTATAGCGGGAGAAGCCGGAGGAATAACCCAGCACATTGGTGCTTATAATGTTACCCTTGAAAACGGTAAAAAAATTACCTTCCTTGATACTCCCGGACACGAAGCGTTTACTGCCATGCGTGCGAGAGGTGCTCAGGCAACAGATGTTGCTATTATTGTAGTGGCTGCCGATGATGGTGTAATGCCTCAAACAAAAGAAGCTATAAACCACGCACAAGCTGCGGGTGTACCGATGATTTTTGCCATCAATAAAATGGATAAGCCGGGTGCTAACCCCAATAAAATAAAAGAAGAACTTGCCAATATGAATATATTGGTGGAAGACTGGGGAGGCAAATTCCAGGTGGAAGAAATATCTGCTAAAAAGGGAACTAATGTAAATGAATTGCTGGAAAAGGTTTTGCTGGAAGCAGAATTACTCGACCTGAAAGCAGATGCCAATAAAAAAGCGCATGGAATAGTTATTGAATCAGAATTGGATAGAGGAAAAGGATATGTATCAACTGTTCTTATAGAAGGAGGAACCTTACGTGTGGGTGATGTAATTGTTGCCGGCTGTTCAAGCGGAAAGGTAAAAGCCATGCACAATGAAAGGTCAGTTCCTATTGAAGCTGCAACCCCTGCAATGCCTGCATTAATATTGGGGCTTGACGGAGCGCCACAAGCCGGCGACCAATTCCACGTAGTGGAAACTGAACAGGAAGCCCGTGAAATTGCCAATAAGCGTTTGCAGCTGCAACGTGAACAAGGCTTAAAAACACGTAAGCATATTACTCTTGATGAAATTGGAAGACGTTTGGCAATAGGAGACTTTAAAGAACTTAACGTAATTGTTAAAGGTGACTTTGACGGTTCCATTGAAGCGCTTTCAGATTCCTTGTTGAAGCTTGCAAACCCTAAAATACAAGTCAACATTGTACATAAAGGCGTTGGACAGATTACTGAATCGGATGTATTGTTGGCATCAGCATCCAATGCTATTATAATAGGATTTCAGGTTCGTCCCTCCCTTAATGCCCGCAAAATAGCTGAACAGGAACAAATTGACATACGTCTTTACTCTATCATATACGATGCTATCAACGAGGTGAAAACCGCTATGGAAGGTATGTTAAGCCCTGAAATGCACGAAAAAATTACTTGTAATTTGGAAGTTCGTGAAGTATTTAGCGTGACTAAAGTAGGAAATGTGGCAGGTTGTATGGTGCTTACGGGCAAGATTACCCGTAATACAAGGGTTCGTATCATTCATGATGGTATTGTGGTTCATACCGGCGACTTAGGCTCTCTAAAACGTTTTAAAGATGATGTTAAGGAAGTCGTATCTGGGTATGAATGCGGACTTAATATATCAGGCTTTAACGACATTAAAGTAGGCGATATTATTGAAGGCTACGAGCAGGTAGAGGTGAAAGCTAAACTGTAATAGCTAAGAGCTAATCAATGAATTTAACTGAACGATTTTTTTCTGTGAGGGATACCATTCCTCAGGGAGTTGAATTAGTGGTGGTATCTAAAAAGCAAACAATTGAAAAAATAAAGGCTATATATGAAAAAGGGCATCGTAGCTTCGGAGAGAACAAGGTAATGGAGCTAATGGATAAGAAACCTCTCCTGCCGGATGATATACAGTGGAATTTTATAGGTCATTTACAAACCAATAAGGTAAAGTATATAGCACCTTTTGTCCATTTAATTCAGTCTGTAGACACTACCAAACTTGCTGCTGAAATTGATAAACAAGCAAAAAGATGTAACCGAATAATAAATTGCCTGCTTGAAATATATATTGCATCGGAAGAAACCAAGTTCGGTTTTAGCTTTGAGGAGGCTGAAGACTTTTTGAATGATTCAGTATCGGGTTTTTCTAACATAAAAATAACAGGCTTTATGGGAATGGCTACCAATACCGAAAACTTGGAACAAGTGAGCAGGGAGTTCAAATCATTGGCAGATTTTTACAAAAAACACCAAAAGGCTCATAGGTTAAGCCACCTGTCTATGGGCATGACTAATGATTATGTGCTCGCTGTTAAAGAAGGCAGCAATATGGTAAGGATAGGTAGTGCCATATTTCAATAGCTTTATGCCACTAAGTCACAAAAACACAAAAGTTCACGAAATTTTTAGTGTTATTTAGTGCCTTGGTGCTTTCGTGGCAAGGGATTAAATAAAGGTTTGAAACCATTTAGCCCCTACAATTATAATAATTTTTATCTTTGCGCTCCTTTTTAAAAGAATAAACCTTTAGCTTGTCCGATGGTGTAACTGGCAACACGTCTCCCTTTGGAGGAGAAGAGTCCTGGTTCGAGCCCAGGTCGGACAACTGACAAGAAAAGCAAAAATAAATTAATCTAGCTGAAAGCCCCTACCAATAGGGGCTTTTGTCATTTTAGCTTATTGTAGTTTATTTTAGATTTCGGTAATTTTTCGTACTTTTGTGATACCTTTTTGCCACCCCAAGTTTGAGAGAGGTATCACAAATTCGAAAAGCCAATGAATATAAAGTTTGCAGTAGTATTTAATCGGAAGAAGAAACTCAACGGAAAAGGGCAAGCTCCAATAGAAATTCAAGTTTATCAAGACCGCAAACGTAAATTCATTTCTACGGGTATATCTGTCACCCCTGCACAATGGGATAAAAAGGCTAAGTCAATTAACGACAAACACAATGATTATGAGTTGCTTAATATTCAAATCAAAGCAATAATTAATAAACTTGAGAAGCAACAAACCGAGCATATTCTCCAAGATAAACCCCTTTCTATTGGTTCTTTAAACATAGAAAAGGAAAAAATTAAAAGCCTTTCTTTTGTTGAATTTATAAAAAAAGAACTTGAAAACGACCAAGTGCTAAGAGTCAAAACAAAGGCAAGTCATAATAATACGGTTAATAAATTGGTAGAATTTAAAAAGGGGAAGGATATATACTTTACAGATATAGATTATTCCTTTGTAGATGATTTTCTAAACTTTTTGAGAAAAGAAGGGTTATCGCAAAATACAGTTCACAAGCAACATAAAAATCTTAAAAAGCATATTGATACCGCCATTAAAAAGGGATATTACACGCAAGGAAACCCCTGCAAACAAATAAAATTACGGTGGGAAGAAAAAAAGAGAGAAGTATTAGTATTAGATGAAATAAACGCAATTGAGGCATTAGATTTAAGCAAGTACGAGCCTAAACTGGATGAAGTCCGGGACTTGTTCCTTTTTTCTTGTTATACCGGATTAAGAATATCGGATGCTACCCATTTAAAACCGGAGTATTTTACAAAGACTCAAGCAGGCTATGAATTAGAATTTGTCACCCAAAAAGTTAATAAGAGAGCCCAAATCCCTTTACATAGCTTGTTTAAAGCAAAGGGCAAAAAGAAGTCAAAGCCGGAAATAATTTTGGAGAAATATTATAATGCTAAAAAGGAATTTATATTCCCAAAGCTACCGGAGCCATTTATTAACAGGCATTTAAAGGTACTTGCCACCTTAGCCGGAATATCAATAAAAGTTACTTTCCACACGGCACGGCATAGCTTTGGCACTTATATGGCAAATAAAATACCCTTACCGGTATTAATGGTTCTTATGCAACATTCTGATATTAAAACTACAATGACCTATGTTAATACAAGCCAAGAATTGGTTAAACAAGGTCTTATGAAAGTTGCATGGGATTAATTATTAAATTGGACTTGTGAGAAACAATTCTCTAAAATTCGCATCAATTTATATAGTGAATATTAATATATTATAAATTCTTTGAATAAAAAACATCAACATGAATTTGTTGACATAATTTTGGATAACTTTACTTCTTATAAACTCCAAATTCCGTTTAAAATATGCTTACAGAATATGAAATGATTAGTAATTTATTTACTGAAGTAAAGAACACTACTCATCTAGTTTGGATAATTGCTTTTATTGTCTTTATCAATTTTCTTATGGAAATTGTAAAGATATTTGCAAGTCTTAGACTAAAAAATAAAGAAAAAACAATATTCACTTTTACTGCAAAGGAAAAAAGAAGAATCGAAGTTACTGAAGATTTGTATAAAAAAATGGAAAAACTAACAAATTATATTGATAAATCTGATGAAGCCATTTTTATTGAAGAAATACGTGAACTTGATAAGTTCGTTAGTATCAATAAACTTTATATTGATAAAAAGGTTTCAAAGTTAGTTCAGGAATTTAGTGATTATGAAAAAAAGATTTTTGCTGATTTTAGAAAAAAAGATTTTAAGGTCGAATCCGATTATTTAGAAGAAATCATTAAGCTGTTTAACAAATGATTATAAACGTTCCAAAACAGTTCCACAAAAATACTATTATTGAATTTCTTGGTAAATCAGAGAGTGTTTTTGAACTTAAAGGGAAAAGAGCACCAGATACCGTATTAAATTGTGAAAACATCACAAAAATGGATATGCTTGGGGTTTTGCTTATTTATAAATTCCTTGAATTTGCAGTTACAAATAAATGTTATAAAAACCCTCAAATTATAGTGGGAGAGGAATCTTCAGCATTTCGCCAAGCAATTAAAGATTATGGATTTGAAGAGCTTATATTTAAATTTATAAATAATAAAGTACCACTAAGTAAAGATTATAGTGAATTGGAAATTCTTTCGGACGATAAATTTATTATAGCCCCCCATGCATTATTAAGGGAGGGCGATTATTCTTCTCAAAGTTTACAAAATATATTTCTACCCGGAATAGAAAAATATTATTCCGAAAATCCGAAAACAGTAAGAATGATATTTACCTTTTTGGGTGAGATTGTTTTGAACTTTTGGGAACATGCAGTGGATGATTCAAAATCAATCATAGTAGCCAAAGGCAATCATGATTTACTAGAAATTGCATGTGCTGATACTGGTAGTGGCATTTTTACTTCTTTAAGTAATTTTGTAAATGAAAAACATCGCCAAAAAGACAAGATTTTACTCAAGGCCATAGAACAAGGAACAACCTCAAAAAAGGGAACAGCACATATGGGATATGGCTTATGGATACTCAATGAACTTATAAAACTTGTTAATGGTTCATTTCATATATACTCACAAGGTGGATATTATATAAATGAATACAGAAAAATAAGAAACAACAAGTGCGGTTATTGGCAAGGAACAATAATATACTTATCTATACCTTTAAAAAATCCTAAAAATCTTACTGATATTCCAATGCACGAAAAGAATCAGCAATTTAAAAAACTACAATTAAATTTTTCTTAATCATGAAAATACAACTTAGCGATTACGGCAGCATTATTAGCGACAAACAAATAGGTGAAAAAATTTATCATACTCTATCTTCTGCATTAAAAAAAGGAGTACTAGTTGAGATTGACTTTCAGGGAATTAAGTCAATGGCTACTTTTTGTGCCAAGCAAATATTTGGTGCACTTTATTTAGAATTAACCCCTCCTGTTTTTTTTGAAAAAATAGAGATGAAAAATGTATCAGAAGATTTAAAACTTATTATAAAAATGGGTATTCAAGATGCAATTGAAACAAGAGATTCCGGTAATTTAAAGAAAAATGACTAAATTTAAGTAAATTTCTTACTTTTGTGATAATGCTAGAAAAGACACTGAAAATAAAATCTCTAACGTTAGTAGCCATAGGTGAATTTAATCCTGTAATGTACCAACCTTATTGGCTAGCTCTTAAAAAATTCATCAGAGATACAGATGCTGCTGATGCTAAAATTCAAGTTATACATAATGAGGTTGTAAAATATGCACTCGAAATAGGTGAGATTGAAATCACAAAGAACAGATTTTCATTAACAACTTCCAATATTTCTCATTTCGAACCCCTAAGAGACTTACTTATAAGTATTTTTACAGCAATAGAAGCACCAGTAACCGCCCTGGGTATTAATCATATATTTCATTGTGCAATTGAAGACAAAGATTTATATTATAAATTTGGTGATACACTGTCACCTCTTAATAATTGGAAGACAAAATTAACAGATCCACGTCTACTTCAACTTGAAATACTAGAAAACACTAGAAACGATAAATATTCTGGATTATACCGTATAAAAATACAACCATCTCAATCAATTCCTACTTCCCAATATGGAGTGTCCATTGATATTAATGACCATTACAATCTAAAAAAGGATGATTCAATATGTGATTTCCTATGGAAGAATTGGGGTAATTCATTAAAATTGGCAGAGGATATTACCGAATCACTCTTTGAAAAAGTCAATATAAAATAATGGATTTAACAACATCAAATTTAACAGCAGGCACTAATGATAATTTTGTTGGCACTATAGATGAAAATTCCTATAGTGATAAAGCATTCTCTCTCATAAATGGAGATATAAAGCAATGGAAAGAGCAACAAATATCATTGGAAAATAGTGGAAGACTAGTTGAGAAAGCTGACATAAAAAACCCCTTACCAGATTTTAGTCTCCCAAAGTTTGCCGGATCTTTGGTGGACTATTTGAAGAATTATTTTTTTGATGCTCAAAAATGGTATGGACAAGTAACAAATATTGGGAAAGAGACATTTACCGCCAAATTACAAGATTTATCAAATTCAACCACTGACGAGATAGGTGAATTTGAAATAAAAGAAATACCAATTGATGATTTTGAATTATTTAAAATTGGTGCAACTTTCTATTGGAGTGTAGGTTATGAGATGAAAAATTCTCAAATTTCCAAAAGATCTTTTTTCAGATTTCAGAGACTTCCAAATTGGGATACACATGCGATAGACAGAGCATCAGATAGAGCCGATGATTTGAATTCGAGTTTGAATTGGGATTAAATGCCAATATTTACATTTGATAAGCCTTCCGATTCTATTGGTGAAGTCACACTAATTGGAACTGGAGGCGGTTATGGAGAATCCTGCATAATTCATTTAGGTTGTCAATCATGGATTGTAGTAGATTCATGTATTAATCCAACCACTAAAAAATCCCTTCCTTTAGAGTATTTAAATAAGCTTGGAGTTAATCTTAAGACTGATATTAAACTTATTGTCTGTACCCATTGGCATGATGACCATATAAAAGGGATGTCCCAGTTGTTACAAGAGTGTCATTCGGCTGAATTTTCAGTCTCACAAGTCTTGGATAATAAGAAGTTTTTATACCTTGTTGGGCTCGACTTCCAAAAATATATAGATAAAAGTATTTCAAACGCATCAACTATCGAGTTCAATAAATGTTTAGATATTCTAAAAACTCGAAAAACAAAAAAATCAGTAAAACGCGCAATTGCGGATAGAACACTTTTAACTATTTCATGTAACTCCGGTTCTAGCGAGGTAATTTCTCTATCCCCTTCTGATTATACAATCCAAAAATTTGATGAAGAGGTTTCTGAGCTAATAACAAAATTTGGTGGACCAAATATGAAAATAGTTCATAAAAATCCAAACTCTAAATCTATTGTACTCTTTTTAAAACTAGGAGCCAATCATAGAGTAATACTTGGTGCAGATTTAGAAGTCACAGACAGTAACGAAAACGGATGGTTACACATACTTGATAAC
>Ga0206824_10198_pt1 | contig 19890 bp, 16 predicted proteins | sample Alteio_BWOrgCont_82_FD_152874 | JGI IMG/M metagenome (GOLD analysis project Ga0206824, IMG submission 152874) | Enriched cells from forest soil in Barre Woods Harvard Forest LTER site, Petersham, Massachusetts, United States -... | ecosystem: Environmental > Terrestrial > Soil > Temperate forest >...
GGTCGCATTCTCGCCGCACGTGGTGATCAGGCCGGCGCGGAGCGCGAATTCGCCATCTCGCAGTCCATGCTCGAAAGCAAGAGCAAGCAGGACCAGCGAATCTCAGGCCTTGAAGTCACTGCCGATCCGCTCGCCAAGACCCGCATCGCATCCTCGCAGGACATCGCCGCCTTCCAGCAGTTTCTTGAGCATCTCAGTCCGCTCATCGCCGGCAGCTATAACAATCTCGGCGTCCACGCCGCCATGTCCAGTCAGTTCCCCATCGCCGCGCAACACTTCCAGCGCGCCGCACAATGGAACCCATCGCTCCCCGGCGTCGAACGCAACTGGGCCCGCGCTGCCTTCGCCGCGCACGATTGCGCCCAGGCCATCCCTCCTCTTCAGCGATCCCTCGAACACAATCCCTCCGACACGGAACTTACATCCATGCTCGCCGCCTGTCGCGCCGCTCATTGAAATATTGATTGACAGTCCAATTTCCCGTACGAGACACTCATCCCGCTTCGTATGCCAGCGTCGTTCGCAAGCTGAAACTAAACGCGCAATACGATCATCATGTGGGTTCGTTCTCTGCTGCCCACACTGCTCGGCGTCATGCTCCTAAGCTGTTATGGGCAACAGCCGTATTCACCGCCGAGCCCGACAGATGCAGCTAGCCGTATGCAGCAGCACTACGAGCTGGCCTACCGCATGCAGGATCAGGGCGATCTCGCCCAGGCTGATGCGGAGCATACTGCCTTTTTACTCGCCGCTCTTGAAAGCGTCGCCACTGGCTACGCCAACACGGGCGACTACACTCATGCTGACCTTGTCTACGACGAAGCACTCGCTCTCGCACCCGCAGACTTCTCACTCATCTACGACTATGCACGCGCCGCCATCGACGGAAACGATCCGCGCAAGACGCTTGCTCTCCTCAAACCAGTGCTCGCTCCCGGTGCCGCTCAGCTCACCCGGATGCAGCTCTCAAGCGCACAGAAAATCAACGCCAAGGCGCTATATGCGCTCGGATATCATCAGGCTGCGCTCTATGCCTATCTCGCGGCAGCCTACTCTGATCCCAGTTATGACAACCTGTACGCTCTGGCTGTCGCCATGCTCTCGATTCGCGGCAACTCGCAAGCAAAGCCCATCTTCGCCGCCGCTCTGAAAACCTACGGAGACTCCGCACGCCATCACATGGATGTCGGCAGAGCCTACGGGCAATCCAGATATCCAGATGACGCGGCCCCCGAATTCCAGCGCGCTCTTGAGCTGGACCCGACCCTTCCCACGGCACATTACTCGTTGGGTGCCGCATATATGGACGAAACGCACGCCAACGTCGCGCTCGCGGAAAAGGAATTCCGCGAAGAACTGGCTCTCAACCCCGACGATGCTCTCTCATATCGGCAGCTTGGCCTCATCGCTCAGGGACGCGGTGACGACAAGGAAGCTGAATTTGATTTCCGGCGCGCCACTGAGCTAGCTCCGGGCAACTCCTCAAACTTCCTCAACCTGGGCTCTCTCTACTTTCATCTCAACCGGCCGCAGGATGCCGAGCCGGCCCTCCGTCGAGCTATCGAGCTCTCCGTGAATCCTGAGCACAACTTCTGGGAGATTCAGCGCGCTCACTACAAGCTCGGGCGCATTCTCTCCGCCAAAGGGAATCAGGACGAAGCCGCGCGCGAGTTCGCCATCGCGCAATCTCTGCTCGACCGCAGCAGAAAACAGCAGGAGCAGCGCGTCACAGGCATCGAAGTGGACTCGGATCGGCTGGAAAAAACCCGCATCGTCTCACCGCAGGACGCAGCTGCATTTCAAGAGTTCCTTCAGCATCTCACTCCGCTCATCGCCGGCAGTTACAACAACCTCGGCGTTCACGCCGCCATGGCAGGAAAATTCGAGACAGCCACAAAGCAGTTCGCCCTCGCCGCCCAGTGGAATCCATTGCTGCCGGGCGTCAACCGTAACTGGGCCCGCGCAGCCTTCGCAGCGCACGACTGCTCAAGAGCCATGAATCCGCTGCACCGCGCCATGGAACACGATCCCTCTGATGCGGAACTCAATTCCATGCTTGTAGCCTGCAATAAAGTAATCGCCCAATAGCCTACTGTTTCTTCTCGCCCGTAACCTTCGCGTCCTTCGACTGCTCGGTCTCAACCGTAAAACGCTTGTAGCCGTACACCTTCTCCGTAAAGTGCTGCCGCATGTTTTTCAGCAACAGCACACGCGCCTGCACAGTTGCCTCGCCGCCGGTCGGCAGCCAGAGGCCATCCGCCACCGGCCCCTGGTCGAAGTGAAAGGTCGTTCCCTTCTGGATGTTCGCCAATAGCCCGCCGGCTACATGAAAGTTATCGATAAACATAACCTCCATGTGCGACACCTGGCGGTCGGCCTCGTCAACCCAGAGCGTCCCTTTCAGCTTCTTTGAAGCGTCTTCCACCAGCCCGTGCGTCTTCGCATCCTTACGGCCCACAAAATCAAACACAATCGTCGGTCGGTCACGATAGCTCTCGCGCCGCGGTGCGCTCACATCCATAATCTCCAGCATGTGGCTGACGCTCACCGTCTGCCCTTCCAGTGCCTGATCCTGCGGAGTCTTCTGCGCCTTCTCCACCAGCTTCGTAACGCGCTCGGTCTCTTTCTTCTCTTCGTTCTCGCTCAACGGCTGGCCATTCTTCTTCACCACGCGCTCAATCACATGGCTGTTCACAAAGAAGTCCTCATTCTCCGTTGATTCCGTCTTGGTCACCTTGCCGCTCGCATCCAGATCCTGCGTGGTCTGCAATGAGGTATAGGTGTAACTCTCGCGCACCTTATCCAGTTGTTTCTGGTGCTCCGCCACCTCGCGCATCAACTGATGTACATCCGGCAGAGGCGCGTTCGTCTGCGCAATAATCGGAGCAGCAGACAAGATAAATCCTGTGAAGACAGCGACAAATCGGATCATCAGAATTTAAGTATCTATCAAAATAGGAGCTTGCCATCGGATGAACTTCGATTAAGATAGGCTTCCAGGGAGAATACCCGTCATGTTAAGACTGATTGTTCACTGGCTGCTCAGTGCCATCGCACTCATCGTCACCGCCAGGTTTGTTCCGGGCTTTGAGGTCCGTAACCTTACCGCTGCGCTTGTTGCTGCGCTCGTCATCGGCCTGCTGAACGCCACTGTCGGGCTAGTGCTGAAGATCATTACTTTTCCAATCAGCATCCTCACCTTGGGCCTGTTCCTGCTCGTGATCAATGCCCTGATGATCCTCGCCGCCTCCAGCATCGTACGCGGTTTCCACGTCACTGGAATGCTCCCAGCCTTCATCGGCGCTATCATTCTCGCGCTTCTGGGAATGCTCATCCGTGCCATTATGCGCGAAGCCTAGTCAGCAAAAACCATAGTCTGCAATTGCATCTGTACGGGCTTTAAAGAAAGTCCGTACGGATGCCCATCCAGTTATCGGGAAGAATTCAAATCCTTGGGAACGCTCACCCCTTGGTCCCTCTGTCCCTTGGTCCCTTGATCCCTTGGTCCCTGCTTCTTCAGCACCGGCCCGTTCAACGTATCCGGCGTATGCATCGCGCTGGCATTTGAGAAACCGCCCGCCGGTCGCACATGCACCGGCGCCGCGCCCGCACTTCCACCCGCGGCCGGCGCCTTAGCGGAAATCCACCACGCTCCGCCTGCCACCACGCAGACAATTGCCGCCGCAGCCGCTCCACGCAGCCATACAATCCCAGCCCGCGCAGTCATCGGCCAGTTCAGCACGCGTGCGCCCTCGCGCAAAGTGCCGGCATGCAGCCCACCGCGCACCCGCTCTGCCAAACCCTCAGGCGCAGGCAGGCTCGCAATCAGTCGCAGCGTCGCATCCGCCTCACACTCGAAATTGGACTGTAATTCCTTCTCATCCCAACTGTTCATTGCCCACTCCTTGGCCGCTCCAGCAGCTTCGACATCAGGTTCCGTGCTCGGAACAAACGCGACCGCACACTCGACTCCGTAATCCCAAGTACTGAGGCAATCTCCACGCTCGAAAGCTCTTCGAAGGCTGAAAGCATCAGTACTTCGCGCTCCTTGCCCGGCAAAGTCTCCACCATCCTCAGCACACGCGCATGATGCTGCGCCGCGGCCGCGCGCTGCTCAGCGCTCAACCCGCCAGCCGGCAGCACCCGCTCCAGCTCCGACACATCATCCGTCTCAGGGCGCGTCTTGGTACGCCGTTTCCGATCCAGAACGATGTTCCACACAATACGGATCAGCCACACCCGGTGGTCGCGCACCTCGCCCAGCGTCTCCCGATGCCGCAGCACCCGCAGAAACGCCTCCTGTACCGCGTCTTCGGCGTCCTCCGCATTTCTCAGCACGGAGTACGCCACGCGATAAAGTGTAGCGGCATACTGGTCCACCATTGCGGCAAGCGCCTGCTCACCCAGAACATCGTGCAAGCCCTGTTCGTTCCTATCGTCGCCCACTGCGCTCCCGGCGTCTCCCGTCCACGGTGGTATGAATGCTGGTCTGAGTGTCAGGCTGGCACTGCTCATGATTACCTGACGCAACAATCCGAACATTTGCTCATCCTGATGCCCAAAACAGGAAGGGACTGCCCTCAGGCAGTCCCTCCGATTCTAGTCTGGATTTCTAATCTGGATATGCGCCTTACTGGCCGGCCAGCTTCTGCGCCGCCAGAGAACCCGCCATGCCGTCCTTGTCCGTATCCTTGATCTTCGCCCACAACGCGCGGGCCATGTCCTTCTTCCCCTGGGCCACATACAGGTCCGCAAGCGCCAACTGCGCCACCGGAGCCGTCACCGTCGCCGAAGGCTTGCTGATCAGCTCGTTATACAGGTCGATCGCCTGGCTGTCGCGGCTCGTCTGGTGGTATAGTCCCGCCAGCGCCAGTTTTGCCAGGTTCGCCGTATTCTTGTCCCACGCCCCTGCGGCGGTCTTCAGTTCCGTCTCTGCAGAACCCGTCTGGCTCAATTCCTGAAACGTAATCCCGGCAAAATAATGCGCCTTCGCACCTGCCGGCAGCCAGCCATACTGCTTCGCCACATCCGTAAACTTCTGGTTGGCAGCCTTCGTCCGCTCCGCCGCTGAGTTATAAAACGCAGCCTGCGCAGGCGCTCCCGGCGCATTCAACGGAGTCGTATAAGCATCTATCGCCGTACCCAAAGCATTGTCTGCAGCAGTTGTCTGCATAGTCCAGAAAACCAGCGCGCCTACCACCACCACCAACACCACAGTAGCGACAATCACCCAGCGCAGTACTCCTGAGCGATGTTCGCCAATCCAGCTCACGCCGCTGGCGGTAGCCTGGGCAAACTTATCTTGTTTCAGCGCATGACGGGTCTGTGTATCCACTGTCGGTCTCTATCGGTTCCTTCTCTGGATTCGGTGCAGGCGGGTCCAACAACGCGGAGAGGCACTGCTACTGCAACCTGAATAGTCTATCAGCGCGCCCATCCTTTAGGAAATGCCGATAGTTGCTCCATTGCAATGAGCCCTTGTCCCTTTGTCCCTCTTTCCCTTGCGGCACCACCCTCCTCAACGTTACCCTTGTGTTCATGTACGAAGACTTCCATGTTTCTGATCGCTGGACGAGCGAAGACCTGCACTGCCGCTGGAAGGCCAACATCGTCGCCATCGCCACGCGCCACGCCGACGCCATCGACATCCGCTTCGATGTCAACGGCCGTCCTATGTGGATAGCCATGCCCGCCATCGCCTGGGTCGAGCAGAAGAAGCGCACCGGCAAAGTCATCACCGACCAACTAGCCGCGCAGATCGCCGGCCGCTATCTCAAGCAGATCATCGGCGAAGGCTACGACTCCCGCCGCGAGATCTATACCATGACCGTCGAAGAAGTCCTCGCACACCTCGACGCCGTAGTCGGCGAAGCCAAATCCGCCGGCAACATCCCCCAGCTCCCCGTCGGCATTAACGCATAACATTCAGATCACCTGTAGGTAGCCGTCATCCTTCGGTTGTTCTTGCTTTTGCTTTTCGCGAGTTCCGCCACATCCCTCGGGTGCCCCATCCATGGCGCAGTTTCATCGCGTCATGGGTGGGATAGCACTCCCGTCCGCTCCACCATTTCAGACCGTCATCCTGACCGTAGCCGTTTTTCAGGCGGAGAGAAGGACCTGCTTTTCGGGCAGTTCGTTCCACCCAAACGATCGGGTGCCCCAGGTCTCGATTTTGAGATCTGGGATAGCACTCCCTTGGTCTGGCCACAACACCGTCATCCACAAGCGTTTTCAGGGGAGCGCAGACCTACTTTTACTTTTCCATCACCTCGACAGTTCCAATCACGAACCAGGCCTAACAAACCCTCGTTCCCGCCCCTGTGGAAATCTTGTCAAGCCCTTTTCTAAAAAATAGTTTCTAACTTACTCATTCTAAACGGCAAAAAACTTTGCCCAATTTGCATAGAATTATCCCCGTTTCTGCGACACTAGAAATATCCCGAAAAAGCACGTGTTTTTCGTCCGGCCTCACGGCTGGCAAGGAGCTATTTCTATGACTACCGGAGTTTCTTTCAAAGCCATCAAGCGGCCAACCTCCAACGAGGCCGTTCAGTTCTGCCTCGAAATCTGGAAGGAGGCCTACGACAAGGCCATCACCCAGGGCCAGGCGGAGTACTTCGCCGGCAAAGCCGCTCACGATGCCTATCGCGATGCCATGCCTGATTTGACCGGACTCGCCGAGATCCAGGATTTCATCGCCTGCGTCGGTCGCGGCATCCTCGTCGGAGCCATTAATCAGGATGAAGCTGCAAAACTGCTCGCCGCCGCCCGCATCGCCAGCCAATGCTTCACAGCAGCAGAAAAGGCCGTACTGAGAGCCGAAGCCAGCCTGCAATCCAGCAGCGCGGCCTGAAAAAAATTTCTGCGAACTTCAGTAACTATTCAGTATAAGTAAAAGAATATAAACATCTTATTCCAATGTAACATGTTACATTTATTTTTCCATTTTCCCACTTTTGCCCACTTTCAGTGCAAAAATATCAAGACCGCAATCCTCCGCAGCCTCGCGTGGTTCCTCGTTCCCTTGATCTCTCTCAGGTGCCCCACCCTCGCCGCGCCTTTGTTCTAGCGGCTAGGGTGGGATATCTACAGCCTTTTATAGTCTTTGCCCTTTATCTATGCGCCTTGTCCCTCGTTCCCTTGTCCCTTGTTCCCTCGTTCCCTCTGTCCCTGTTCTATTCATGTCTCAACGCCTCCATCGGCTCAACCCCCGCCGCCCTCCCTGCCGGAATCCAGCTCGCCATTACCGCCACTCCCAGCATCACAGCCACCGCGCATCCCAGCGTCACCGGATCATAAGGCGCAATCCCAAACAGCATCGACTTCACCAGTCGCACCAGTCCGATCGCCCCAGCGACACCAGCAACCAAGCCAGTTGCAGTAATCCAAGTGCTCTCGCGCAGAACCATCCTGCGAATCTGCGCTCGCTCCGCACCCAGTGCCAGTCGAATCCCAATTTCATTCGTCCGCTGCGAAACGGTGTAAGCCATGATCCCGTAAATCCCCACCGAAGCCAGCAGCAACGCCATCAAGCCAAACCCCGTCGTCAGCGTAGCCAGCGCCCGTTCCATCTGCATCGTCGCGTCAATCTGTTCCCGCTCCGTGCGAATGTCAATCATCGGCAGGTCCGGATCAATCCCCTGCACAATCCTCTGTATTGAAGGCACCAGCGCAGCCGCTGAAGTGTGCGTGCGAATCTGGTAAGTCATCCCGCCCACGTCAGCCTGCTGCACATACGGCAGATAAAACACCGGAGGAGGCTCATCCTTCAGCTGCGCGTACCGCGTATTCGCACAGATGCCCACAATCTGAATCCACTCGCCTTTCGGGGGATCATCCGTGCGAAAGCGCTTCCCGATCGGACTCACATTGGGAAATCGCTTCTTCGCCAGCGCCTCGTTAATCACCGCCACCTTCACCGAGCCAGCCGTATCCTGCGGACCAAAAGCACGCCCCGCAATCATCGGAATTCGCATCGTGTAAAAGTAATCATTGCCTACAGCATTCATATCCTCCGGCGGATTCTTGCCGTCGGCAGGCTTGTTCTCTGGGATAAACCCCGAGTTCGATATGTTGTCGGCCGCAAGCGGCTGCCACGCCGGTGCCACTGACTCCACGCCCGGCAAAGCAGCAATCTTCTGTTCCAGTTGCTGATGCAGCAGCACATCTTTGCCGTCCGCGTAACGCAGCGTCGGCGGTTGAATGTCAAACATCAGCACGTGGTTGGGATCGAAGCCAAGATCCACAGAATTCAGCTGCATCACCGTGCGCAGAAAGACCCCTGCGCCAATCACAAGCACCGTGGAAAGCGCAATCTGCAGCGCCACGATTCCCTTGCCGCTCCACGCCTTGCGCCGCCGCGTAGCCTGGTGCCCGCTCTCCTTCAGCTGGCTGCTTACCTCATTCCGCGCTGCAAGCCACGCCGGCAGCAGCCCGAAGATCGTAGCTGTAGCAAAGGTCACCAGCAGCGTAAATCCAAACGCGAGCCAGTCAAACGGAATCGCGACCTCGGTACTCTCCCACGCATTCTTCATCAGTTGCGGCAGCAGGTTGCGCCCCGCAATGCTCAGCATCAGTCCGCCCACGCCGCCCAACCCAGCCAGCAGCAAACTCTCAGTAAAGAGCTGCCGAACAATCCGTCCCCGCCGCGCGCCCATCGCCATGCGCACGTTGATCTCCCGCTGCCGCTGCGCCCCGCGCGCCAGCAGCAGATTCGCCACATTCACACACGCCAGCAGAAGCAGCAGCACCGTAAACCCGAACAGCACATAAATCGGCTTTTGCAACTCTTCATCCATCATGTGAAGCCCACGGCTTCCATCGACCAGTTGCAATTTAGGCAGTGTTTCTCCGGGCTTCGGTGTCACTACAGCACGCAGCGCAGCCTCATACTTCGCACTCAGAGCTGCCTGGGCCGCATCATCCTTCATTCCTGGCTTAGTCCGCGCCACGACGCTTACCCACCACATCTCGGGGTCTGTTAGTAGCGATGCCTTCCCTTTCGGATCAAGCACCGGCTGCATCGTAAACGGCACAAACAAATCCGGCGATTCCATCGCCCCCTTCACGCCCGTAAACCCACGCGGATTCACGCCGATAATTGTCATCGGCTGCTGATTCACACGCACTATCTGCCCAATCACAGCCGGCGAGCGCCCATACTTCCGCGTCCATAGCCCATCGCTGATGACTGCAACCGTCCCTGCACCCGGCTGTACATCATCCGATGGCGCAATCGGCCTGCCCAACTGCACACGCACCTGCATCCGCTCGTAGAAATTCCCCGAAACCATGACCACATCGGCCCGCTGTGCATCCCCATGCGCTGTGACATTCATACTGTCTTCTTTGAACGCCACCAGGTCGCCAAGCTCGTTGTTCTCAGCCCTTAGTTGCTGATACATCGGATAAGGAAAAATCGGCCCGGTCATTCCATGCCCATCAGGCGCTGACCCGTACGTTGGCCCGAACTCACCCCATAAGCTCATGCCTATCGACTTCCCATCCGAAGTCCACCTGAAAATCCGCAGCTCCTCCGGATGCGGAACCGTGACATTCCCAAACAGCATCTGACGGCCCACGGCAAAGATCGTCGAATTTGCCCCAATCGCCAGCGCCAGCGATCCTGCCGCAATCAACGTAAACCCCGGGCTCTTCCGCAGCAGCCGCAGCGCATAGCGCAGATCGCCAATAAGCTCATCAACCCACTTCAATCCCAGCGAAGCCCGCATCTCTTCCTTGTGCATCAACATTGATCCCAGCTCCACGCGCGCCTGCCGCGCCGCCTCATCTCTCGTCATCCCCGCGCGCACCAGGTCCTCAGTGCGGTTGGCCAAATGCTCCGCAAGCTCAGCCTCCATCTCCGCCTCAAGCCTGCCCCGCCGCGTCATCGCCCGCATCCAAGACTTCAGTTCCGAAATCATCCGCCTCACCTCCGCCCCTTGTCCCTTGTCCCTATGCCCCTTTTCCCTGCTTCATTCATGCCGCAACGCCTTCATAGGCTCCACGCCCGCCGCCCGCTGGGCCGGAATCCAACTGGCAGCAAGCGCCACAGCCACCAGCAGCAGCGCCGCAATGCCCAGCGTTACCGGGTCCCACGGCTTCAGCCCGAACAGCATGGAAGCAATCAGCCGTCCCATCGCCACCGCCGCGCCCAATCCCGCAACCACGCCAATCACAGCCATCCACCACGCTTCTCCCAGCACCATGCGCAGCACGCGTCCCGGCCGCGCTCCCAGCGCCATGCGGATGCCGATCTCATTCGTCCGCCGCGAAATCGCGTAAGCCATGATCCCGTAAATCCCAATGCACGCCAGCACGAGCGCCAGCACCCCGAAGCCGCTGGTGAGTGAAGCAAAGATGCGCTCATTCCTCGTCGTGTCGTCAATCTGTTCCTGCTGCGTGCGAACATCAAGCAGCGGAACGTCCTTGTCCACCGACACAACAGCGCTACGCAGCGCGGGCACAATAGCCGCCGGCTTCATGCGGGTGAATATCTCATAGGTCATGCTCTGCCTTCCTTCCAACTGCTGCTGGTAGGGCAGATAGAAGGTGACGGGCGGATCGTTGCGCAGGCTGTCGTACTTGGCATCACCGCAGATGCCCACGATGGTGATGTGTTTGTCGCCCTGCTTGAAAGTTCTGCCAACCGGATTGATGTTCGATGGGAAAAACTGCTGCACCAGTTTCTGATTCACGATGGCCACCAGCGGCGAAGTCTCCGTATCCCTCTCGTTGAAGGCGCGTCCCGCAACGATGCGGATGCCCATCGTCGAGAAGAAGTCCTGCCCAACGGACATCACGTTGGCCGACTGATCCTCCTCGTTCGGTTTCTTCGGCAATCCATCCGGCGTAAAGTCCGTGTCCGCGTCGCCATTGGCAATCAGCGTAACGTCTGAGAGCGCAACTGCACTCACGCCGGGAACCGAGCGGAGCCGTTCTTCCACGCGATGATAAAAAGCAAGATCCTTCGGCGCGGCATAGCGCGTACGCGGCGGTTGAAGATTAAAGAGCAGAATCCCATCCGCACGAAAGCCAAGATGGCTCCCATTGAGATTCATCAACGTGCGGACAAAAAGTCCCGCACCCACAAGCAGCAGCATCGATAGCGCCACCTGCACCACCACAATCGTCTTCCCCGTCAGATTGCGGCTCCGCTGCGTAACAGATAGCGCGCTGTCCTTGAGCCCGCTCGACACCTGCGTCCGCGAGGCCTGCCACGCAGGCGCGAGCCCGAAGAGAATGCCGGTCAGCAGTGAGATGGCCGCCGTAAAGCCGAATATCTTCCAGTCGAACGGAATATCGGTCGTCGAAGTCTCCCACGCGGAGGACAACAGGCGCGGAATGGCATTGCGTCCCAGGTAGCCGAGCGCAAGCCCGGCAACGCCGCCGGCGAGCGACAGCAGAAGGCTCTCCGTGAACATCTGGCGGAGAATTCGCGAGCGCCCCGCGCCCAGCGCAAGGCGTACGCTCATCTCGCGCTGCCTGCTGCTGGCGCGAGCCAGCAATAAGTTAGCAAGATTGGCGCAGGCCAGCAGCAGCACAAAGCCCGCAAGCGCCATCAACACATACGCAGGCTTCGAGAACATCTGGCCCTCCTGGTTCTCGCCACGGCTGCCATCCTGCAGCACAAAGCTGGGAACCGACTCGTCTTTCCCAACCGTCTCAGTCGAGCGCACCGTCGCATTCAACACCAGATCAAGCGCAGCGCGCGCCTGCTCGTCAGCAACCCCCGGCTTCACGCGCCCCATCACCAGCACCCACCACAAGTCCGGGTCCGTCAGCAACGGCTTCTTTGACCAGACCGGCGTGGCAATAGAAGCCATGCTGAACGGCAGAATCACATCCGGAGCCTCCTGCGTGCTGGATGCTCCGGTAAATCCCTTCGGGTTCACTCCGATAATCGTGATCGGCGTAAGGTTCAACTGAATCGTCTTACCCACCACGTCAGGCGAGCGTCCAAAACGCCGTGTCCAGAATTCGTCACTGATCACCGCAACCGGACCACTCCCCGGCGCGCCATCATCGGAATCCTGAATCGCCCTGCCAAGCTCCGGCCGCACACCAAGCACACGGTAGAAGTTTCCTGAAACCGTCTGCGCCGACACTGCTTCAGACTGCTCGCCAATCGTAGCTGTCAGCCGCGGAAAATCCTTGAAGGCAAACACGTCATCAAACACACGGTTCTGTTTGCGCAACTGCTCATAGGCAGGATAGGTAAACGATGTAGAAAGGTACTTACCATCCGGCGTAAGCCTCCGCATCCCCCACGAACTGTGCACCACACTCTTCTTCGGCGACATCCATGACAGCAGGCGCAGTTCCTCAGGCTTGTAAGCTGCCAGCCTATCCAGCAAAATATGTTTCGTAACACCGAAAATCACAGTATTAGCGCCAATGCCCAGCGCCAGCGAAATCACGGCAATCGCGGTAAAGCCAGGCGTCCTGGCAAAGCTCCGCAACGCATAGCGAATGTCGCCGTACAGATCGTCCCATCCACGCGTTCCCCATGCGGCGCGCATCTCTTCAGTTTGCGCCGGAATTCCGCCTAACTCGATCCGCGCGTGCCGCAGCGCCTCCTCGCGTGAAAGGCCGCTTCGCATTAAATCCTCTGCGCGCTGCTCAATGTGAAAAGCAAGCTCCGTCTGCATCTCTCTGTCAAGCCGCTCCCGGCGCGTAATAGCTTTCCACAAGGTACGAATCCGAGTCTGCAGGCTCATATCTCCTCCGGTGTCACGCGAAGAATCGCCCCGATGAGATTCGACATCCGGTTCCACTTCTCGGTTTCTTCCTGTAGTCGCCGGCGCCCGGCAGCGGTCAGCCGGTAGTACTTCGCCTTACGATTGTTCTCGCTCTCGCCCCACTCACTCGCAATCGCGCCCTGGTGCTCCAGCCGATAGAGCGCTGGATACAACGACCCCTGCTGAATCACCAGCTCCTCGCCCGAAATCTGCTGAATCCGCAACAGCACCCCATACCCATGCAGCGGCCCCAGTGAAACAGCCTTCAAAATCAGCAGGTCCAGCGTCCCCTGCAGCACGTCGTTCTGCTTGTCCTGCTTCGGCAGCGTCATTCACTCTCCTCGTTTGCCTAGGAGAGAAGAATACAAAGACTCTCCTAGATCGTCAAGGAAAGGCTTCCTTGCATGATTGCGACTTAGGCCATTCGCGATACGTCTCTTCAATACCTGGACCTGCTGATAATGTTCCCTACAGCTATAGCGCTCTCCCAGCTTGCGAAGCGCCGCTTGATAGCGTCGTTGATTCTGCTTTTTTTGATCTGTGCGGCGAGCAGCCAGAACGCAGACCACTCTACACTTCCACGTCTCACCTCCGAGCGCGTTTCCGATCCGGGCTGGTGGCCCACCAAAGGCGCTGCCGCTCGCAGTGAGTACGCCGGCTCCGCAGCCTGCGCGGCCTGTCACAGAAATATCGCTGAGTCACAGGCAGAAACGCCAATGTTTAAGGCAGCGAGCCGCGCTGAAGATGCTGCCACCATGAAGCAGCATCCCTATCTACAGTTCATTGAAAGCGATTTTCGCTATGCCCTCGCAAGGCAGGACGACCGGGTGATGCTGCGGATTGAAAATAATGGACACGTATTGTCAGCTCCGCTGTTGTGGGCAATGGGAAATGGTGAAGTCGGACAGACCTATCTATTGAAAAAAGGGGATACGTATTACGAAAGCCGGCTCAGTTACTTTCCCTCTATCTCAGATCTGGATATTTCGCCGGGACATTCGCATAAGTCTCCTACAAGCCTGATAAGCGCCGTAGGCATGCCGCAGACGCCGGTAACCGCACAGCGCTGCTTCGGATGCCACACTACAGCATCCACGGTCTCAGGTGTCTTTGATCCGGAGAACGCAACACCCGGAATAGGATGCGAAGGTTGTCACGGCCCCAGTGCCAACCATGTCAAGGCAGAGGAACAAGGAAAAAGCGACGCACCCATACCCTTCAATCCGCGAACTCTGGCGCCGCACAACTCTGTAGATTTCTGTGGCGCATGCCACCGCACCACAGCTGATGTCGCGGTCGAGACGTCAGATAACCTCGGAGTAAACGGCATCCGCTTTTCAGCCTATCGGCTTGAGCGGAGCCTCTGCTGGGGAGCGTCCGGCGACGTGCGCATCACCTGCACCGCCTGCCACGATCCACACAAGCCGCTTGTAACCGATATGGCAAGTTATGATTCAAAGTGCCTGCAGTGCCATGCAAAGACCGGCCAGCTGCCCAAGGCAAATCAGGCTCAGGGTTGCACGGTAGCAGCCAATGACTGCGCATCCTGCCACATGCCCAAATATGAACTGAAAGCAGCCCACACAACCATGACCGACCATTTCATCCGCATTGTGCATCCCGGCGAGGAATACCGCAGATAGGTTGCGTGTGCTGCGTCATCCCTTCTTCCTGTTGATTGGAAGAGAGAATTTGCAATGGAAAGAAAGTGTGCACAGCCCTACTTCCGTCGAAGATGCGCAAGCTCTACTTCCACGCCGCCCTGAAAACTTCGTCCCGGCATCGGCACACCCGCAATCTCCTGATAGCCTGTATTGCTCAGGTTCGCTATGCGCAGATATGGATGAATCCATCCCTTCTCGCGAGCCGTTTCGATATCCCACACCGGATATGGCGTCTGCTGATACCGCTCCGTCACCGCCACGCGCGTGCGCACCAGGTATGCACCCTTCAGCACGTCCGCCCACTCAAAGCTCGCATTATTCACCGGATAATTAAAGACATATTCCGACTGCAGTCCATGCAGCGCATTCTGCGCCCCACTGATCCCCGTCCATCCCAGTTGCACCGTCTGGTTTCGCGTCGGCGTCCAGCGCAGCGAGCCTTCCACGCCCGTAAAACGCAGCCCTTGCAAGTTCGTCGCCTGCCACGGATCGCTCTCATCCGCCCGCACATAATCAATCGCATCATGCTGTCGCGAGTAGAACACCGTCACCGAAATCGCGGTCTTCGCGTTGGCATACCAGTCAACGCCTCCATCCACAGACCACGCCGACTCCGGCTTCAGGTTCGGATCTCCAATCGTTGTCGGATCGCTGTAGTAAAGATCGGTATAGGTTGGCAGCCGGAACCCATGCCCTACGGAAGCCCTCAGCTTCACATTCTGTACAACCATCCAGCTTGCCGCCAGATTTGGACTCCAAACCATCAGCGCACCGCCACTCAGAATCTCTCCACGCAGCCCAGCCGAAAAACTCCACCTCTGCGCCGGCCGCATCTCCGCACTCAGATATCCCGCGCCCTCGTTCCGCGCATGACGTCCAAGATTATTGCTGTCAATTGCATCGCCATTCTCCTCAAGCCCATAAAACAACATGCCGCCATGCGCAATCGCATCCTTGCGCCGCAGCACCGCCTGCCAGCTCGAATCGATGTGGTTGTTCTCGTAGTACGCAGGATCATCGCGCAGCAGCACGTACTCGTCCGTATGCCGCCGATATCCAAAAGCTGCCTCAGTATCGTCGCCCAGCTCCTGCCGTGCCATGGCCAGCCATCCCTTCGTGCGCTCCCAGGAGTCGTACGGCCCATAAAACTGGCTCGCCCCGAACGCACGATCGCTCCCGGCAAGCAAAATATCCGTAACGCCAAGCGCGCTCTTCAAACGCGGCTCAAAACTGGACGACTCATTCCGGTAATCGCGGTCCGCAATAAACCCAGTAGAAAAATTCCTTGCGCCCGTCAACATTCCATCCCATCGCCGCCCAACTACACCAATCAGCGCCGACTGCTCGTTCTCACCAAAGCTGCCCATCCCGGCGCTCAGTTTTGCGCTCGTCGTCTGCGGCTCCGCCGTCAAAAAATCTACTACCCCGCCCAGCGCGTCCGAACCATACAACGTAGAACCCGCCCCATGCAACACCTGAATCCCGCGCATCGCGTCCAGCGGCACCGGCAAATCCAGGTTGTGATGCGAGGTCTGCGCATCATCGATCCGCAGCCCATTCATCAGCACCAGCGTCTGCTCAAATGAAGATCCGCGTATCGAAATATCCGCCTGCCCACCGCCCGCGCCACGCTGCTCAATATAAGTCGAAGGGTCCGTCCGCAGATAATCCGCCGGCGCCTCAAAGGCCGGTGGATGCTGCTGCGCATTAATCACCACCACCGACCGCGGCGATTCGCCTAAGGTGATGGGTTCCGGAGCTGCGACCACAACAACGGTGGAAGAGACGGAAGGTGGAAGAGAGTTTTGCTGGGCTAGTGCACTGCCCGAAAGGAGTATCACAGCGAGCGGAGCAAACATCTTAGCAGTGGATGTATTCAAGGAATGATCCCTCTATCTGCCATCTCATCATCGCCCGCGCCTGAGATCAATCACAGTTCGATCTCCTATAAAATAGTTATTCCAGTAAACCTTTCAGAACGGCATTCGACTTTTCAACCATGCTCCGGCCCGGATTTCGGATGCCGCAATTCAAATGTGCTTCAATAGATGAAATGCTAAACTATTGATCAAATGAAGATCAGTGCCTATCTGCGTGAAAGCCCGATGTTCGCGGTAAAGCAAGCCGCAAGAAACTTCGACGCTCTTGCTGCCGCAGCCTTCTCGGCTGATGATCTCGGCCTTACGGAAGGACTCATCCTCGCTGCCATCTTCTTTGAGGCCCCGAATCCCATTCGGCCATCGCAACTGGCGGATGCCTTCCTGACTACACGAAGCAATGTGAGCCATGCTATTTCATCGCTTGAAGCCAAGGGACTCGTCCAGAGAAAGATAGATGAGACGGATGCCCGGGCCTATGTCCTGACACTCAAACCGGCCGGTAAAAAGAGCGCCGTCCGGGTGATTGGGTCCTTCGACAAAATGCAGCGGAAGTTCGAGCAGAAAGTCGGAAAAGCGAATTTGGAAGCGGCGTTGGGAGTCATCCGCTCCCTCCATGAAAATGTGGCATCTCTCAGCAAGCTATGACAGCACCACACCTATAGCGGTTCTCGCATCTGCCCCATTCAGATAGCTGGACCAATTCCCCTCTCGAAGCAAAGAAAGCGTGATATAGCTGGACTAGAATCGCGGGATGCCGAGAGAACGGCGCTCAGAGAGCGATTTGCTCAACGCTCACGCGAAAATATCAAAAGAATGTTTGAGCAACAAAGAGAAGAATCCGACAAGTATTATTGACGGCGTCAAACTATTATTGACGGCGTCAAACCCAGATATTAAGTATTTCATACTGCATAAACGCAAAAAGCCAAGCCCGAAGGCTTGGCTTTTTACTTCAAAAATATTGCCACTCATCACCTGCAAGCGATTATCTTTCCGTATGCGAACAATCTCGTCTGTTGGCAGCCCTTACCTGCTTTGCGCCCTGCTATTTCTTACTGACCAAGGAATCGCACAACAGCCAGCTCCGCCACAGTTCTCTCTTCCAACTGACCCCAAGGCATGGATATCGCTTGCCGCCCAATTCAATGGCCTTGCCGCGTTGCCCGCATCGGCGCAGTCTGACTCACAAATTTCCATGCGGATCCAGCGCGCGGCAGAGTTTTATCGCAACCGTGATGGCTTTATGGGAGTAGTAGCAGTCCAGCGCGATCACCATTTGGTCTATGAATCAGGCTATGGATACGCGAATCTCGCATCCAAAACCTCATTCACGTCGCAAACCCGTTTTCCAATCGGCTCTCTGTCAAAGCAGTTCACCGCGGCTGCTATTTTGCTGCTTCAGGAGGACGGCAAGTTGAAGACCCGCGACCTGCTCAGCCGCTATTACCAAAACGCCCCGCCCGCATGGAGCACCATCACGCTTCGAAATCTGCTCACGCAGACCTCCGGTATCCCGGACTTCGACTACGGCCGAATTTACCGCGACTCCCCCCATCAACCGGAAGAATTATTGAAAGATGTTTTAAACAAGCCGCTCGGCTTCCAGCCCGGCACAAAATTCGAATACACCAACATCAACTACATGCTGCTCAGCATCGTGATCGAGCGAGTCAGCGGCCAGCCCTTTTGCCAATTCCTTCACGATCGCATCTTTCGTCCGCTCCAGCTTGAGCAAACCGGCTGCACATGGAAGCCTCGCGTCACCAGTAGCGCGCAGGGCTATCATCCATCGCCCCACGGTCCGATCGAATTTGAAGACAGTGACCTGGCCAGTCTCTCTGGAGCCGGTAGTCTCTACTCCTCAGCCGACGATCTGATCCGCTGGACCGAAGCTCTCCACGGAGGACAAGTGCTGTCGAAGTCCTCCCTTACAGAGATGACCACGCCGTTTCTCGACGGCTACAGCTATGGCCTCGAAATCGACGGCGAAGGCGCAGAACTGGATATCAGCCACAACGGCACGGTTGAGGGATTCTTCTCATCTCTTGATTACCTTCCAGCGAGCCACACAACAGTTGTCGTGCTCTCAAATCAAGTAGCAGAAGGAAACCAATCCTCTCCAGGAACACTCGCCCTGGGTACAGAACTTGTTCAGTTGGCAATCGACGAAAATTCGCTCCTGCCCTCTGAAGGCAAAGAGGCGCAAGTAGCCGAAGAAACCCTACGAAGCTACGTCGGCCACTACCAATCCGTCGATCCAGACCATCCCGTCTTCATCACGCTCACATTCGGTGACGGTAAGCTCTTAATCCAGAACGACGGTGGCCCCGCACTTCCACTCCGCGCCGAATCCGCAAAGCGCTTTTATCTAGCCAATCAGGAAACAGAAATCATCTTCGACCAACACGTAGCCGCCGCTTCGGATTCATCAGCTACGAACCAATTCTAGGATCCGTCTTCAACCGAATTCCCGACACCCGAAATCCTGATGCGAAGAACCCCAGCACAGCCCCGCAATAATTCCCGTTAGTCTAACCAAAACGTAAAAAGCCAAGCCCGAAGGCTTGGCTTTTTACTTCAAAATATTGCCGGCGATCACCTAATCTCCCACACAGTCGCCCGTGCAGTACCATCGGCCCAACGAGGCTTAACTTCCGTGTTCGGGATGGGAACGGGTGATCCCTCGCGGTATGGTCACCGGCAAACTTGGTAGCGCCTGGCGGGTGGTTGCCCGCAGCTGATGTGCGACATCTGCCTGTCCCGGATAGTTTCTCCCGGTAGCCAGCAGGAACGCGTACTGCATTCTAGCGCTAAACAAACTTGCTCGTAATCGAGCTGTCTTTGACACGAAATTGATTGGATTTGTTACTTCATTTACAAGGCGTAACCAAGAAGTATCCACGAACAACTTAACTGCGCGGAGTTAATTCTATGGTAAAGCCGAACGGGCGATTAGTACTGGTAAGCTACACACATTACTGCGCTTCTACCTCCAGCCTATCAACCAGGTGGTCTTCCTGGGCCCTTCAGGGAAATCTCATCTTGGAGCGTGCTTCCCGCTTATATGCATTCAGCGGTTATCACAACCGAACTTCGCTACCCAGCCGTGCCCTTGACAGGACAACTGGAACACAAGAGGTTCGTCCATCCCGGTCCTCTCGTACTAAGGACAGCCCTCCTCAAATTTCCTACGCCCACAGCAGATAGGGACCGAACTGTCTCGCGACGTTCTGAACCCAGCTCACGTACCGCTTTAATAGGCGAACAGCCTAACCCTTGGAAGCTTCTACACCTCCAGGATGCGATGAGCCGACATCGAGGTGCCAAACCATTGCGTCGCTGTGAACGCTTGGCAATGATCAGCCTGTTATCCCCGGCGTACCTTTTATCCGTTGAGCGATGGCCCTTCCATACAGAACCACCGGATCACTAAGGCCTGCTTTCGCATCTGCTCGACTTGTAGGTCTCGCAGTTAACCACTCTTATGCCTTTGCACTCGACGACTGATTTCCAAACAGTCTGAGAGTAGCTTCGCGCGCCTCCGTTACAATTTAGGAGGCGACCGCCCCAGTCAAACTACCCGCCTAACTATGTCCCTCTCCCGGA
>Ga0206824_10199_pt1 | contig 19873 bp, 13 predicted proteins | sample Alteio_BWOrgCont_82_FD_152874 | JGI IMG/M metagenome (GOLD analysis project Ga0206824, IMG submission 152874) | Enriched cells from forest soil in Barre Woods Harvard Forest LTER site, Petersham, Massachusetts, United States -... | ecosystem: Environmental > Terrestrial > Soil > Temperate forest >...
CTTCGGATGCTTTGCCGCAACGCGCAAGAGCACGCGCGCCGGACCCGTCGGACGGCGACGACCTTGCTCCCAGTTTTGCAGCGTCTTTTCGCTGATGCCGAGTAGCTGGGCGAACTTTTGCTGCGATAGGCCCAATTGATCGCGCACGAGGCTAACGTCGGTCGCCTTATCTACCTTAAATGTTCGCGAAGGCTTGGCTCGTCCAGCCCGGATCGATTTCATTTCCTTCACGCTTTGAAGCAGTTCCTGGAAGAGTTCTTTTTTCACGGTTCAGTCTTCGAGCGATTGTTTTAGTGCTTTGAGTTGCGCGGGCATGAGGTCGTCCTGCTCGTTTTTTTTGCATAGGTTAAGACCATGGAAATAAAGTTCTCCGTGTTCCACCAGTAATAGATGACCCGTACGCCACCTCTTTACCGCGCCCTTATCTGTTCTTGGGGGGCGGCGAAAGTACCGCCCCGGTTTCCCGGGGCGGTTCAAGCGCGATGTGAGGGAACGAAGGAGACCTCAAGCGGCCTTCGCTTTTTCAGCGTTGATAAGGTTGTATAGGTAGCGCGGCGCGCCCCGATGACCAACCAGATCTTCAGGCCAACGCTCCATTTCGCCGAGTTGTACCAGTTCCATGAGGGCCATATAGATGAACTGACGGCTGCCTCTCGGATTCCAATCGGCGGCCTCGTCGACACTGAAAGGCCTGCGGGCATGTACGAAGATCGATCTTGAGCGCCGTCGCCAGTGCAAGTGGATCTCCGTCAGGTAAGACTGCCGTTGCGGAATCCGCGACGGCACGACCATGTCGGCTTTAGGGAGGGTTACGGTTTCTTCCCTCAACAGCGCCTCGAGTTCGGCGAGGTCATTGAGGATGTTGTGAATAATCTCTGAAGGTTTTCTCATGTTCTAATTCAGTTGTTGTTTTGTGTTTTGAGCGGAGCGACTTCCCGCCCCTTGGCGGGAAGCCTACACAGTTTTAACATAATGTCAAACAAAATTTTTCAACGTAAAACACATCTCGCATTTTTTGGGGATTAAATTGTTTAGATTTGGATTATGAAAATAAAAAGCCGCCCCGGTTTCCCGGAGCGGCTTTGGTGATTTTGGCTGCCGGCGATCGGAGATCGCCGCTACAGCTTACTTCTTCTTCGCGGCGCGCTTTTCTTCGATCGCAGCCTGCGCCGCGGCGAGGCGGGCGACGGGGACGCGATAGGGCGAGCAGCTCACGTAGTTCAGGCCCACGCGGTGGAAGAACTTCACGCTATCGGGGTCGCCGCCGTGCTCACCGCAGATGCCGAGCTTGATGTCGGGACGGGTGCTGCGGCCTTTCTCCACGGCAATCTTCACGAGCTGGCCCACGCCGGTCTGGTCGAGGCTGGCGAAGGGGTTCTTCTTGAAGACTTCGTTCTCGACGTAGGCGTTGAGGAAGTTGCCCATGTCGTCGCGGCTGATGCCGAGCGCGGTCTGGGTGAGGTCGTTCGTGCCGAAGCTGAAAAATTCGGCCGTCTGCGCGATCTCGTCGGCGGTGAGGGCGCCGCGCGGGACTTCGATCATCGTGCCCACCTGGTAGCTGAGCTTGCACTTCTTCTCCTTCTGCACTTCGGCCGCGACCCTGTGGACGATGGCGACTTGCAGATCGAGTTCCTTCTTGAAACCGACGAGCGGAATCATGACCTCGGGCTTCACCTTGATGCCCTTCTTTTGCACCTCGGCGGCGGCCTCGAAGATGGCGCGCGCCTGGGTCTCGGTGATTTCCGGATAGGCGATGCCGAGACGGCAGCCGCGGTGGCCGAGCATGGGATTGAACTCGTGCAGCGCATGGACGCGCGCGGCGACTTTTTCCTTGGTGATGCCGAGCTTCTTGGCGAGGTCGGCCTGCGCGGCGTCATCGTGCGGGACGAACTCGTGCAGCGGCGGGTCGAGCAGGCGGATAGTGGCCGGGTAGCCCTTGAGCGCCTTGAAGATGCCGATGAAGTCCTCCTTCTGGTAAGGCAGGATCTTGGCCAGCGCCTTGCGGCGGCCGGCTTCGGTATCGGCGAGGATCATTTCGCGGACGGCGTCAATGCGGTCGCCCTCGAAGAACATGTGCTCGGTGCGGGTGAGGCCGATGCCGGTGGCGCCGAACGCGAGCGCGTTTTCGGTCTGCTCCGGATTATCGGCATTCGTGCGGACGCCGAGGCGCGTGGCTTGCGAGCACCACTTCATGAGCTGCTGGAAGCTCTTGAACTTCTCCGTCTTCTGCGCGGCTTTGTCGCCGTGGAGCATGCCGGTGATGATCTCGGAGGGCGAAGTCTTGAGTTCGCCACCATAGACAGTGCCGCTGGTGCCATCGATCGAGAGAAAGTCGCCTTCGTTGAAGGTCTGGCCCGCGATGGTGGCCGTCTTCGCGCTGTAGTCGATCAGCACCGCGGAAGCACCGCAGATGCAAACCTTGCCCATCTGACGGGCGACCAGCGCGGCGTGCGAACTGACGCCGCCTTTCGCGGTCAGGATGCCCTCGGCGGCGATCATGCCGCGGAGATCTTCGGGACTCGTCTCATTGCGGACGAGGAGGACTTTCTCGCCCTTCTCCGCGGCCGCGGCAGCGCGGTCGGCATTGAGATAGATCTTGCCGGAAGCGGCGCCGGGACCGGCGGGAAGACCGGTGGCGAGGGCCTTGGCCTTCTTCACCTCGGCGAGATCGAAGATCGGCGCGAGGAGCTGGTCGAGCTGATCGGCCGGATTGCGGAGGATGGCCGTTTCCCAGTCGATGAGTTTCTCCTTGGTCATGTCGATGGAGAACTTGAGCGCGGCGGCGGCGGTGCGCTTGCCGTTGCGCGTCTGGAGCATGAACAGCTTGCCTTCCTGGATGGTGAACTCGAAATCCTGCACGTCCTTGAAGTGTTTCTCGAGGATCACGCGGACTTTCTCGAGATCGGCGAACGGCTTCGGCAAATGCTTCTTGAGCTGCGCGACGGGCTCGGGCGTGCGCACGCCGGCGACGACGTCTTCACCCTGCGCGTTGATGAGGAATTCACCGTAGAATTCCTTTACGCCATTGGCCGGGTTGCGCGTAAAGGCGACGCCGGAACCGGAGTTTTCGCCGGTGTTGCCGTAGACCATGGCCTGCACGTTCACGGCGGTGCCCCACTCGGAGGGGATATTGTATTTGCGGCGGTAGACGATCGCGCGATCGTTCATCCACGAGCCGAACACCGCGCCGACAGCGCCCTGGAGCTGCTGCCACGGATCGGTGGGGAACGATTTGCCGGTGCGGTCTTTCACGAGCTTTTTGAAGCGCGCGACGAGTTCCTTGTAGTCGTCGACCGTGAGGTGGGCGTCGTCGACGTTTTCTTCGTGGTGCTCGTGCTTGACCTCCTCGATGACGATTTCGAAGGGCTCGTCGTCTTCGCCCGGACGCTTTTGCACACCCATGACGACGTCGCCATACATCTGAATGAAGCGACGATAGCAATCCCACGCGAAGCGCTCGTTGTTCGTGGCGCGAGCGAGGGCGAGCACGGTGTTGTCGTTGAGACCGAGGTTGAGAATGGTGTCCATCATGCCGGGCATGGAATCGCGCGCACCGGAGCGGACGGCCACGAGCAGCGGGAAGCCCTTCGCGTCACCAAATTTGTAGCCCATGATCTTTTCGAGATGGCGGATGCCGGCCTCGATCTGGGCCTGAAGCGCGGCCGGATAGGTGCGCTTGTGGTCGTAGAAATAGGTGCAGACTTCGGTGGTGATCGTAAAGCCGGGAGGCACGGGGAGACCGATGCGGCTCATCTCGGCGAGGTTCGCGCCTTTGCCGCCGAGCAGCGGTTTCTGCGAGCCGTCGCCATCGGCTTTGCCGCCGCCGAAGACGTAGACGTACTTCGGGGACTTGCCGGAAGATTTGGCGGCGGAGCCATTGGTGCTGACGCGGGCCCGCGCGGGCGGGAGTTTAACGGATTTGGATTTGGTTGACATGTGTGAGAGGTGGTGAAAACCCCGCGCTAGCTGGCGGGTGTGGCGCTATTGGCCGCGACGATCACCGCGTCGACGGCTTCATTAAATTCGTTGAGGCCCGTGCTCGGCACGATCACGGTGTTGCGCCGGCCATGCGCTTCCTCGGTGATCCGCAGAAACCGTCCGCGCTCATTTTCGCGGAATTCGATATAGTAGTGCTTGCGCTCCACCTGGAGCTCTCGGCTGGCGATGATATTATCCATAGGGGCCCTGGGGATTGGGGGTTGTCTTGATCTGGGGAAAAGAGCCGCGTTTTATGCCACAGGGCGTGGGCGGACGAAAGGGATTTTTTAGCCGACGCGGGAAAGTAATTTTCGAAAATAGAGCGGTGTGGGGCGCGTGTCCTCACGCGCCGGGAGAAAGATTACTGACGATAGTCTCGCCCGGCGCGTGGGGACACGCGCCCCACACCAGCTCCGGCGAATGTCCAGCCCCGCGCGGAGCCCGTTTCAATGCGCGCCGCCGGGCGAAGCCGGCACTTCGTTCTTCATTTTCAGCAGCGACCGCCAGCGCGATGAATCCAGCGACTTAAAAGGGTGGAAGAACACCAACGCGAGAGCCCCGAGAATGATCAAGGCCACTAACAGCCCAAGCCACAACCCCAGCCGGGACCGACGCCCCGACCTTTCGCCATGCGCGGTGAATTCGTTCTGTTCGGCCGCAGCGGCGGCTCCCGGCTCCGCCATCATATAAGCGGGAATCTGAGGCGGCGGAGCCGGCTCTTCGGGCGCATCCTTTCCGGTACGAGCCCCGGGCGCGGATCGGGGCATGAAGGAATAGCTGCCGATCTCTTCGGAGCTGGGAGCAGGCTGGCGGGACGATGCTTTTCCCGAACCCGGAGGCTTGCGATCCGACGCGGGCGGTTCGCTGGCTGATGGTTGCCGGACCGCGACCGCGGGCGCCGGGGAATTACGAATCACATCCACCTCCACCTTCATTTCCAAAGCGTGCTGATAACGTCGCTCCGGCTCCTGCTGCATGGCCCTCGTCAAGACGTCGTCGATGCGGGTATCGAGCCCCAATCGCCGGCTCGGCGGCTCGAAAATGCCGCGCGGCACTTTTTGGCAGAGCATCTCGTAAAGGACGACGCCCACGCTGAAAATATCCGCGCGCTGATCCACGTTGGCGCCGCGCATCTGCTCCGGCGCCATGTAATCCGGCGTGCCCAAAATGGCGCCCACCGTGGTGCGGCTCCAGACGCCGGGATCCAAATCGACCCGTCGAGCGAGGCCGAAATCCGCGACCTTCACCCGGCCGTCCACGTCGACCATCACATTGGCGGGCTTGATGTCGCGGTGGATCACGCCTTTGCCGTGCGCGTAATGCAGCGCCTCGCACACGCCGGAAATGATCTCCAGCGCGCGTTCGGCGTTCAGATTGGGGATCGCGGTTTGCATTGGCGTCGGCGAAGCTTCCGCGCTCGGCGAAGGCTCCTGGCCCGACAACGCCGTTGAGGCGTCGAGCAAAGTTTCGCCCGAGTGCTCCCGGTGTTTCTCATCCATCACGCCGGGATGGTTGTGGATCATTTGATGCAGGTTTTCGCCATCCACATATTCCATGGCGAAATAAAGATGGCCCTCGATCGTTTTCCCGAAATCGTAAACGGCGATGATGTTCGGATGATTGAGCCGCGCCATCGTTTTGGCTTCGCGCACGAACCGGTCAGCGAAGTCCTGATCCACGCTGACCTCGAGCGGCAGGAGTTTGATGGCGACAAAACGATCGAGTGACATCTGCCGGGCTTGGTAGACCGCGCCCATTCCTCCGCGGCCGATCATGCCGAGCATTTCGTATTGCGGAAAAAGTCGGGCGACCTCTTCGATGCTCGGCGGCGTCCACATTCCCGCGCCGCCGCTCGTCATGCGCACGCTGTGCATGGCGCGCGCGAGCAATTGTTCCGGCTTCAACCGGCGGATGGCTTCGGGCAAGGTGTCCGCCGAGGCGGAATCGGGCGAGTCGCAAGCGCAGAGCAGCGCCGTGATCTCGTCGTCGATGCCGGCGGGATCGAGCACGGTGTCGCCCACGAACGCGCGGAGCATTTCACGATGCCGGCTGCGAAAATCAAAAACGGCTTTCCGCGCCGCGCCCACACTCAGCCCCATATTGATCGCGATGGCCTTGTACTGATCGTCGTTGCTGCTCTCGAAGCCAACGAAGGGCGCGACCTCGGCAAACAGCACTTCCTGCCCCGCCGCCGCGTATTCCTCGCGAACGGTCTGCATCGTAAATTCGAGCACCGTGAGCGCCCAACGCCGATGGAAAATCGCGTCGGGCGTTCCCGCGGGTTCGCTAGCAAAGCGATCTTCCGCCCAAGTAGCGTCAATTTCGGCCGGCACGCTGACCGCCTCCGTACCGCGGGTCACGGACTCTGCGAGCCGTGTGGCCAGACATTCGCGCATCCGGGATGACGCCGCAGCCGGCGAACCTTCCGGCGCGGGTTCGGTCAAACCACGGTAAAAGACTTCACCTGCGGCCGCCGCTGCCGGATTCGGTTCGAAGCCGGTCCGCCGCAGCCAGGTGTAAGCGCAGTACCAATAGCTGTCGGTCAGTTCGCGAATGGCTTCCTCGTCGCCATCCACGGCACGCGCCCACCGGCTCGGAGGAGCGACGGCGACACTGGAGGTGGGGTCTTGGAGGGGATCCATCGGAAGGAAATCGGACGAAGCAGCAAGCACACCAGAGGCTTGCAACGGGGTCAAGGAGCGGCACGGCGGCGGAGCCGAGGACGTCGGAAAATCACGAACGTCTCCGCATTTTTCCGCTCCCGTCCTGAAAAATGTGAGTTGATTGAAAAGTTGTCCCGCTAGCCATGAATAAGCCATAATAGCCCATGATAGACAGGAAACTGGGGCTAAGGCACTTAGGTCATGAGAGCGAATGCTTGTGTGTGACCATAACTTGTCCCACCTCGGGTGGCATTTGAAAACTTGTCCCACCCAGACTTCAGACGTTTTTTGAGGGGTTTACTCTGTTGGTCTGAAGTCTCGTTGGCAAAAGCGGGACAAGTTATCCCCCAACCTGAAGGTGTGCGGTGTCCGGAGATTTTTTCCAGAAAGTATGAAAAAAGACTGTGTGACCGGATCGACTGTTTTCGGCGTTCTCAAAATTGAGACAGCCAAAAGACGAGCCTACAGCGACCTTGCAGGTAATATACAACGCCGCTGCAACAACGTTGGAGGGAGCTTGCGACCAGGCGCCATTACGAGGCAGCCGGCCCCCACCTATTCACCGCGTGGCGACCTCACGCCAAAGCGGCCCTGCCTTGAACCCGTCGCGGTGAATCCAGTTGAGGCTTTCCAGGGTTTCGGGCTCGCGCCCTTTGGCCGGAATTCGCACCCGGAAAAATTGCCGCCCATCGGCCAGCGTGATGACACAAAGCCATCGATCGCAACCGGTCCCAATTTCGGGCTCAATCTTTTTGGCGGCAAGGCTCACCGGCCCTCTATTCAAATCGCGGCGAGCGGCGTTGTTGGCCATGCAGGATGGCTACCACCCTCGCTGCCCATCCTCAAACCCAATCGATGAACAGCAAACTCCAAATATCGCTTGGCGGCACTCGGAGCCCTTAATCTTCTTCCTCTTCTTCGCGATCGGCCGCCAGAATCGCCAGGCACTCCTCGTAGGTCGGAAAGCTCTCCGTTGACGGCTTGAAGTCATGCACGTCGGGCTGCCGATCTTCCATCCCCGGACGATACTCCGGGCCATACAGATGCTTGGCTTCTTCGACGGTCATGAGGCAAACTTAATTCCGAAATCGGGCCGCATCAACCCCCGCTTTGGCTCCCCCCAATATTTGACCGCGGCAGGTCCGCTGCATACGTTGACATTGCTGGCGGCACCCATGCCTATCCGCGACACAAGTAGGACGACATGCGTAGGACCGATGTAAAAGGAACTTCATCGGTTTCACCTGCCTTCTATTTTAAAACGAGCGACGCACGCTGACAAAAAAGCGCCGGGGAGCGGTCAAGCTCACCGGCGCTTTTGTGACTTTGCGTGCGGGCGCGGCTCTACCCGTTCACCACATCTCCCGGTTTGGCCGGATCGCTCGGAAGATCGCGATAGTTGAGCAGGAAGTTCTCGCGAAACGAATCGGGCACCGCCGCCGTCAGTGCCGGCCAGACTTGATACTCCCGCAAAGCCGTCTCTACCTCGCGCCGGCTCATTGGCTTCGGGCTGCCCGTCGCTTCGTTCTGCAATTCATATTGCCCGGCCCGTGCGTAGATGTCGTAAAACACCGGCTTGCCGTCCTCGTGCTGGGAAAACCTCAGCACGTGGCGAGCGATTCGTTTTTCAACCTCGTTGTAGCCCCAGAGCAGCACCTTTGTCTCGTGCGAGAGCGCCGCCGCAGTCTCAGTCTTCTCCACCCACAGCGCCGCGCCTTTCCTCGTCAGCACTTCAAAATCAAAGGACCGGGCGCGCCACTGCGCACCCGCTTCCGCCAGCACATCCTCAAGGCGCGCGTCCGCAACTTCGAGCACATCATCGATTGAAATGCAGCCGCCATCTTCAAAGCCGAGCAGCCGAAATGCTCCCGCGAGCACACCTTTCGGCTTGGTAAATACCGTCGTCTCCCACACGCGAAAGAAATCATCGCCGCGCTGGAAAAGATGCTCCACAAAGCCGGACCTCTTCACGCACGAGGCCAGCCGCGTTCCGAGGTTGCCCGTGAATGCGTGGAACCCGCGAAGTTCCTCATCCGAGCGCGGAAGCGCTTTGTGATACGGGAGCTTCGGCGGTTCGGATTTTCCCCGTGCCCGGTGGGAGCGCACGAAAGAGCGAAACCCGCGAGGCCCAAGCACCTCCCGCAAGACCGGCGCGATTCCGCGCCATGCCGCCGCGCGCTCCGCGTCCGTCCCGCGGGTATCGATTATCTTCGCCAGTCGAAGGAGTTCCTTCGTGCTCCGCGCCTGGCCTTTGGTGGATTTACTGACTGCGCGCCCGCCTTGCGCGTTGCCTTTGTTTGTGGGAGCCTTTCGGCTGATCCGGTTTGCTTTCATTTGTAGTGTTTGCTTTTCGGGTCACGCGCCGCTGTGGTGCTCGTAACATCACAGCGGTCTCTTTTTGTTGTTTCGCTTCCTCTGCTGTGACCCATTTCAGCATTGAAAGCGTGACTTCCCCACCGGGCTCAAATCGCTCGGCAAGCCAGTCGCTCAAGGTCGTTGGTGAAACCCCGAGAAAGGCAGCAAGACGGGCGCGAGCGCCGCGGGCATGTGCTGCCCTCAGGACGCGCCGGAAAAGCCTTTTTAGCTCGGGGGTTGGCCGTTTGACCATCGCTGCATTATTCGGGAACTCCCGAACATTGGCAAGCCTCTATTTTTCGACGGCACCTAACCCTTGTGTTTATCAGCGTTGCGGGGCGATCTAATGGGCGGCCTATTTTTATCCCGCGGCTTCGGTGGTTGAGGAGCGCGCCTTTTCAGCGGAAGTCCTTTACTCACCGGCCCTATTAAATATTCGATCTTGGCTGCACCCTTCAAACGCCTGATTTCCTCTTCGTTGGCTCCTACGAAGGTTTCCGCCGCAGAGAGTACCGTGTTCAAAAAATCCTCCCTCAGTTTGGCGGGCATGATCCTCGCACGCCAAGTGATGAACTGCGCAATTCTTTCCCCGTCGTCTGCTCCATCGCTGGTGAAGGCTCCTTCCAGCTCTTCTACTGTGCACCCTGTTATCTTGGCATTCATCGCCAGTCCGACTTCAATTCCAGTGCGCAGATAATCATCGAAGGCAACGCTAAAGACCGCACGCGGTGAAATCTGGGACTCCTCTTCGCGAGAAAGGGGAAAATACCCGGTCCGCGGGAGTTGCCCGGTTGCCACCCACCTTTGATTGACATTGAAGCGTCGGCAAATTTGATCGGCCAACGCAAAACGCAGCGGTGTCCGGCCGTGCTCGACGTTCGTCAACACCGTGCTGTCCACACCAACGTCAGAGGCAAATTTCACCCGCGTAGTGGCGAGCCGTTCGCGGATGTCGCGGACTCGATTGCCAATATCTGCCTCGCGTTTCCCGCGCGAGATGGGCTACGCTGTGAGCGATCGACAATTGCACGCACTCATCGTGCGCACGATTGATCGAGATAGACTGGCGGGCGCATGGCAACGCCTCGAAATTTTTTTGCCTGATCGGCTGCGCGAGAGAGATTCTGTTCGAGTTGCTGGCGGCGTCGATGCTTCATTTCCGGAATTGGCTGAAACGTTCAAATCACTTCCTTCCTCCACGACCTTGACGAGCGAGTGTGCGGCCTTTTGCTGGCGGGCCGTGGTTCAAGTATTTCGAGCTCGCGTGGAAAACGGTGAAGATGCCGGCACGATTAAGCGAGGCTTGCGTGATTACCTCGCTGAGGCGGTTCCTGGTCTCGCCGGTTCGCCTGGTGCGCTCAAACGGAATCTCAATCGAAAGCTCGTCCTCGCGGAGACGGCTGGAATTGGAGCGATAAATGGGGCGAAGGGACGACCAGCAAAGGATGCGAGTGAGCGCATTCCTGAATACGAACAAAATCTAAAGCTATTGAAGGAGCTGACGCAAAAACGGTGGGGTAATGAATCGCAGGCTTGGCGGGAGCTTCACACGGGCACGGCGCCAGACCAACAGCGATTCACTGAGCTGTTTCGGGAGCATTTCCCATTCAATCCGCGGGAGAATAAGTCTCAAGTGCCCACAATCATGCGGGCGAAAGCACAGCAACATTACACATTGGTCGAGTCCAAATTGATAGGTGGAAACTTCGCGCGCAACCGCACGCCAAGCATTCCACAGAAGTGGGATGGAGTTTGCTCGAATGAAAGACATACAGCGGACGATATTACCGCTGACCTTTACTCGTTCGATTGGTGCGAAGATGGGGATTTCGAGTTTAAAGGTCGGCGCTTTCAATGTTGCAGGCCGCAGATGGTGCCGGTGATTTGTGACCGGACGGACTACCCGCTGAGTGTGTCAGTGAAATTGGCCCGGCAGCCTGATAGCAATATGGTCTTTACCGCCCTAACGACCGCATGGACAAACCCTGATGTTGGGTTGCCACACGAAGGCGCGAAACTTGAACGAGGCGTATTCGCCGCACTCAAAGTTCTGGCCCTCTTCGACTGGCCCTCGATTGACCAAAGGTTCATCGAAAGGGAGGTAAATTTGAACCTCGATTTGCTACAGGCAAATGGCCCGCGCGCTAAGAGCGCAATTGAGAGGTTCGCAAAGCGTCTCCATTCCAAGCTTAACCACCTTCCTGGATACTGCGGTAATAATGAGCGCGTGACTTGTCCTGAGCGGTTGCGCAAGTTCCTCGCCAGTCTTAAGCGGGTCGGACAACCATTAAAGGCCGAGGTTGATCCGCGCGAGATGCTTCTAAGTTTGGACCAATTTAATGAGCAGGTAAAAAAAGCCTGCTCTGAAATCGCGGTCGAACCCCAGTGCGGGAAGCGTCTTCGGGGGATGTCTCCTGCTGAGGCGTGGAAAGCATTTGCATCTGCCAAGCCGACTCGACTATTGCCGGACTCCTTAAGATATTTGCTCTGTTCGCAGCGGCGGGAGCGAGCTGTTACCTCGAACGGCATCAGAATCCCTTTCGGAAAATGGGATCATCGCACCTATTTTGGAAGCGAACGACTCGGCGAAATCGAGGGCCAGAAAGTGGAAGTCTATTACAATCCCGATTTGCCAGAGCAGATCATCTGCATTCACCGGCCTTCCGATCCGCGCGGCGTGAATCCTTTCTCGGTGCCACTACTCGAGGAACTGCGTCCGAACGGCGCTGCCACGAAGGAAGATTTCCAACGTGCGGCAGAACATACTCGGAAATTCCTAAAGGCGCGCCGAGAAGCTTGTATCTCCTTCGCGCCTCCTTCTTCTTTCACGATCCGAAATGAGCGCATGGCGTCGCCTGACGCGCGCCAACGAGGAAACTGCATCAACGCCCTGGAGCGAGAGCATATCGATTTAAATACTTCCCGCGATCTGCACCGCGGCGAAATCGGAGAACTTGCAGCCCTGAACAATTTGGAAATTGATCCGTCTCGGGTGAAGCGGCCGGCCCGCGTCGCCGAGAGCTTGCGGCGGGCTACTGAGGCCGAAGAGCGGGCCTTGGCTGCGGAAGCCGCCGAAGATCGGGAGCAGGAACCGGCCGGCGTCTTGGCAGTCGCTTCCGCTGGCAATGGGGAAATCGCCGAGAGTGACCGCAAGAAGCTGTTTGCGTTGATGGGGAAGATTTCGCCGGGGTGTCCGAAAGAGCAGCGCGATAACATCACGCGCCGTGTTCTAGGCTACGCGAAGAGGTGGGGAGAACTCACGCGCGGGGAGTGGGGCAAGCTGATGAATGCCCTCAATGACATTTCCAAACGCCACGCCAAATGAGCACGCCCGCCGCCGATAATCTTCCGATTTCACCCGCCGCCATCGCTTCAAAGCTTGCGAGGCTGCGCAACTTTGAAAATGAACGAGTAATGTCGGAGATCAACGCGGACCCGCGTCTGGTCGAGTTGTTGTGGTTCATTCAGTACATGAGCGTGCCGGAAAATAATCCGGGCGGGCTCCGGAAATTTGCCGCGGATTTGGTCGCGGATTCGAAAGACCTGATCGGCACATTTGCGATGACAAAGCATTCCGAGAATGCGCTGTCCGAGACGAAGCTATTGACGGTCCACCGCGAGATTCCTTCGGGTGAGAAATGGCCCGTTTTTCACGGGGTAAAATTCTGGAACGCGAGGCGCTTCGAGTTTGAAACGAAGCGAGAATATCAGGCGCGAAGAAAGGAATTTTTTCATGATCGAACCGAGTTGCTTGGGAAGATACAGCGGAGCGATTTAGTCGAAGAGTGCGGGAGGGAAGCCGGCCGGGATTTGGCCTCCTACTTGCGCCGGCTGTGCGAGCATTTGGATACGGGTTTCTATCTCGACGAAGAAGAGATCGAGCTTCCGGATGAAACCGAATCCGACGACCGACCTGCGGACGAACGCGATGGACTCGAAACTTTTGGCAGCGAGGCTGTCAGCGACTATCTAAGGTCGAATTGGAAGAAGGAGCACGCCTCCCAGGCACCTTGGTATTTTGTTCGGGCGGCCGAGGCCGCGTTGCGATTCATGGACCGGCGCAAAGCAGAGATCAGCGCACGGATTGCCAGCACCGAAGTTTCGCGCCTTGTGTTCCATTGGCTCCACAAGGCCCGTGCGACGCGTTGCGGCATAGCAATCGAGGGCAATTCACGATTCGGGAAAACCGAAGCGGTCAAGGCGTGGGCAGAGATGCACCCAGGGTTGTCCCGATACGTCTATACGCCGCCTTCGCGCTCCGAAGGCGACTTGCTGCGAGCCATCGCCACGGCGCTCGGGTTGCAAGACTTCCAGAAGCTTCGCCCCCACGTTCTGCGCAACGCGATCAGCCAAGTTCTATCCGCGTCTGGAATCATGCTGATTTTCGACGAGGCGCAAAGTTTGTTCCCGTTGGCCTTTACCAGAAACACGCCCCCAGCGCGGCTTAATTACGTTCGTTCCAATGTGCTTGATGCCGGCCTACCGGCCGCCTTCATCAGCACGCCGCAGAGCTATCGCCACGCACAACAACGCTTCTTGAAGGCCACGGGATTCGCCATCGAACAATGGTCGGAGAGAATTCTGAAGACCGTCGCGCTTCCCGCGGAAGTGGAACGAGAGGACTTAATGGGGATCGCTCGGATTCATTTTCCCGGCTTGTCGGAGGCTCATCTTGAAATGGTCGTCGACCGCACCCACGGCACCGAGCGCAACTACGTTTCCGACATCTCGAAGATCGCGCGACTGGCCTACTCCAACGCCGAGGACGACGGCCTTTCCGCGCCCAAGGTTTCGCACCTCAAAGCCGCTATGGCTGACGTGCTCCCATCGCTGCCGCAAGACGGCGCTGCGGGTGTGGCTTGCAGCCTTCCTGTAGGCGCCCTGCCGGCCCGTTGTAATACCCCTGCAAGCCGCGTGCAGCCGCGCCGACCCACCCCCCAGGCACCAATTCTCGACCGCTCCAAGCTGGCAGACGCCGAACTCGTTTTGCCCGGCTGATCCGGCCGACATTCCCATTTTTGAGAGCCGCCCGCGAGGCGGCCATAACTGTTTTCAGTCGTCAATCTGAAGTCTGAAGTCTAAAAGTGGGACAAGTTTTCGACCAAGCTACAAAAATGGTTGCAAACGCGATAAATGCAGCAATAAATGCAAGTAAGCACTTGCATGCAGACTGAACTTGTCAACCCCACCCGCCAGCGTCTTCTCGACGCCGCTTTCCGCGTCTGCTCCGAGCGCGGCCTTCATGGCGCCACCACCCGCGAGATCGCCGACGCCGCGCAGGTCAACGAGGTCACCCTGTTTCGGCACTTCGGCAGCAAGGACAAGCTCATCGCCGCGCTTTTCCAGCGCGTGACCGCCGCGCAAGCTGAACTTTTCGAGCAAAGCGAACCTGACGCCAACGATCTCCAGCGCGACATCACCCGCTACGCTCAACGTTACAACGAATTGCTCACCTCCAACGAAGCGCTCATCCGCACTCTGATCGGCGAAGCGCGCCGTCACCCCGAGCAGGCGCGGCAGGTCATCTGCGAGGCCGCCAAGCCGATGCGCCAGCGCCTCATCAACTACCTCGCCGCGGCGCAGAAGGCCGGCTCGGTCCGCCGCAATCTCGATCTCGGCCCGGCCATCGATTGCTTCACCGGCATGCTCCTCGCCGGCATGCTTCGCCGCACAGCGCTCTCCCAATTCTTCGACTATTCGGAGGCGGACTACGTCGCCACCGCCGTGGAAATCTTTCTGCGCGGAATCGCCGCGCCCGCTAAAGCGCGCCGCCCCGCATGAGTGCTGCGCTGGCCGATCTCAAATACAGCTCGCCCCTGGCCGAACGCGGAGCGAAGCAAGGCTGGATCAAGTGGGCCATCGCCATCACCGTGGCGCTGGGCGCGATCCTGGAAGTGATCGACATGAGCATCGTGAACGTCGCGCTGCCGCACATGCAGGGCAACCTCGGTGCGACGCTCGCGGAGATCGGCTGGGTGATCACCGGCTACAGCATGGCCAATGTGGTGATCATTCCGCTCACCGCCTGGCTGGATGAAGTCTTCGGCCGGAAAAACTATTTCATCTTCTCGCTCATCGCTTTCACGCTCGCCTCGATCCTCTGCGGTCTGGCGAACAGCCTGCCCATGCTCATCTTCGCCCGCGTGCTCCAGGGTCTCGGCGGCGGAAGTATGCTCGGCAAAGCGCAGTCCATTCTATTTCAGACCTTCTCCAAAAAGGAACAGGGCGCCGCGCAGGCGGCCTTTGGACTGAGCGTCATCATGGGGCCGGCGATCGGGCCGACACTGGGCGGCTACCTCACCGATGCGCTGAACTGGCGCTGGATTTTCTTCATCAATATCCCGTTCGGCATCCTCGCGGTGATCCTCGCGATGACCTTTCTGCCCCTGGACGATCCGGAGCGGCGGCGGCGCACGTCGATTGATTTCCTGGGCATCGCGCTCATGACCATCGGCCTCGCTTCGCTGCAGGTCATTCTCGAGGAAGGGCAGCAGGACGATTGGTTCGCCTCCCGGTTCATCACGATGATGGCGGTGACGAGCGTCGTGTCGCTGGTGACTTTTGTGTGGTGGGAATTGCGCATCGAACATCCGGCGGTGGACCTCCACGTGTTGCGCCACCAGTCGGTCGCGGCGGGCAGTCTCTACTCTATCATTCTCGGCGCCGGGCTCTATGGCGCGCTCTTTGCCATTCCGATCTTTGCCCAAAACAACCTGCACTTTACGGCCATGCAGACGGGAGAGTTATTGATCCCGAGCGCTCTTGCGTCGGGCGTGGCCATGATCATCACCGGCAAGCTGATCAATCGCGTCGGTCCACGGATCTTGATTACAGCGGGCAGCATAATCACCGCCGGCGTGATGTTCTCGCTGGCCACAATCAATCCGGACACCGGTTCGCGCGACTTGTTCTGGCCGCTGGTCTGGCGTGGGCTCGGCAGCGCCCTGATGTTTCTCCCGTTGAGCATCGCCACGCTCGGGTCGCTGCCAAAGCACCTCGTGCCGGCCGCTTCCGGCTTCTACAATCTTACGCGCCAGCTCGGCGGCAGCCTGGGCATCGCCCTCCTCACCACGATGCTCTCGCGGCGCGAGTCCGCCCACCGCGCCGCGCTGGTGGAACACATCTCGCCGCTCAGTCATACCGCGATGGATCGCGTCGGTATGTTCACCGGCTTTTTCCAACGACTCGGCGCCAATGCGCACGATGCAAGGATTCGCGCCTTCAGCCTCATCGATCGGATTCTCGACGGCCAGGCAGCGCTCAAATCTTTCGACGACCTCTTCACCTATGTCGGCATCGCCTTTGTCGTCACCCTGCCCCTGGTGCTTTTCCTCGGGCGTGGTGGCGATAAGGGCGCGACTGCCGAAGCCCATTAGTACCGTGCTCAATTCTTAAACACCCATGAGTCAGTCCACTGTTGCCAAATCCACCGACGACCTCGACAGCGAAGGCGCTTCAGCCCTTGATCCGGAAGCCATGGCCGATGTGCGCGTTCCTCGCGCGCCACGGCGCAATCCCTTGCGGATGATCGTCATCATTCTTCTTCTCGCCGCCGGCCTGGCCTGGGGCGTTCGCTATGCGAATCACGCTCTCACCCACGCCGAAACGGACGACGCCTATGTGACCGGCTATGTGCACCAAGTGACGCCGCACATTGGGGGCACCGTTTCCGAAGTGCTCGTCGATGAGAATACGAACGTGAAAGCCGGCCAGGTGCTCTTCCGTCTCGACCCGCGCGACAGCGAGGCCAAGCTCCGCCAGATGCAGGCGCAATTGGCGCAGTCGGATGCCTTGATCGCTTTCACCAAAGCGGAAATCGCCAACACGCAGGCCAAGATCGACCAGGCGCAAGCGCAGTTCATCAAGTCCAAACTCGACTTCGGGCGCGAGCAGGATTTGAAGCGCAGCAAAGTCGCCTCGCAACAGGAGTTCGACAGCGCCAAGGCGGCCTACGACAGCGGCAACGCGAATCTCCTCGCCTCCAAGGCCTCACTCGAAGCCATGAATTCCGGCCTGCTCGTCGCCGAAGCGCAGCGCCAGAATTCGCAGACCACGCTCGAAAACGCGCAACTCCAGCTCTCCTACAACACCGTCGCCGCGCCGACCGACGGCCGCACCAGCAAACGCAACGCGGAACTCGGAATGTACGTTCAGCCAGGCCAGGCGCTCATCGCGGTGGTCGAACCGCAGGTCTGGATCGAGGCCAACTTCAAGGAAACGCAGCTCGCCAAAATGCGCATCGGCCAGCGCGCGGAAATCACGATCGACGCCATGCCCGGCCAACAATTCACCGGCACCGTCGAGAGCTTTTCGCCGGGCACCGGAGCCGAGTTTGCGATGCTGCCCGCCGACAACGCCACGGGCAATTTCACCAAAGTCGTGCAACGCGTGCCGGTGAAAATCCACCTCGATCCGGAGAGCATTCGCGGCGTTGAAGATCGCTTCCGTCCGGGCTTGAGCGCGGTCGTTTCGGTCGATCTGAAATAGGTTTCGTCCACGTCGGGAGAGAAGCAGGAGTTCTGGCGAGCGGCGCGGAGCGTCAACCGATGCGGTAGGGAACGAACGCCGTGTCGTTCCCCATTTTCTTTGCTGGGCACGAAGCATGATGCGACGGAACGCCCGGCGGTCGTTCCCTACCGCGGAAAGGAGCCTTCCACGGGACCGGAAGAAAGCGGCCGCTCGTGATTGCATCGCGCTCGGAAATTGCGATCAACCAAAGCCTTTCGTCGTCGACGGGTTCTCATCTCAATCCCCCATGCAGCGCCGATCCCCCATTCCCCTCGCCTCGATCTTCGTCGCCCTCGCCTCTGCTCTGCCTTCGCTCCGAGCTGCCGAACCCACCACCAAGCACGAGAATTTTGACCACGATCCCGGTTGGGAGGAGATCAACAATCGCGTCGTCCCCGAACATCCGCGCACGGTGATTCAGGATTTCGGCTTCAACGCGACGACCAGTTTTACCGGCGGCAAGCCCGGCGAAATCGGCGGCCGCGTGAGCCGAACAGCTCGCCTCGCCTCCTACGCGACAAAACTGACGCCGCGCACGTTGAATGACAAATTTTCCGCCTCGGGCGCGTTCACGTTCACCGATTCCACGGCCAGCTCCGGTGTTTTCATCGGCTTCTTCGACGACCAGCAAACCGAAACGGCGCGACCGATGAATTCGCTGGGCATGAATTTCGACGGCGAACGGCGCGGCGAGAGGCTGGCCGTCCGCCTGATCAATGGCAACAACGAAAGCTGCGGCCATTTCGTGACGCGCTTCATTCCCGGAAAATTCCGGCCCACACCTTTGCAGAAAGGGCATCGCTACGAGTGGACATTGAACTACGACCCGGAGGCCAACAACGGTGGCGGCCAATTCACCTACACGCTCTCCGGCTTCGACCGCGAGAAGGACCCCATCGACAGCCCGATCACGGTGGATCTTCCACCCGGATTCAAAAAGACCGGCGCCACTTTTAACCGCTTCGGGATCGTCAATACCCGCAAGGCCGGCGGTTCGCTGGCGGTCTATATGGGCGATCTCGCGGTCGACGATCAGAAGTGGGATTTCTCGGCGGACCCGCAATGGGAAGGCCAGGGTAATCACACAAGTTTCAGCGAAACGGAGACGCCGGGCGCTCACGATTTTGGCTACAGCCAGACGAATTTCGCGGGCGGGAAGCTCGGCGAATTGGGCGGCACGGTCTGGCGCTCGACGTTCGCCAGCTATGCGGATCGCGTGGGGCCGTTGAACCTGAACCAACCGCTCGTGGCGAGTGGACGTGTCGTGCTCACTGGAGCCGATCCAGACTCGGATGTGTGCCTGGGCTGGTTCCGGAGCGGCGCGCAGGAGGGCGAGACGAAGAATCCGCGTGAATTCATCGGCGTGGCTATCGGCGGGCCGACGCGTGTGGGACATTACTTTCGGCCGATGGTAAACAACGGCACCGACACTCACGCGGTGGCGCCGAAGGGGCCCGTGTTGCACCCGGACGGCAAACCCCACAATTGGAGCCTCGTCTACGATCCCACCGCCCGAGACGGCCAGGGCGCCGTGACGGTCACGCTCGACAAGGAAGCAGTGACTCTCGACCTGAACGAAAAACTTCGCGCCGACGTCACGCACCTCGACCGCTTCGGATTGTTTTCGCCCGGCGTCGGCGGATCGAAAGTGAAGATCTACTTCGACGATCTGGAATACACCGTGCGTTGAATTGCGTCACGATTTCGCCGGGACCCCCAGGAGAAGCGGGATCAAACCCTCCGGCATCGTGGGATGGGCGATCAACGCATCGCGGAGCGCCGTGTAGGGCAGACCCGCCAGCATCGCCACTTGAACCGCAGCCAGGACATCGCCGGCTCCGGAGCCCAGCATGGTGAAACCGAGAATGCGGTCGCTTTCGGTATCAATGAGTATCTTCATGAAACCGCGCGTTTCGGATATCGTCATCGCGCGAAACACGGCCGCCATGGGAAGCTTTGCCAGGCGGTAGGGAATGCCGCGCTCTTTTGCTTCCTTCTCGCTTAAACCGATGCGCGCCAACTCGGGGTCGGTAAACATGCAGAACGGAACCAACCGGCCCGTGGTCACCCGATGGCCACCGGCAATGTTATCACTCACAATCAGAAAATCATCGGCAGAGACGTGCGTGAAATGCGGGCCACCGTTGCAATCGCCAACGGCCCACACACCCGCCGCGGTGGTCTGCAACCGCTCATCCACCTTCACATGACCGTGCTCGGTAACTTCCACGCCGGCGTTTTCCAAGCCGATGCCGCTCGTGTTCGAAACGCGGCCGCCCGCCACCAGCAAATGAGTACCTTCGACGACGATCTCGCCGCCGTGGCGAGTGCCGAGAAGGGTGATGCGCTCACCCGACCGGCCGGACACA
>Ga0206824_10200_pt1 | contig 19846 bp, 22 predicted proteins | sample Alteio_BWOrgCont_82_FD_152874 | JGI IMG/M metagenome (GOLD analysis project Ga0206824, IMG submission 152874) | Enriched cells from forest soil in Barre Woods Harvard Forest LTER site, Petersham, Massachusetts, United States -... | ecosystem: Environmental > Terrestrial > Soil > Temperate forest >...
GTTATTTGTTATTTAGTTATTACAATTCTTTTATTTACAATACCTGTACTGCTCAGTATACTTATGTTGTAAATGCCAGCATTTAAATCATTTGCATCAATGCTCGTTTTTTCATTAATAGATTGATTTAAAACAAGTTTGCCGGTTACATCAAAGATTTTTATAATTTGCTGTTCAGGAGAGCTTGTTTCAATAATAAAACTGCCATTGTTAGGATTAGGATAAATATTTATCTCATTATTATTTACTTCTGCTTGTCTTACATCTGTCGTAGCGCAATTAATAACTACCTGTGTAAGCGTATCCATATTAATACAGTTATTAGCATCTGTACCTGTTACAGTATAAGTCGTATTAACAGTAGGGGTTATAGTAATATTTATACCAGTTTGATTTGTGCTCCATGTATAAGTATTCGCTCCGCTTCCTGTTAAGGTAGCGGAGGTTCAGAGCATAAACTGGCAGTATTGCTTGTTACGCTTACAACAGGTAAATCATTTACACTAACAGTTGAAGTTGCGATGTTCGAACAATTGTTTGCATCTGTACCGTTTACAGTATAATGCGTAGTAGTAGTTGGTGATGGAGTAATTGCAGCACCTGTTGCACCTATGTTCCATGTATAAGTAGTTGCACCGTTTGCAGTTAATGTAGCTGTGTTGCCAATACAAATACTTGAGGAATTTACGGAAACAGCAGGTAAAATATTAACCGTAACAGTTGCTGTATTTTTATTTACACAGCCATTAGCATCTGTACCAGTTACAGTATAATGTGTAGTAGTAGTCGGTGATGGAGTAATTGTAACACCTGTTGCGCTTGTGTTCCATGTATAAGTTGTTGCACCATTTGCAGTTAATGTAGCTGTGTTGCCAATACAAATACTTGAGGAATTTACGGAAACAGCAGGTAATGCATTTAAGGTTACTAAAACTGTTTGAGAAACTGTGCAGCCATATTTATTGCCCGTTACAGTATAAGTAGTATTACTTGTTGGCGCGACAATAACTGAATTTGTTGTAGCACTACCTGCATTGGTACTCCATAAATAAGAGTTAGCTCCACTTGCTGTTAGTGTTGTAAATTTACCCGTACAAATACTTGTAGTCCCACTTATAATAACTGTTGGCAATGTATTTAAAAATATCGCAACGTCATTTGTCGCAGAATTAGCGACAGCCAAATCAGGTTTTCCATCGTTATCTATATCTGCACTTATCACGGAATGAGGATTAGTAGTTACTGTACCTGTTCCTGTTGTATAATTGTTTGCTGAGCCAAAACTTCCTGTACCATTACCTAATAAAACTGATATTATATTTGACGTAACAAGATTTGCGACTACAAGATCAATATGCCCATCAATATTGAAATCAGCGCTTGTAATTGAATATGGGCCTGTACCGACAGCAAAATTAGTTGCTACGCCAAAACTACCCGCCCCATCTCCTAACAAAATGGATATATTATTTGCCGGATTGGCATTTGCCGTGGCCAAGTCCAAATTCCCATCTTCATTAAAATCTGCAGTAATTACGCATACTGGAGACGTACCTGTCCCTGTTGTAAATGTCGATGGTGTAATAAAAGAGCCTACTCCTGTTCCTAGTAATAGGGATACGTTACTCGAACCACCATTAGCAGTAACCAAGTCAAGATTGCCGTCGGAATTAAAATCCGCGCTAATAACTGATGTGGGTTGAGTATTTGTCCCTGCAGCAAATAGTGAAGCTGAACCAAAGCTACCATTACCATTACCTAGTAAAACCGAAACATTATGATTATTTCCATTAGATGTAACCAAATCAATTTTTCCATCTGTATTAATATCAACTGCAATAACTGAATTAAGCGTACCTCCAACGGTAAAGGTAGTTGCTGTTCCAAAACTTCCGTTGCCCGCACCTAAAAGTACAGTTACACCGTTACCCGGATTGGCAACTGCTAAATCTTTAAAGCCATCACCATCAAAATCAGCACTGGCAACTGAACTAGCACCACCTATTGAATAAATATTGGCAAGCGTATAACTTCCGGTAGCATTCCCTAATAAAATAGACACTTGCCCGGAAGCCTGATCTGATGTTGCTAAATCAAGTTTGCCATCGTTATTGAAATCAGCACTTATAACTTGGTTTGGATTTGGAATTGGCCCAACTTCAACGTTATAATTTCCATTATGCAGTAAACATAATTGTGCGTTTACATTTAAACAAAATGTTATTGCTAAAAGTGTAATTATTTTTTTCATGTTATTTAGATTTTAAATTGTTACTATATTTTTTTATTTCTGTTACACCGCTTATTTTTCCTAAAATGGTTTCTGAATGTATTATGTCATTTCGTATGATTTTTCTTATTAGTAATGGAACATGGGTTTCTACTTTTGTTATTTCAAGTATATCTCCAACTATTAAATTTGTCCGGTTTTGAAGGATTAACTTAAACCGGTTTTTTGAAATGTATTCAATGGCTATGTAGGATTGTGGACTAAAATAAATTAAGAATTTAGCCCCCTTGCTAAGGTCTTTGGAAATAAGTGTTTGAAGCGGCTGGGGTTTATTTTTATCTGCATTGGTAATATCCCTTACTATGTCGTCCCATGTATGGTAACCAATATAATTGGCAATTAAATCGAGCGTAAATACTCTGGGCGATCTCGTGCCACTCTTATTAATACCAAATAATCTTTTTAAGGTTGACGAGCTAACCTTACAATTACATTTATTTGCAATGGCACTCGCGAGTACATCACAATCTTTGGCATATTTAATTGGGCCTCTACCGAATTCTTTTTCGATTTTTTCTTTGATTCTAATTGACAGCATTTTAATTGAATAATGCCGAATGTAGCTGTTCCGTTGATGCGGAATGCGTATTGAGCAATATACATCAAGTGTACTTAGTGAGCGTTTTGAACGTATTGGACAACTTGCTAACGAGTGAACAAAATGAACAATGCAGAAGGCTTGCAAACGCTACAAAATTTATTTTTGAAATAATTCTGAAGTGAAAAATAAATGATGTTTTAGTTACACCATTCATCGAATAATTTTTTACCAATTATAGTTATCAAATAAAAAAGCCCCAACAAAATGTCGAGGCTTTCTATTATCCTTATTAACGCTTAGGAAAGTTCTAAATATTACTTCAAGTGTTTTGAAATATGTTTAGCCATTTCAAACATAGATACCTGATCTTTGCCACTGAAAACAGGTTTTAATTTAGCATCAGCATTAATCATGCGTTTGTTTTTGCTATCCTGTAATTTATTGGCTTTAATATAAACCCATAATTTCTTTACCACTTGTGAACGAGGAACAGCATGGCTTCCAATAATTTCAGCAAGCGCAGCACTTGGTGTATATGGCTTTAATAGGGCAGGATTCAGTTTGCGTTTGGTTTTTTTAGCCGGTGCTTTTTTTGCAGCCTTCTTGGTTGCCTTCTTTGCCACTTTCTTTACCACCTTTTTTACTGATGATTTTTTTGCAACTTTTTTCGTTGCTTTTTTAACTACCTTTTTTGCCATAGTGATTTTATGATTAGGTTTATATTAGTACATATCAATCAAATATATAAAATCTTCTCAAGCAAAAGAAGAATACTGTTTCAAAAAATTCCTGTTTAGGATTCGGAGTTATTTTGAATATGTATAACCTCAATTCCAAATAACTCAACCAGATAAATTAGAGCCAAAATTGTCCCACTAATACCATTAGTGGGACTATGATTGGCAACCAGCTACTTAAGAAAATGGCGCGCATCCCTTGTCCCAGTTGGGGCTAAAAACGCTAAAAAGAGGACTATTGCCGCTTTTTACGGCTATACTCGTGTATAAATAATACACAGCATGAGAAAAAAACAGACAGCAACTTCCGGTATGGACTGGAACACTATGATTGGTTTAGCATTAAGATTAAAACAGGATAAATTATACAGAGATTACTTATTGATAACAGTAGGTTGTTACTTTGGCTTGCGTATAGGCGATCTGTTATCCATCAAATGGGTTGATGTCATTGGCAAAGAAGAATTAGTGCTAACAGAGCAGAAAACAAAGAAGATAAGAAGGATAACTATAAATCCAAATGTAACAACTGCACTTGACTTTTGTTCATATGAACAAAAGTTAGGTAGTGGGGTTAATGAAAATGATTTTATCTTTTGTAACCGGTGGGGAGGACAGCTGACAATTAGTTATATAAATAAACGTCTGAAATTCATATTCAAAAAATATAATGTAGTTGTAAGAAATGCAAGCTCACATACACTCAGAAAAACATTTGGCAAGCGCATATATGAAGCCGATGCCAGAAGCGAGAGGGCCTTGGTATACCTATCCGAGATATTTTCTCACTCGTCAATTTCTACTACAAGAAAGTATATCGGAATTACACAGGAAGCTATTGCAGATATGTATATGAGTTTATAAATAACGGAACCATCACCCGCGACACTAAACACAACAGGTTTTACCAAGAATCATGAGCACAAGTTACTGCTTAATAAATTTCGATTCGTAATTTTTCCCATCTGAAAAAGAAACCTTAAGAAAATAACCCGTTACAAAAACATTGCCCTTCTTCTCTACAGCTACCGCATATCCTTCATTGTTACTCGTTGGATTGGGAGGATTTATGCCTGATTGTGCCCAAACAAAAGGTGATTGCGCGTTGCTTATTTGAGAGAATATAACACAAGTGTAAATAAGAACTAGGAAAAAATATTTTTTGAATGAAAGAATTTTCACTTAAATAAAGATACAAAAATATTTTTTACTAACAATGAAGCAAGGTTACACTGTAAAAACTTATGGTATTTTTGCAAAATGAACCCCCACATTCTCAAACTCAAAGCAGAGGTAGAGCCGTTAAGAAATCAGTTGATTGAACATTCGGTTTATGCTAAAATAAAATCCATCAAAGACCTGAATACATTTATGGAACACCATGTATTTGCCGTTTGGGATTTTATGTCCTTGCTAAAATCATTACAAAAGAACCTTACCTGCATAGATTTGCCCTGGATACCGGTGGGAAATCCAGAAACAAGGTATTTAATTAATGAGATTGTATTAGGAGAAGAATCAGATGTGGATGAGCAAGGCATTCGTACAAGCCATTTTGAATTGTATCTGAGTGCCATGAAACAGACGTGTTGTAACAGAACTGTAATTGATAATTTCATAAAGAACATACATAAACATATCCCTTTAAAGGAGAGCATGCAACTGGTAAATATTCCTTCTGCCTCGATGGATTTTATTACGAATACATTTACCGTAATAAATAACCATAAGCTTCATGTGCAGGCGGCAGTATTTACTTTTGGACGTGAAGATTTAATCCCCGGAATGTTTTTACATTTTGTAAAAGAATTAAATAATCAAACTGCAAATAAGGTAAGCATTTTGAAATACTATTTGGAACGACATATTGAAGTGGATGGAGGACACCATTCGCACCTTGCTTACCAAATGACAGAAAAACTCTGTGGCGATGATGTTGCTAAATGGGAAGAAGCTACCGAAGAAGTAAAGAAAGCTTTAAATGCCAGAATAAAATTGTGGGATGCAATAGCCGCCCAATTAAATTAAGCCTCCTTCATCTCCAGCAGCCACTTATAGGCTTCACTATAATCGGTAAATATTTGAGTGGGCACCTTAGGTTTGTTTAACTTGGAAAAGAAATTTGAAAGTATAGTGCTTAAAACGGAGCTTTTTAGAACAGCTCTTGCAATAGTTCTTTCTTTAACTTCATTACTTCTAATAAATTTCTGCGCTTTTTTATCAATCGTCCAGTCAGATCTTGCATCTACCAACTTTAATGTTGGCCTGTTATCGGTCAGTTTTTTTATAACAATGGCATTATCAATTGCATCTTCATAATCAAGATGTATTCCTTTCGTCATTTTAAAATGCAGAATTCCATTTTCATCCAAAGATATTTTTGCAGTTCTTGTACTGATCTCATTCATAATTTAAAAGTACATATACTTTTGAAATTCTAACAGATAAATACCTGTGCACCAATGGGCCATTATATATTACATATATAGTTGAATCACATGTGGTATCTTGCCCTTTTACCTAAAAGACATATAGAAAAATTAAAATCAGAAATAGTAATTTATTCATTAATATTTCATCATTAAAAATTACATAGAACCCTTCAGCTAAAATACATAAACTGATTACTACGAATTAAAAAAATAACGGCTTAAAATGTGTGCCATACTTATCAAACTCAACCGTAGGAAAAGGCAATTTAAACCCGTTAACCACCGAAAAAACGTTTTTTAGCAAGCGTGATTTTGTTTTTATTTTCGTAAAATCTATATCTAAGGAAAAATAATATTTACGATAGCGGTAAAAATAATCGATATGTCCGTTGGCACTAATGAGTTGTGTTTGATTGTTTACGCTGTTAACTGCCGTAGTACCATCGGGGTAAACAATTAAATTGCTTTTGCCACTTACCATATTGGTAGCTCCATAACCAAAGGAAACATTTATCCAGTTGGGGAACTTGGTTTCTTTTTTAAAAAACGATGCTATGTTAAACGACACCCAATAAGTTTGTCCGTTATAGTCTTTAATAATTCGTTCGGCAAAATTGCTGCCTAAAACATTGGGTCGGTATTGGGCAAAGGAAGTTTGATGGTCAGAAAATTTTAATTGTATGCGCTGCTCTTTCCAATAAAACTGTTGTAAACTAAAAGCAAATCCGCCCACAAAATTGGCTGCCTCATCGCCCCAACTAAAGCCCCACTCTTTTGAAAAACCATCGAGTATCTCAACCGAACTTAAATATAATAGCCCGAATGCCTGCCCTATAATAATACTTTCTCTTTTTGAAAAACCTGCCCATCTCAAACCTCCCGTAGATAAATGTCCCAAACTGGCATTAAAGGGGTTTGTTTCAAAACCTGCCCAATCCATAGCTTCCATTACAAGCCTTGCACTACTGTATGTTGAAAAAGCATGTCCGCATTTATCCATTTGACACCATTGCTCATTATCATTAAAAAAGTGAAACGAGGTTGATTGGTAGGGGTGATACCAAATTAAATCTAAAAAGGTTAAAGAACCAATGGTGTAAGCACCCATTGCGCCCAATAAAATGGTTTTGCGAATTACTTTTTGTTTATGTGTAAGACTATCTACCGGAATTTTTTGTGCAATGGCAACCGCCCCAAAATCTTTTGCAAATAAAACTGATAGAATAATTAGCAGAAATAGTGTAGATAGTTTTTTTCTCATACCTACTCACTCTTTGCTTTACGAGTCTGCTCCACCTGCATGATAAAAAAATTAATCAGGCATAAAACTCCAATACATAAAAACAATTCAATAGGTATCCATTCCAAATCTGTACTTTTCATTAATACAAAATAATAAATAAGTATCATCATAAACAGAATAATGTCAGCAAGTAAAAAAAAGTAATTTTTGTCCGATGCTGTTTACAGGCCATAAATTATCTAATAAAAAACGCATCTTGATAGAATGTTGTATCGTTCTATAAGATGCGTTAGTTTTAATTTGAGGTTGGTTAATAATTAATCATCAAAACTAAACAAGCCCTAAGCAAAAATATAAAATTCAGATATATATTCTCAAAATTTAACTTTTTAACTCCGAAGAGGCAAAATGTCTGCCGCCACGCTCTGTATTTCCCCGCATTTATTTTAGGTGCTGTTAGTAGTATGGTGGCGCACACCGTTTAGCTTATGTTTAAATGTTCGCAAATAGAATCGTTGTTATTAGCACAATTTTTATATGAGAATTCCGTTAATTAGCAATGAAAAAGTTTTTCATTTTTTTTGTCATGTCAATTATTTGTCTTGATGTTTGGTCTCAAGGCAAATTAAAAACTCAATGTAAATTTGGATTTAAATTAGGTTCGGGAGCGCAAACTATTACAGGCTGTGCCATAAAAACTAAACCAAGAATTGCTTTCATGGGTGGAATGTGGGTTCAGATAAAAGTTAGTAAAAGTTGGACTATGCAGGCTGAACTAACTAACATTGGCAAAGGAACTGGGCTAGGCCTTGATCAACGCAAGTATGGCGATTATTGGCTGAATCTAAATTACTTTGAAGTCCCCATCCTCTTTCAATATAATAAGCAAAATGTTTACTTTGAATTTGGTCCAAGTTTAGCAGCATTAATCAATTCTGGAGAATATTCAAGAGGAGGAGCGCTTCCGCTTCCGTATCAAACAGACCTTTATCCCATTAGTAATAAAGACTTTTCTTTCAATCTCGGTACAGGTTACGTATTTAACGAAAAATGGCGTGTAGGATTGCGATTGACCCACTCACTACTTCCTGTTCGAAAACAATTACCTGAACCCTCTCATCCAGTTTACAATAGAGGTATTATCCTTACTGTTAGCCGTCAAATAAACTTAAAAGCTTCAAGAACCAAGCAATCGGAAGACATCGATTAAAATGGTCAATAAGTATTTTGTCTAACAAAGCGTTTTTCGTCTTACGGAATTGTTCCGCCACTTACTACTAACTACCTTATAGGATTAACCTTTTACTTCTTATCCTGCTATTTTTGCAAGATATGATTAGGTTTTTTCTTTTTAGGTTTAAACAAATTTAATGATTTTATCATCAAAACATGAACACCTGCGTACCAAGATTAACCGTATCCGGTCTTTTAAGACAAACCACATTGCCATTTATTGTTATAGTCTTGACGCATTTCTGGTTAAGCTCTGAACTCCAAACGGATTCAAAGTTTATGGTGTCACCGATTTTAAATTCTACTGGATGAATAGTCGTTCCGAAATGTCCCTTATCGAATTCTGCAACCATAAGTCCTTTGTTTTGTAATTGAGTTGTTGTGTTTTGGATGTATTCCGGCACAAATAAGTAATCAGTTCGTTCAATGTCTTTAAACATCAGTTTTATTCTCTTCTCCGTTTTACCAGGTTTGATTTCCAATCTTGTAAATGCATCTTCTGCGTATACAGGAAATATTTCATCAGCCATTATCTCATGAAATGAATTATACAGCCTTCCTGTATTGTCTGAAAGTTTTAGTTTAGCAAACGCATCGGGATTAGTAATGATTTCATAGATAGCAGCAATATCCATTCCCAACACCTTTAAATATAATGGATGATCCATGTCAAACATTTTTATGAAATATCCTGAACCTACTACGGAGAATCTTGTCTTATTCATTTTCATTTGCCGGTTCTCCTTCCCAGTAAGCATATTTGCTGAGATCAATACGAGAGCTGTCAATTGTAACAATGCCCTCCACAATATTTACACTTAATACAAGGTCGCGCTTGTCATAAAAATCCAAACAGGTGTAAACACAGAAGAAAGCATGAAAGGATCTGGGCTGTTCCATTTCCTGTACTATGTATTCTGATACACCTGTTGTATTGTAATATACAAACCTTTCCTGTACAAAACCGCTGTTATAAGGTATCTGTGTTTTATACATGGGTTTCGCATAATAAGCCAGTTCCTCACTGACGGATATTGTGTCGCATAGCTTAAGTGCTTTTCCTATCAGGGAGTTTAATGTTTCCTGACCGATCTCATCAATGTTAAAAGTGATGTAATTTTCGTGTTTTTTTATTGCTTTCATATCCTATATATTAATTGGAAAGCAACCCCTGTTTGTTTTTTAGCAATAGAATAGTTAAAAACCTCTCCTGATGGGGTTTTGTCTTATAACCGGCTTATATACAATGTTGTGTCCGCATAAAGTGTTCAGGCAATAAATAAGGTCAGCAGCATGCAATGACAATACAGATTGGTAATCATCCTCTCTGTAACCGCCGAATAAAGTAAGCATGACCGGTAGTGGTTTTTTTCTTTTTGCGTTTATCTCATCAAGCCAGGTATAGAACATTCTACTGCAAGCAATCCATTCGTTTGTTGAACAAACTCCTCCCATGTCATCATCTTCGTGGCTATCTGCTCCATGTGCCCATACAACACAATTAATCTCATTTTTCATAATTGCTCTTTCTAATACATCAAGATGATGGGACAGCGATAGTTTGTAATCAAGGTGCTTTCCGGTCGGGTTTATATTAAAGCCTTTAGGGACTGCCATGTTTAAATCGGGCACAAACTCTCTTGAGTCTTCTATTGAATTACCAAAATGACCATCTAAATCAAGCCACGCTGTTTTCAATCCATATTTTCTATATAGTTTAACAGAAGCAATTACCTGCCCCGAAAATGTACAGAAGCCTCCCCCACTCTCAGGCCTTGCATGATGAAATCCTGCCGAAGGACTGAATGTTATCTGCTCAGGATTTTGTGATGCAAATTCTAACGCTTTATATAAGCTTGCATTATTATAGCATAAACTCTTAACCAGTTCCTTGCTCCAGGGAAGATTGTTTGAACTGCATAATGGTTTTGTACCGGTGAAAACTGCATCTACATATTTTTCTGTATGGGCTATCAGAAAATCTTCTTTTATAAATGGCTTGAAAGTATGATGAATCTCAAAAAAGTGATCCGTTAATCCTAATCTCTTTAAATATCTCAATAATAGTTTTGGTTTTAAAGGTGATTTAGAGTATGATTTTTCAATGTTGTTTTCCATCACTTGTTTGTGATTGTAAAACGTTTTGATTCTTGGTTTGTACATGGCTTAAACGGGTTGGTTTAAGCGGAGGTAGCAGATTCCCGCGACTTTTGGAAGTTTTAAATGCTAAATTTTAGGTGTGTATGGATTCTTTTCTGAAGCAACCTTTGTTCATATGAACAAAGGTTGCTTTTAGCATTTCTCTTTAAATTAAGAGATATTTGCGAAAATGTTCTCCTTCAGAATATTCCGGGTGCGACCCACTTGCGAACAACTCTATTTCTTCTTGTGTGTCTAAAGGTAGTTCGAAATCGTTGTGTATTATGTTACATATCTCTTCTATGTAATTTTCCTTTTTTATATTTCCTGCCTGATATTGAGATTTCCACCAATCGAGCATTTTCTTATTCAGTTCCAAAATAACATCTTCATGGAAGAAAAATACTGCTTCTATGGTGCTGTATTCATAATCATCATCGATAACATTATGCTTTTTAAGCATGTCTTTATGTTCTTCGCTAAGGGGATAAATATATATTTTTGGCGTAAACCAGTCATAATAAGAACCCTGACTGCTTCTCAAATCTTCCAGTATTTTTATCAGGTCGCGATTATAGTCGTCATTGTAACCGGCATATATTTCTTTTAAATAATTCTGTGTGGCATCACTTGCCTGCTTCCGTGTGTTATTTTCCATCTGTTTTCGTTTTATAACTACAACTATATCAGTTGTTTTCCAATTACAGAAGTCGAGAGTGCTAAATATTAGGTATGGTAAAGATTCTTTTCGAACCTAACCTTTGTTCATATGAACAAAGGTTGCTCTTAGCATGTAAGATTATATTGAAGTGTAAAAGCGGCCAATGATTAATTACCTGAAACCAAGTAATATGAAAGCTATTCTATTGTAATACCTAATTCATTGCAACGCGCCATGATTTTTTGAAATTCTTCTGCCGGGCCTTCCTTATCCCAAAGACAACTACTAAGGCCCATACCATAAAACCCTAGTTCGGTTATTTTCTCAATTTTATTAATATCAACTCCACCCAATACTATAATTTTTTCTTTTGACTTTTGTATAGCTTTTTTGAGCCCATCCTCGTAATATCCGCTTTGGTAATGACCTGTTATAGGATCAAAAACCGGCATTAAAAAAACATAATCGAAGTTCATTTCTTTTTTCTCATATAAAGTTGCCAGTTTTCTATGAGATGTTATTTTAATTATGTTGTTCGCTTTTAGCGCTATTCTTTTTTCCCTCCACCAGTTCCTGAAACTTAGTTCAAAGTCTCTATCAGAATAGTGCACGCCTAATAAATTAAATTTACGTGCAAGTGTATGGTGAGAATGGATAATAATTCTACCATGAAACTGCTCTGGTATTTTTTCCACATATTTTCTTAGGGTATCCTTGCTATATAAGGGTTTTCTAATATGATAAGATGTAAGCCCATTTTTAAATAGTTCGGTAATTATTTCGTGTTCTTTTTTGAAATTAATAGCTGGAGATATGACTGTAATTTTCATTTATAATTTAGACCAAGTGATTGTTGATAGCATAATGCGTGAGTTCTGCATTATTCTTTAAGTTCATTTTTTCCAAAAGGCGGCTACGGTATGTACTGATGGTAGCAACGCTTAATGATAGTTCGACAGCAATTTCCGAAACAGTTTTTCCGGCAGCAATAAGTTTTAATACTTCCAATTCCCTGTCAGAAATAAGCTCGTGCTGCTCCTTACCAATATCATCATCAAATCTTGAAGCGAGTTTTTCAGCTATTTCAGCAGAAATGTATTTTTTGCCGGCAAGAATTGTTCTTATTGCATGTATAAAATCTGCACGCGGGCATTCTTTTGAAATGTAACCATTACCACCGGACTTAAGAACTCTTAGGGCGTATTGATTTTCGGGATGTATGCTTAAAATAAGTACGGGTATTTTAATGGACTCTACTCTTAGTTGCTTTAAAACATCAAGTCCCGTTTTACCAGGCATCGACATATCCATAATAATAAGATCCCATTTTCCTGTTCTGACTATTTTTTCAACGTCCAATCCGTTAGATGCTTCATGAATTTGTGCTGAAGAAAATTCCTCCGCAATAATTCTTATAAGCCCCCCTCTTACTAATTCGTGGTCATCAGCAACTAATATCTTCATCGGCATCAAAGATACCACAAGCAAACAAAATAAAAATTACATAAAACGCGAAAATCTTACATAAGAAATTTTTTCTTGTTTATGGATTATTCATCAAATATCGGCGAAATCCTTACTACAAAGGCTAATGGGAATAAGTCGTTTAAAAAATAATTAATTTCAACTTATGTTCATATGAACAAAGGTTGATTAAACTTATATGTGTAAAATTACTATTGAACAACAAGAGTTTGAATCTGAGAATTTTTATTGTAGATTTGAATTACTCTATAATTCTTGAAACGATAAGTTTACACTATGAGTCTTGATAGGCGAACTCCCACTGAAAACGATAAACTGTTGCTATTTAGCGAAGTAGATGGGGTATGTCCAAAATGTGCGCGAGTATTAGTATATGAAAAAGGTAATGCACTTTTTAAACAATTTGAAGTTGCACATATTTATCCGTTAAATCCGGATGATAATGAAGTTGAAACATTAAAAAATGAAGAAAAATTATCTCAAGACTCAAATGACAATGAAAATTTAATATGTCTATGCGGGATTTGTCATCCAATATTTGATAAACCAAGAACGGCTGAAGAGTATAGGGAGTTATTGGCTTTAAAGAAAAAAGCTTTAATCAAAAACAAAGAAAAAGCACTTTGGGAAACTCACAAAATTGAGTCAGAAATAGTCAACATTTTAAATATGATTGCTGATGGAGAGGTGGTTCCAGAAGAAATTAACCTAATTAGTTTTGAACCGAAAACAATTGACACAAAAACAGATGCTTCAATTACACCACTTACAAAAAGAAAAATCTCTACTAATGTCGAAGACTATTATATTTTAATTAAAACAAAGTTTAAAGAACTGGATAGCACTTGCCTTACGTCGACAGAAATAATTTCGGGACAGATTAAAGAATATTATTTAAGAATGAGTGTAATTCATTCTTCTCAGAATGATGTTTTTAATGCACTTGTTGAGTGGCTAAATGTGAAAACGCAATCTAAATCAAAAGATGCTTGTGAAATTATTATATCTTATTTTGTTCAAAATTGCGAAGTTTTCTAATGTTATATCCAAATAAACATACTCGTTTTGAAGAATCCATTTTATATAAGATGTTGTTTATTCTTGAACTAAATGAATTAAAAGAAATAAAGATTATCTCGTTATACGATATATTGAAGAAAAAATACCAAAACATCGATGAATTTATTTACTCAATTGATGTGCTGTATTCTCTTAATTTAATTAATGTGGATTTTGAAAAAGAAACCGTAATTTATGCTTAAAGAAATTAATTGTGAATTCTTCACGGAAAAAAAGATAGAATTTAAAGAAGGCTTAAATGTAATACTTGGTGATGATTCGTCAACTAATTCAATAGGCAAGTCGACACTATTAATGATAATTGATTTTGTTTTTGGTGGCGAATCATATTTAGAAAAAAATTCAGGATCAATAAAGGCATTAGGGGATCATTCTTTTAGTTATTCTTTTTTGTTTAAGAATGAATCATATTACTTTAAGAGAGAAACTAAAACCCCAGGAATTATTTATAGGTGTGATAATCTATACAACTCTATTGAAATTATTGAGTCGAAAAAATATACGGAGTTTTTGGCAGTTAATTACATTAACAATATAGATAGATTATCATTTAGAGAGACTGTTAGCCTATATTCAAGAGTATGGGGGAAAGAAAATTTGAATGTAGATAAACCATTGCAATCATTTTTGCGAGAACCGGAATCTGAATCAATAAAAAACCTGATAAAGTTATTTAACAGATATAATGAGATAAGCGAACTAATTCATAAAATAAATGAAAATAATGAATCAAAGAAAATATTAAAAGGTGCTGTCAAAAAGGATTATATTAATAATATTACTAAATCGGATTACAAACAAAATGAAATTAAAATAGACCAAGCAAAAAAGCAAATTGATGAAATAAAAGATGGCTTACTTAAGTTTACCTTAAATCTTAACGAATTAAAAAATAGAGAAATCCTCGATTTAAAGGAACAAAAAAACAAACTTTTAATTGGCCAAAATGTTATTCAGAATAAAATAAGAAGAATCGAAATTAATCTTGAAGATAAAAAATCAATTAAACCCAAACATTTAAGCTTATTGACCAATTTTTTTCCAAACTCTAATATTGAAAGAATAAATGAAATCGAATCTTTTCATTTAAAAATCTCAGAAATTTTAAAAAAGCAGTTAATGGAAGCGAAGAAGAGATTAGAAAATGAACTTAGCGAATATTCCTTTCCACTTGCAGAAATAAATGAAAAAATCGATAAAATTTTATCTGGCGTTGAAAGTCCAAAATATATTATCGATAGAGTTTTAGATATTACTTTAGATACTAATAAACTGGAAATAGCGAATAAATTTTATGATGAAAAAATTACTATTGATAAGAATTTGGTAGAATTTAAAGGTAAATTAGATGAAACTTTTAGCTTGATCATCAATGATATTCAACTAAAAATAAATAATCAATTATTACTAATTCATAAAGAGATATTTGGTGAAAACAGAAGAGCCCCTGAAATCTCTTTAAGAGAGAAGGCATATACTTTTGATCATTTTAATAATACCGGTACGGGGAAGACTTTTATTGATTTAATCATATTTGATTTGGCTATTTTAAATTTGACGGAAGTTCCTTTTCTTATTCATGACTCTCCATTATTTAAAAATATCGAAGACTTTTCAATAGATAAAATAGTGTTAAAATATAATGATTGTAAAAAGCAGATTTTTATTTCAATTGATGGAATAAATCGATATAATGATGTAACGCAAGAAATCCTAGTAAAAAAACAAGTTATTGGGTTGAATAATCAGAAATTATTATTTGTAAAAGATTGGCGATCAAATTAGAAAACCTATACACTTAAATTAGTAAAATCTTGTGTTTTTATTTTTATTTTGGTCATAAAGCATATATTGGAAACTACAAAGGATTATATCATTACGTTAATACATGGCACTTTTGCAAAAGATGCCCCTTGGGTTCAGGAAAAGTCAGAAGTAAGAAACACTCTTCAGAATGAAATTACCGGAAACATAGTATTTGATTCACTTGATTGGTCAGGAAAAAACTCACATGATGCAAGATATGAAGCGGCTGTTGAGTTAAAACAAAAATTAGTAACCCAAATAAATGATTATCCCTTACATGAGAAAATATTAATATCCCACAGCCATGGGGGAAACATAGTTTTATATGCATTAAATATGCTGGGGGAAGATGCAAAGTATTTTAAAGTTGTTACAATGGCTACCCCTTTTTTGAATGTTAGAATCAGAAGCTTCTTGAGTAATTTGAAAATATTTAAAAATCTAAGTTATCTGGCTTTTGGGCTTTTTGCATTGGTATTTATTGTGATGATAATTTCAGGAATTATTAGCGCAATTATGGAATTTTTTGGATTAAATAATGAGAATAGCTTTGTTATTGGCATGGCGTGTTCTGCATTATCTGTTCCTGTATTAATATTTTATACAGAAGGGCATATTAATCCGAAAGTCAATGATTTTTTGCAAAAAATACCTGAGAAAATAAATAAAGACTATTTAAAATTTTCATTTGAAAATATTACGCTTAAAGATCAAATATTTATTGTAATAGACAAAGGCGATGAAGTGAGGTTTTTCTTCAACAAATTACTTTATTTTTGGAATATCCTCCTCAATCTTAGCGATAAAGCTTTGAATTATTCAAGTAAGTTTTTTAAATATTTTATCATTTCACTATTACCTATTACAATTATAGCTGGATTATTATCAGAATATATTAAGGCTAACCCTGATAGTGCTCCAACAGGGAATATTCTTATCTATATTGTCTTAGCCCCCTTGTTCTTCTTTTTTTATTTTATGATAATAACGCCATATCTGATTTTTCTCGTGTCTTTTATTTTGTATTTAATAAAATCTAACCCAATTGCGCTTGGTTGGGAAGGCATAGGGCAACAACTATTCATAGACACCTCTGTTTCGAAAACACCTGTTTTCAAAACAGAGTATATTGTGAAAGAATATAATTTTAACAGAAAAGGATTGCTTGATTTACAACACAGCATATACAATCATAAGGAAGTAATTATAGAAATAGGTAAATGGATAAAAACCGAAAAATCAATTAAATAAATTTAAGTCATAAAGACCCTCGCACCAAGATTAACTGTATCGGTAAAAGCTCTAACACTCCGACAAAATGCAAAACAACTGTGACTCATAAACTAAAAACATTTCAGACACATCGTGAACTTTAATTTTATTTCATAAAATCCAAAGTTTTTGGCAAGAAAGCTGTCAAGATAGGAGCAATAATAGTTAGCGCCAATTTCACATTCTCAAGCGCAGAGCCTTCAAATTTCACATCTCCAAATAGCGAAGTGTACCAGACAGATGAATTCGGAATATTAACCGGATCGGAAGCAAGTTCCTTTAATCGATTAAAATTATTTTTAAGGTAATAATATATTGGTATATAAATGACACATAAAAAAAGTGAAAAATACATTCCATATATATAGCTTATTTGTTTTGGAAACAGATCAAGCCCCGATACAGATACCATTGACTTAATTGATTCTCCAAGCGTGCTTGATGTTAACACAGAGAAAACAACTATAGTTGCCAAAATTTGCAAGGTAGATTGCAATAACTGATTTAAATATTTAATTCTTTTAACAGCCTCTTCAATTGCATCTTTGCTACTTGTGTTGCTATCTTTCACATTCCTTTCGGCATTAAAATAGATTTTATCAGAGGAAGCCCCAATTAAAAACATTGTTGCAAGTCCGGGAATAATAAGAATCAGAATAGAAAGCACAAATAAATCGATGATTTTTCCGTTATTAAAAAGTATGTGAAAATCATTAATAATCTTAGATGGTTGATAATACCCAATGGTTAAATGATTTGTACCTATTAAGAAAGAATCCATCAAAATGGCGTAAAATATTCCGCCTATTAAAACTTTCCACCAGTTTAGTTTAAATTTATTTTTTAACTCAACTATTTGTGAGATAAAAAATGGCACAGAACCTGATGCAATAGAAACCATTGCGCTTAATAAAAATGCCCAAAGAAGGAAACTGGGATTTTCATGGAATAAAATATTTCCTCCAATATTTTTCACATAATCGTTGGTTGCAATAGAATGAACAGTATCAATACTTAATTGAGATTTAACAGGAAGACTAAATTTGATTAGATCATTATTGTTTGCTCCATTAGGCACCGCAATTAACAATGATTTTGGCAACTTCGAATATTGAATGATGTCACTTAAAATTATTCTGAACGTAATGGCGTATCCAAGAACAGCACAAAATACTACTAATAGGATTCCGGTTGATTTTGGCAGAACGAATTTTGTGGAATTACCATTATTATTTGTATCACTCATTTTTTAAAAGTTAATCGGTTTATAAATTAATTTTGGTTTTATTTAAATGTGATTACCATTCATTCCAATCTTTAAGAGCCTCATTAAATTTTCGATGACCAAGTATCGGCTCAATTTTTTTTCCTCCAATTCTTATCCCTTGGTTATCAAACATGCCTGCAAAAAAATCTTTACAAAGTGTGTTTATTAACTCCACTTTATTTTTTTCAATAACTGCCATATCCATTGAAAATAGAGTTTTTAAATCTTCATCCGTCCAATTAGCATTTCCAGGTTTCATCCAGATATTAGTTTTCTCATCTAATATGGGTTTAACTAGAGGATTTATTCTAATTAATTTTTTATTAGGCTTTTCATATAGCATTCCCAATAATTGATGTGCATTAAAAGTGGCGGCATCCGGTGGATCGTCTAAAATAGATGATGCCATTTTTTTTAAATCGCCAAAAAAACCTTCATTTTTACCGTACTTTACTAACCAGTCTCTTTCAGATTTTGGTTCATCGTTTGTATTATATAATATAGGGGTTAAGATGTTTGCAGTTCCAATACTAACGATTCTAATCTCTTCTTTTACCGCACCATTTGCTACAGCCTCTAAAATGCCAACTGCAATCGGATTATTATTACCTCCAACAGCACCGTCCCAAAATCTTTTTATAGGTGAACCTTTTTCTGTATCAAAAGCGAATTCGGCAGGGTCATCAAAGAATTGAACAGGCGCATTGCTTGAGCCGTGTATAGCATGAAGTAAAGAAACAGTTTTAAAAGCATCATTAAGAGGCAGCCCTAAAGATTTTTCAATAAAACCTGTTTCCATTGCACTATCTTTATTGGAGCGGAAATAAACGGCTCTTTCTCTATCGTAATCAAAACAGGTAATAATGATTTGTAAACTATCTTTTCCAATTCTCCTCGGTAATTCCGTCAATAAAATATCAGAGTCTAAATCATCTTCTTTATTAACTAGTTGTTTTCTTAATCCTTCGATTTTTGCCATTGTTCTAAATCTTGGAAAAAAATGTTTAATCCAAGGGGCGTAATAAAAAAATGGTTTTTTGACAAAAATAGTTTGAAGAACATTTTCATTTAAAAACATTTCTGCAATTTTACTAAGTGGATGATTCATACACATAGCAGCTAATACTAAGCTGCCACCTGAATTTGCAATCACTAAGTCATAATTCCGCAAAACACTGTGCCCTGTAGCATCATCTCCATAACGCTGTTGTAAAACTCTAACCTGTATTAGAGCCCAAGTACCACCGCCATCTAAAGAAAGAATTGAATATGACATATAACGTTTTTTAGAAATTTTTTTTACTCAATATCCTCACAAGGATAATTTCCATTTTATATTAATCCAGACGAAATAGCCGTAGAAATTATTGTTACTAATGCCCCAAGTATAGTACTCAATTTTTGTAGAGTATTAGAAACGCTATCTAATTTATCGGATGCGGTTTTAATTTGCTCCGTCAAAACACTTAATTTGTCTGCACTAAGTGATATTGCATCAACTAATTCTTGTTCCGATTTCAAAATCAAATTGTCCTGTAACTCATGTAAGGTCAAAGACACATCTTCTAATAGCTCTTCTTCTTCAGTTGTAATATTTGGAACTAATCTAGCTTGGTTGACCGATTGAATTGCCGCATTAACTTGTTGTAGTGTTTTAATT
>Ga0206824_10135_pt2 | contig 19751 bp, 17 predicted proteins | sample Alteio_BWOrgCont_82_FD_152874 | JGI IMG/M metagenome (GOLD analysis project Ga0206824, IMG submission 152874) | Enriched cells from forest soil in Barre Woods Harvard Forest LTER site, Petersham, Massachusetts, United States -... | ecosystem: Environmental > Terrestrial > Soil > Temperate forest >...
TTTCGGCTGCGGACGGAAAGCGAGCACGACTGCTATGGCGCGGGCCATGCCGGCACGGCGCTCAGTGCCGCTTTGGGGATGGCGGTGGGGCGGGATCGGCGCGGATCGGACGAAAATGTCATCTGCATTGCGGGTGACGCGGCGTTCACCTGCGGCGTGAGCTACGAGGCGCTGAATAATGTCGCCCACAGTACGAAGCGTTTCATCGTCGTCCTGAACGACAACGAATGGTCCATCGCCAAGAACGTCGGCGCCATCGCGCACTACTTCAACAAAATCGCCACGCACCCGACCTACGCGCACCTGCACGAAAAGGCCGCGCAATTCGTTGAAATGCTCGGCGGCAAATTTGCTCTCGATTTCGCGCATAAGATCGAAGCCGGCGTGAAGAACCTCCTCGCGCCAAGCGTCATGTTTGAAGACCTGGGGCTCCGCTACTACGGGCCCATCGACGGGCACGACATTCCGCTGCTCATCAAGACCTTCGAGTTTTTGAAGACGCAGAACGAGCCGGTGCTCCTGCACATCCTCACGCAAAAGGGCAAGGGCTACGCGCCGGCGCTCGAGCAGCCCGACAAATTCCATGGCCTCGGCAAGTTTGAGCCGAAGACGGGGAAGACGGCTTCGACCAGTTCGCCGACCTACAGCGAGCTTTTCGGCAAGACGCTGGCGAAGTTTGCCGAGACCAATAACAAGATCGTGGCGATTACCGGCGCCATGCCGACCGGCACCGGCCTCGTGCATTTCGCCAAGGCGCATCCGGACAAGTATTTCGACGTGGGTATCGCCGAGGAACATGCGGCGCTTTTTGCCTGCGGTCTTGCCACCCAGGGCTTCAAGCCGTTCCTGGCTATCTATTCCACATTCATGCAGCGCGCCTACGACATGATCATCCACGACATGGCGCTGCAGAATCTCAACGTCGCCCTGTGCATGGATCGTGGCGGATTGAGCGGCGACGACGGTCCCACGCATCACGGGCTTTTCGATATTGTCTACCTCCGCGGCGTGCCCGGTCTCGTGCACATGTCGCCGAAGGATGAAGACGAATTCGTGGATATGCTTTGGACGATGGTACACTACAACGGCGGGCCGATTGCCATCCGCTACCCGCGCGGTGTCGGTGTCGGGGCCGCGATCAAGGCGCAGCCTAAACTGCTGGAAATCGGCAAAGCCGAAGTCGTCAAACATGCGCAGTCGCAACCCGCCCGCGTGGCCCTCTTCGGCTTGGGCGCGATGTGCCAGATGGCCGAGCAAACCGCCGCGCTCCTCGAAGCCCAGGGCATTAGTGCCGCGGTCATCAACCCGCGCTGGATCAAACCGCTCGATACTGGAACCCTGGAGTTTTTCGCCCGAAGCGCCGAGGTGATTTGCACCTTCGAGGACCACGTTTTGCACAACGGCTTTGGCTGCGCGGTGATCGAGCACCTCAACGATGCCGCCATCAAAACGCCCGTCGTGCGAATTGGCTGGCCCGATCAATTCATCGAGCACGGCGCCGTGGACATCCTGCGCAAGAAACACGGTCTCACGGCCGAGGCGGCGGTGGAGAAGATTCTCCCCGTGCTCAAGGTCAAGAAATCCGGCGCGGCGAAGAGCGTTGCTTAGAATCTCGCTCTTGTAGGTCCGGCGCCCAATGTCGCTCAAAGCGAAGTTTTTCAACCGCATCAAGCGGAACGCGGCGGGGCAGCTCTTTCTCGACGTCTGGCCGGGCCATGCGCCGCTGTTCGACGGCGTGAAGCGCCGTCTGCCGGGAAAGGTGCGCGAACTGCGCGAACTCTGGCAGACGAATCCGACGCTTCGCCGCGAATCGCACGAATCCTACGCCGCCTACGAGGGTGGGGACCTGATCGACGTGGGCGCCTTTCACGGCTGGTACTCGTGGCTGCTCGCGCCCAAGGCCGCGCCGGGCAATTGCTTCGTTTCCTGCGAACCGGACGAACGCATCATCAACGACTTGCTCCGCAATCTCGCCACTTTCGCGCGGATCTTTCCGAAGATTCCGCTCGCGTTTGTTTCCCGGCCCGTCGGCAACGGTGGGGGAATGACCATTCAAAATCCGGGTGGTGGTCACCCGCAGTACGCGAGTGATCTCACAGCCGAAGGCGCCAATCGCACGCTGAAATTGGACGTGCTGGCGGCCACCCTCAATGTTCGCCCGACTTTCGTGAAGATCGATGTTGAAGGCGCGGAATATGGTGTCCTGCAAGGTATGGAGCAGATTATGGCCGATCTGCATCCGGCGATCATGCTCGAGATTCATCCGCAATGGCAGCCTGCCGGAGTGACTGTTGAACAGGTGGTCGCTCTTCTCCAGCGGCACGGTTATAAAGGCGGCGAGCCCGATACTGCACCGCTTTCGGTCCGGCAGCTTTGGAAGTAATTCAGGGCTCTTTTGGAAGCGGTGGTGGTTCGCTTTTCGGATTTGATCGGGTCGATCGGCCCGAAACGTGACGAACAATCACCACAACGAACGCGACCGGGAGGGCCAGGACCACCAGGATTACTGCGATGATGAGCAGATCCGGACCGCCCAGATTGAAGAACGACGCCAGGGACATGGGCAAAGATCCTGGTACACGTTGCTACGCGCCCATTCCTTCTTCAAAACTTCCGGCGGCGGGAGTGATCAAAAGGTGGTCGCGCACATAGGCGACACCGTTGGCGCTCGTGGAATCAAGATCGCGATGGGCACTTTCGGCTTCGACCACGAGCGGCGCCGTCTTGGTGCCGTGGAGCTGGCAATAGCGGTTGGGGAAGCCGACCATGAGCAGGAGTTCGACGTAGCGGTTCATGCTCAGATCGCCACTTGGCAGATCGGTGAACTGCATCGCGCGGCCAGGCCAGTTCGGTTCCATCGTGCGCAACGGGAAGCCCGTGCGGATGGTGAAGTTCTTCACGTGCGCGGTATAAACGTACGGACCCACCTTCAGGAAGCGCGTCTCCCACGATTCGCCTTCCCAACAGTGCGAGGGATCGGCGTTCACGCCCATCGTTTCGTCATTGTCGGTGATCTTGACGAGATTGAGAAAATCGTCGGCGGTGGCGGCGGCCGTCCCGGGGTGAATCTCGTGGCAAAGCTTGATCCCGAGTTTGCGGGCGTGATCGCGGATCTTGCGCGTCTTTTTCACGAAGCGCTCATTGCCTTCCTTGATGAGATCGTATCCCGGTCCGGCCCAGAATCCCCACGGATAGCCCGTCGCGATTTCCCAACCGTAGGCCGTGCCCCAAAACATCGGCAGCACTTTGAGGCCGAGCTCGGCCACGAGGTCGAGGAGCTTGAGCGAATAGTTTTCGGCCCACTTTTCGATCTCGGCGGGCGATTTTTTGGCCACGTCCGCGGGGATGAACGGCCGGATGGTGGGCGACTCCGTCCACGCGGTGGTGTGGACCCAAATCGGGCAATGGCCGCTCACGCCGTCGATGGTCAAGCCGGCCTCGGCAAAGGTCGCCTTGATCTCCTTGGCGGATTTAAAAAGTTTGCCGCCCTGGAGCATGTAATTGCTCGGCTGAGCGCCTGTCGCGCCGCTGCGTTTGGCGTAGGCGAGGAAGTCGGCGAGGGGTTTCGCGCCGTGCTGGGCGCCTTCGATGGAGGGGTGGTAGCAGGACATGGTAGAGTGGTTGGAGGAGGCTATTCGTCTAGCGGGCGGCAGCGAGTGGGGCAATAGTGAATCTTTTTGTGCCCTTCGCGCGCTTTCGCAGCTATTTCTTGCCCATGCTCGACGACGTCGAACGCATCCTTTTCCACGAGCAGACCATCCTTTCGCGGCTGGATGAACTAGCGCGCGAGATCACTGGCATCTACAAGGGCGAAGAACTGACGGTCCTGGTCGTGCTCAACGGCTCGCTCATCTTCGCGGCGGATTTGCTCCGCCGAATTCCGTTGCCCTTGAAGATCGATTGCCTGCGCGTGGCCAGCTACCACGGCGGCACGGAGAGCACCGGCGTCGTCACCTTCGACGCGGCATTTTCGCCCGACCTCAAAGACCGGCACGTGCTCGTGATCGACGATATTCTCGACAGCGGACGAACGTTGCACGCCGTCTGCGGCCGTCTGCGAAATGAATTGCAGCCGAAGAGTGTCCGCGTGTGCGTGCTCCTCAGCAAGCGCTGCGCTCGCGCGGAGAAACTCGACGCGGATTTCGTCGGCTTCGAGATCGAAAATGAATTCGTGATCGGCTACGGGCTCGATTACGCCGGGCACTATCGCAATCTGCCCTTCGTCGGCGTGCTCAAGCGTCCAGTCTTTGAAAGTTCGCTTGTCGCCGACGCGGGGCAGTGATGTCTTGTCCGCGTCATGTTTCCACCATCAGCGAATGATCCGGGCGCCCGAATGGCGGCGAGCGACGCGCGCACCGCCGCCCGCGAGGCGAAAACCGATGTCGACGAACTTCGTCACGACGTCGACCGACTGATGCTGATCACCGAAGCTCTGTGGCGGATCGCTCGCGACCGCTTGGGATGCACCGACGAGGATTTGGTGCAGCGGATCCAGGAAGTCGACCTCGAAGACGGCAAGCTCGATGGGCGCAAAGGCCCCACACCCGCGCGCGATTGCCCACAGTGCCAGCGCAAGCTCCTGAAACACCAACCGCGCTGCTTCTACTGCGGTGCGCCGGTGCAGTTCCTGCCTTTCGAGAGGTAGGTTTGGCTAGAGCTTGGTGTAAATAATCTCCAGCGCCATCACGCAATAGCTGGTCACCAGCACTGGGTCCTTTTCCATCCAGCGACCGGTGTCGTTCACCCACGAACCGTCGCCGTTCTGGATATTGATCATCTTGAGCGCCACGTCCTTTTCCCAATCGATCTTCCGGCCATCGGGAAGGCTCAGTTCGTTGAGCCCCGCCGCGGCGAGGCCTTTGGTCATGAGGTGATAGTAATAAAACAGCCCCGCATGTTGCAGACCGGGATTCTCGTCGAGGGTGTAATTCTGCTTGAGCCAATCGAGCGCGGAGGTGATGCGCGGGTCATCCTTCTTGAGATCCGCGTAGATGAAACTGAGCAGGCCGGCATAGCTCATCGTGCCGTAACTGCGCAGCGCCACGTGTCCATCGGGGAGTTTAGTCTCGCCAGCCTTGGAGTCGCCGGGAAAATAAATGAAGCCGCCCTTGTTGGCCGGATCGTCGCTGGCCCACGGTTCCTTGTTTTTGCTCGGGAGATTCTGGCAGCGGGTAATGAACTCAATGGCGGCCGTCCAATTGAGATCTTTCCCCTTGGCGACTTCCACGCCCGGGTGCGCCGCTTTATAGGCCCGCAACGCTTCCAGAGCGATGAGCGTGTTGTCGAGGTCGGGATGCTGGTGTTCCGTGCCGTTCGGCCCGTAGCCGATACCGCCATCGAGCGATGGGTTGGCCAGTCCTTTGGCTTGCTGCCCGATGATGAAATTGTGCGCCGCCTCGGTAAGCGCGTCGTCCTTGGGATTGCCGGAATTGAGCAACGCCATGAGCGCGACCGAGGTGTTGTAATTGGCTAGACCTCGCGAATAGATGCCGCCATCCGGCTGCGCGTTGCTGCGCAGGAAAGCATAACCCTTTTGCATGAATTCCGGCTGTTCCTTGAAGTATTTGCCCGACGGCTCGCGCTGGAAGGCGATGAGCGGAAGGGCGGTCAGCGCCGGGTGATTCGGGTCCGTCTCGCTCCATGAGCCGTCTGGCTTTTGCTGCGCTTTCAAAAACGCCAGGCCCTTATCGATGGCCAGTTGCACTTCATTGCGCAGCGATAGCTTTTTCTCATCGCGCGGGATGAGATCGGCGGCCATCACCCAACTGGAACTCGCTAGGGAGAGAAGGAGCAAAGTCAGAGAGGTTTTCATCGCGCGGGTGTTTTGGTCTTGGGATCGGCAGGGAGCAGGGTAATGACGATCTCGACGGGAGTATTGACCGCCGGAACGGCCTTGGTGTTCACGATCCAGATTTGATCGTTATCGTTCCCCTTGCGCGGATTGTTGATCAAGGCGGCGGGGTAGGTGACCAGTGCGGCGTGGGCACCCTCGATCTGTGCCAGGAAGTGCCCGTTGTTGAACATCGAGCCGTTGTAAGTCCACGGTCCACGATCGGCCGCCTTCTTGGTCGTGGTGTTGATGATCCAGTCTTCCACGGGCGCGGTTTTATCGACGCCGTCCTCCTTCCAGTTTACCGTGATGGAGATGTCGTCGCCCTTCAGTTTGGGCGCCGTCTTCAAATACTTTGCATCGATCTGCCCCGGCGGAATCTCGCCGTTTTGGTCGCCCGACCCTTTCGCGCCGAGCAGCAGCATGGCAAAATGCAAATCGCTCGGCGTTACATCGGTCTCGAGCAGGCTTTCGTGGGTTGCGCCCAGGTTCGTGACCAGCAGGTACTCCAGGTTGCCGATATTCATGTTGAGAATGCCGGGAAAAGTGACCGCACGAGCATTCTGATCGAGGCGCAGTTGCCCGACTTCATAAACCCCGGGGCTGACCTCGCGCATGATCGGGTTCGGCGGTGGCGGCTCGTTTTGGGCCTGTGCGCCCGCCAGCAAAACGGCGGCGCAGGCTAAAAAGGTGAAGACGTACAATTTGGACATCCGAGGTGAAAATAGCGCGGTTCCCGCAGGTGGCGATGGTGGATTTGCAATCCCATTCTTCCGATCAGTCCCATCCCTCCCACGCTTGCATCGGCGCATCATCACCGCCGCAGAAAAAACGCCTGTACCCAACGCCCCCGGCTCTCCAAGCTCATCACGCTACCGACGAGTTCGACTCGGAGCACCAGGTTGCGAACGCCACCGGGTAACGAGAAACGCAATTCCCGCGCGGTATCGCCAGCGGCCAATGCCGGACTGCGGGCCACTTGCCGCCCATCGGCCAGGACGCTGAAAATCAGTCGCTCACCCTTGGGAGTGCTGTCGTCCGCGGCGACCTTGGCGGCAAATTCGTTGAAGCCGGGCGGCACCACGCAACTGGCGACAGACTTGATGGCTAGCGTAAAACCCCGATCCTCGAGGATTTGCAGGCCATCGGCGGGTTCCGCATGCAAGTTGCCCAGCGTCGCGACCGGTCGGCAACGGCTGGCCCCGGCCCGAATATCGGTAATCTCGGCTGCACTGATCAGCAAATTGTCGTAGAGCGAATGCTTGATCGTGACGCCGGGACGATCCGGCGCGAGATAATCGGCGGCAAAAAGCGAGCCATCGACCGTCCGAACTTCATATTGCGCCGCCGGCAGGCGCGCATCGCGCAGAATCAGCGCGTGAATATCTGAGGCGGAGAAAGTGCGCGGGCCAAAGACGGGATTGAAAATCTTGGCTTGGTCCCCATCTGCGCCTCGAATGGCGCCGGCAAAGAAATCGCCCTTGGGCAGAAGAACGCCGGTTTGGCCGCCGGGGACGCTGGCGGCCAACGCCGCGGGAAAAGGCGTGTAGACGATCCACGCGATTTCCTCGGCCGGCAGCGAAAGATTGCGTTTGGGAATCTTGATGACGGCCGCGTTGAACGGCCCCCACGGCGCGGCGAGGCGGACGCCATTGCGTAGAACGATCCCCGGAACGAACTGCTCCACCGGTGGCGCGGTGTCGAACTGCACACGATACAGCGTGCTGAAATCCATTTTGACGACGGCGCCGCGTTCCGGTCGAAAAATGACGCCGCCGAAATCGAGTTCGACTTTGCCGGTGAAGACGTCGCCCGTGAAGGTTTCGATGGAGCCCGCCTGTACGGCTTGGCTTAATGCGAGAGCGATCAGAATGGCACGGAGAAGGACGCGCATTCCCGGTCCTAGCGCTGGTAAAGGGGGATGTAATGCCAGGGCATGGCCAGGATGGTCGCGTGCGTCGCCGTGCAGTAAACCGCTCCCACTTCGCCCTCCCAATGGCATTGGTCGCCCTCGCGTCGCACGGTCCCGAGCAGCGCATCTTTCATCAGCCCGTACCAGCGTTTCCAGGTGGCGCCGCCGATCATGTATTGCGCGGGCGTGGCGTAATTGCAGCCGTAGCTCCACCATTGGCCGCCAGGCTGATTCTTCGTAAATAGGTATTCCGAACCGGCTTGGACGAGCGGATCGTTGTACTGTCCGCAGACTTGCAGGGAGTAGACGGCCGCCGCCGTCCGTGCGAAGCCCGCTCCGCCTTGGCCCGCCTGATAGCTGAATCCGCCTGCCTCTCCGGATTTGCAGCGGCGCACATAATCGATGGCATCGTCGATCGTTTGCTGCGGAACATCAAGGCCACCATCCTTGGCCGCGCGCAGGGCGACGACCTGCATGACGGTGACTGAAATATCCGCGTCGCCGGGAAAGGGGCGGTATCGCCAGCCTCCTTTGTTCCCGCCCCGATCGCTTTGCGTGCTGACGATGAGCTTGACCGCGCGCTCGAGTTTCGGGCGCATGGCTGGCGAGCGCGTTTGCCCGTACAGTTCGGCGAGGGCGATGGTCGCGATGCCGTGGTTGTACATGTATTGGCCGGCGTTGACGCCGCGATAGGTGCCATCGGGCTGAATGGAATCGAGGAGAAACTGCATTCCCGAATTCACCTGCCGGGCATAGTCGCCTTCCTCCGGCAAATTCCCCGCGGCCATGAAGGCGAGCAGCGTGTAGCCCGTGATGGCCACTGGATGGTCGCCGCGCCGGCCACCCGCGCCCCAGGAGCCGTTGGCCTGCTGCTGAGCGGCAAGGTATCGCAGGGCCCCGTGAATCACCGATTCCGTCGGTGGATCAACGACGACCGGATCGACCGCGGCCGCCTCTTCGGCGCGCAAAGCTCCGCTTCCCGAGAGAAGCACGTGCAGCGAAATCGCGGCGGCAAGGAGAAGGGGAGTGCGGAGGGACACAGGCAGGGAAATCCCATAGCACGAGCCGACGGGAACATCCAAGACTCAACGCTGCCGCAACGAGTACCGGCCATCGCGCTGCGTCAGTCGCAGCGGGGCGTGGAAGGTTTTGCTCACGTTGGCGGAATTCAACACGGCGCCCTTTTTCCCGGCGGTGAGCACGCCGCCTTTTCTCAGCAATAAAGCGTGCGTGAATACGGGGACGATCTCTTCAACGTGATGCGTGACGAAGATGAGCGCCGGTGCGCCGCGGCGGGAGCCCAGGCGCTGGAGGAAGGAGAGGAAATGCTCGCGGGCCACGGGGTCGAGACCGGCGCACGGTTCATCGAGGATGAGCAGGCGCGGTTTGGCCATGAGCGCCCGGCCAATGAGCACCCGCTGGCGCTCACCCTGGCTGAGCACTTCCCAGCGCCGGTCGGCGAGGTTTGCGGCTTCGACCTGGCGGAGGATGCGGGCCGCGGCGAGTCGATCGGCGCGTTTGATTTGGCCCCAGTAGTCTATCATCGCATACTTGCCGCTCACCACCGTGACCAGGGCCGGTTCGTGATCGGGCAGCATCTGGCGAACGCTGGAACTCACGATGCCCACATGCGTGCGCAACTCGCGCCAGTCGGTCTCGCCAAACGTCTGGCCGAGGACCGAAATGCTGCCGCTGGTGGGCGAGAGATAGCCGGTCAGCGCGCTGAGCAGGGAGGTTTTTCCCGACCCGTTGGCGCCGAGGATGACCCAATGCTCCCCACGCTCCACGGTCCAGGAGAGGTCGCTGAGGATGTGAGTGGCGCCGCGCTGGACGCAGAGATGATGGACGCTGAGAATTGAGGCGGTGGGCATTTTCGAGTCGCGATTTTTGATTCTCGATTCGTCTTCAGCCAGACCGAAAATTTGGACCCGGGCGGAAAGGTCGCGAAGGGCCTCGGCCGGTCGCCGAAATCCCGCCAGCGACAATCGAAAGTCGCCGCCGCTTGCCGCCGCCCCTCTCCCACGCTAGAAAGGCGGTCCGTCCATGCCCGAAGTTCTTGCGCCCACCGCGCCTCCTATCTCTGCCCCCGCCATCGCTCCCCTGGAACCCATTCGCGTGCGCGCGAAGTTTTTCTTCGAAGGCGACGCCAAATGGTTCATCAAAGGCGTGACCTATGGACCATTCGCGCCGGACGCGGAAGGCCACTTTGTCGGCGATCCCGAAAAGGCGCGGCGCGATTTTACCCTCGTGCAGGCCATGGGAGCGAATCTGCTGCGCATCTACCATATTCCACCGCGATGGTTTCTCGACCTGGCGCGGGAATTTCGCCTGCGGGTGCTCATTTCCATTCCATGGGCCGAGCACGTTGAGTTCTTGAACAATCCGCGGATTCGACGCCAAATCGAACAGACGATTCGCGAAGGCGTGGCGAAAAACAAAGGGCACGAGGCGATCTTCGGTTATTACGTCGGCAACGAAATCCCCTACGCGATGGTGCGCTGGTTGGGCGCGCGTCGGGTGATCGAGTTTGTCGAGAAACTCATCCGCCTGGCGCGGGCCGCCGATCCCCGGCCGCTCTATAGCTATGCCGCTTATCCGCCCACGGAATACCTGCTGCCGAGCAACGTCGATTTTGTCTCCTACAACGTCTATCTCGAGCGTCAGCGCGATTTTGAAAAGTATCTCGCGCGGCTGCAAAATCTCGCGGAAGACCGGCCGCTGATCTTCGGTGAGTTCGGCCTCGACACGATTCGCAAGGGCGAGCAGGAACAGGCGGATGTCCTTTCGTGGCACCTGGAAAGCGTGGTGCGGGGTGGAGCGGCGGGAACGATCTTTTTCGCCTGGACGGACGAATGGTTTACCGGCGGCCACGACATCACCGATTGGGCTTTCGGGTTGGTCACGCGGGATCGTCAGCCGAAAAAGGCGTTCTATGCCCTCCAGCAGTATCTGCGTTGCGACGGCTCAATCACCGAGCGCGTGAAGCTCGCCCGCTATCCGCGCACCAGCGTGATCGTGTGCAGCTACAATGGGGGCAAGACCCTCAAGGACTGCCTCGAATCTCTCGACGAGGTCACGTATCCCGACTTCGAAATCGTGCTTGTCGATGACGGTTCGAAGGACGATTCGCAGGCTATTGTTCGCGCGTGGCTGGAGCGGCGGCAAACGCGGTGTCCAGGAGTGGCGAAGGACGACGAGGCGGCGGCGAAAGTGACCGGCCAGCATCACGAGGCGCGCGCCGAGGTCTATGCCGGCGGTGAATCGCTGCCGGATTTCACCTGGATCGTGCAGCCCAATATGGGGCTGAGCTACGCGCGCAACGCCGGCGCTCATGCGGCCACCGGCGATGTCTTTGCTTATACCGACAGCGACTGCATGGCCGATCCGGACTGGCTTTATTACATGGTCGGCACGCTGATCAGCGGGGATTACGTCGGAGTCGGCGGGCCGAACATTTCGCCGCCGGCCGTGAACTGGATTCAAGCCGCGGTCTCGGCAGCGCCGGGTGGGCCGAGTCACGTTTTGCTGACCGATGTCGTTGCCGAGCACATCCCTGGCTGTAACATGGCTTTTCATCGCGCGGCCTTTCACAGCATTGGCGGCTTCGACACCGAGTATCGCAAGGCCGGTGACGATGTGGATTTTTGCTGGCGTCTACAGACCAATGGCGGCGTGATCGCGTTCTCGCCGAGCGCGATTGTTTGGCATTACCGGCGCTTTACGCTCCAGGCATTTCGCAAGCAGCAGGAAGGTTATGGTGAGGCGGAATCGATGCTGCGGTTCAAGCATCTCATTTTCTTTGGTCCAACGGGCACTGCGAAGTGGAAGGGCCAAATCTATGGCACGCCGCGGTTTACCTGGCTGTTCAACAAACCCGTAATCTACCACGGCGTCTTCGGTCACGGACTTTTCCAATCAATCTATCCGACGCCGCAAAGCGAATTGGCGGCCTATCTCAGCAGTATCGAATGGGTCGTGCTGACGGGTTTCATCGCGGTGATTGGCTGGCCGCTGGAGAAGCTCCGAGTGGTTCCGTTGCTCATGTTTCTTGGCACCTTTCTGGTGGCGCTGAGTTACATGATCCATGCGCGCATCGAGGCCAAATTCGATACCATCCCCGCGCGCTTGCTCGTGGCGTTTCTCGCGTTCATGCAGCCGCTGGGACGCGGTTGGTCGCGCTACTTTACCTGGCTCAAGTACAAGGTCACCCCCACGCGGGTCATCGCCCGGCCAGAAGCGGGCCTCACTGCTGTTCGGCGCAAAGGCGGCATCGCCAAGCTCGATTTTTGGAACGAGACGGGTCAGGGACGCGAACAATTGCTCACGGAAGTCTTTCAGTTGCTCGAGGATGAAGGTTGGAACTATTCCGCCGACACCGGCTGGACGGATTGGGACATCCAGATTTACGGCAACCAGTTCTGGAGCGTCAGCGTGCGCACCGTGACGGAATATCATGGCGGACCGAAATGCCTCACGCGGGTGCGCCTGCATTATCACGCCGTGGCGACGACGTATCTCATCAACGCGCTCATCCTCGCCATCCTGCTCTACCGCTTCGCGTTCACGCCGAATACCGATCTGTTTTGGTGGGGGCTTTATATCTTGCTGCTTGGCTCGTTTGCATTGCGGGCCCGGCGATTGAAACGTCGCGTGGCCGATCTGGTCATTCACGCGGCGGAACGCTGCAATCTCATGCGCGTTTTTGGCAAGGAAAGCCGGCGGGTGCCGAAGTGAAGTTCTTGGTAATTAGTGCTTAGTGCTTAGTGCTTAGTTATCCGCTACGCCACCTTGGCGACGCTCGAACTTGACACTAAGGACTAAGAACTCTCCCAACCGTGCGCACCAGCGACTACGATTACCCACTCCCGGAGGACCTCATCGCCCGGCATCCGCTGCCGCGGCGCGAGGATTCCCGGATGATGGTGCTGTATCGCGACGGTGAGCGGATTGAGCACCGGGCGTTTCGGGATTTCCCGACCTTTCTTCACGCGGGCGATCTGGTGGTGCTCAATGATACGCGGGTGATTCCGGCGCGTGTCTTCGCCGATGGCGGAAAGATCGAGTTACTCTTTCTCGAAGCCGTTCGCGAGAATGTGTGGAAGTGCCTCGTGAAACCGGGACGGCGGATGCGGGTGGGCGCGGTGGTTCAGGTGCGCGGTGTCTCGGGCGCGGTTGAGGAGATTTTGCCCGATGGCGAGCGGGTTATTGCTTTTGATGGTGCGGTCGATCTCGACGCGGCGGGCGAATTGCCGCTCCCGCCGTATTTTGCCCGCGAAGTCGAGCCCGCCGATGCCGAGCGCTATCAAACCGTTTTCGCGCGCGAACGCGGGGCGGTCGCGGCGCCGACGGCGGGACTGCATTTCACCCCGGAGATTCTGGCGAAGATTCCCCATGCCTTCGTCACCCTGCATGTCGGTGTGGGCACTTTCCGACCGGTGCAGGTCGAGGACCTCGCGGAGCACCGGATGCATGCGGAGCGATTTCGGATCAGCGAAGAGAGCGCGCGCGCCATCAATGCGGCTCAGCGCATCGTCGCTGTCGGCACCACTACTACCCGCGTGCTCGAATCCCAAGGCCTGCCGTTGACCGTTCGCGAAGGCAGCACCGACATTTTCATCCACCCGCCGTATCTTCCACGGGCGGTGGGCGCCTTGCTCACCAATTTTCATCTTCCGAAAAGCACGTTGCTCATGCTCATCAGCGCATTTGCCGGCCGCGAATTCATCCTGCGCGCGTACGCCGAGGCGATTCGCGAGCACTACCGCTTTTACAGCTATGGCGACTGTATGCTGATTATTTAGGAGGAGGCACGCTTACGTGTCACCCTCGACTCGCCAAGTTACAGCGATCGCCGCCAGGGAGCCTCTTCTGCTCGGGCAGCACTTCCGGTGAGTGAAGCATGCACAAGACTCTTTTCGGAGGTCGTGCCGGCGTCTTGAGCGCGGTCCGGTTTCGCTCCGGTAATCGTGGCCGCCGGATTCGCGGAATTAGTGATCGAAGGCCTTTCCTGCGAATGACGGGAGATAATCGGCAAGGTTGCGGCCACCGCGCCCACGAAGACGGTCAGCGTGAGAATCAACACGCGGTGTTGGCGAAACAGACCTTGGAGTGATTTCATAATGTCGCGGAGTTGATAGCCCTCAATGAAAGCGCCCAAGTTAGCCGAAGACATATGTCACTCGTGTGGCCATTATGTGACGATGTCGTGAAAATCACGATCGGGTTCTGGGCGCGCAATCGAGCGCTTAGCGACCGGCCGGGACGCTCGAACGACCGCGCCGCCGGGACATTCCCAGCAACACACCCAAGCCACCCACTAAAGAGATTGCCGTGGTGGGTTCGGGAGTCGGAACAAGCGCGACGCCCTTGAAGTTCGCATCCTCGCCGTTGGCATTGGTCGAGCCCGACGCCACCGCGAGTTCGACCACGGATTCACCGCTGGCTTGGGCCGCCGTGGTGAAGCTCACATTATCGACCACTGCGTAGAGGCCGTTCGGATTGGCATCGCCCGCCGTGTAGGAGGTGGCGTAGATATCGACATTGCCGTTTCCGTCGAGTCGCAGCGCCATGCTTTCGAAGCCCGTCTCGCCAGAGGAGACAGAAGTGGCGGTGGTGGTGGGGACAAACGTCGAAGGCCGCAAGGTATAAGCGAGGTTCCAGCTTCCTCCGGAAAAAACCCACTTCTGGATGCCGCCATCGCCCACGCCGCCGGCCTTGGGATCTCCGGTATCGGCCACGTAAAGCGTTGTGGCATTGGCGAAGGCAAAGGCCTCCGGGCTGAAATTGGTGGCGGTTCCATTGACGGTGCCGCTCGCCGGGGTGAGCTGGGTCCCGGTATTCGAGCCCTGACTGCTGGTCGGCGATCCGGCGTACTCGAAGATCCCGGTTAGGACTCCCTTGCCCGAATTCTGGTCCGCGGCATAGAAGGTATTGGCCACCGCGGAGGCGGTGCCATTCGCATTGTAAAACGCCTGGGTGATCGTGCGCGTGGAGACGGCATTGAAAATCGGCGTCGGGGCGGCTCCGCCCGTCGTCGTATTCGTGCCCTTCGACGTCAGATAAAGGCCGCCCTCGTCACTGGCGTTTGCGCCCTGGCCGGAGAGGTAAAGGCTGGTTCCATCCGGCGAGTAAACAGCGCGTGGATTGTTCGTATTGTAGATGTCGTTCAGGACCGTGCTCGTGTCGACCGCGCCCGTCGCGATGTTGATTACTGCGGCCACCCGAGGGACGTTCGTGTCCGTGGATTGCGCTTCGGCGGTATGGCCGCCGCCGTAGGGCCCTCCGTTTGCCGCCAAATTTCCATCGTAACCCCCAATGGTCAGGTACTGGCCATTGCCTGAGACCTGAATGGTTCCTTCGGACGAAGAGCCGTACTCGCCGATGATACCGACATTCGCGCCTGTTCCTGTGATCGGGAGTTGATCGCTCATGGTGAGGGAAATCGAAGTCGCCGTCGGCAGGGAATAATCCAGCAAGGTGATCGGCGTGGCTTGCCCGTCGAGCAAGGTTGCGCTGGTGAGGCTGCCATAAGTGCTGACCACCAGATCGCCCGTGGTAAAAAACTGTGCCGACGCGCTATGGGTGACGATGAGCAGCGCGCTGCCGATGGAGAAGGGGATCAAATTTTTGAATTTCATGAAGATAGTTGGCCGGAACGCAAAAAGGTTGGGGGTACCGTTGTGTCGGCGGGCGGATGCATGATCGCCAATTGTGTCATTGGTGTGACGGAATTGTGGTAATTGCGTGAATTTTCAACGGGGCGTCCGCGGTGCCGAGTGATTCGCAGGTTCGCGACGGCAAATTTCGACGTTCTACAAGAAAACCCCTACTTTTCACTGAAATGTAACGATGCCTACATCTGAATGTAACATGGTGTCGTTATTTCACGACACGTTCGCGGTGCGTGTCGATCGATTCTGCGGGTAATAGCCTCGCAGCCTGCGTGCCAGAACGTCTTTTCCAATTCACCCATCACCCAAGCGCCGCACGGCCATCAACGAAACCAAGACTCTATGACAAAATCACTCAAATCACATCCCTTTATTCTCGCTGGCACAATAGTCTTGGCGCTGGTCCCATCCCTTAAGGCAGCAACCATCGCCGGTTGGGATTTCGACACGGTGGGCACACAGCCGGCGGGGTTTAACACTCCGGCGGCCACCAGCGGAACTGGCCAGGCGATGCAGCTCGGCATGACCAATAGCTTTACCTTCGCCAGTGGTGAAGGCCCCGGCAGTGTCGCCGCCTGCGATGTGCTGGCGTCGGCCGGCGCCTCTACGGGATCTGGATCGTTCGGCTGGCGGGTTCGCGGGAATAGCAACACTGCCGGCGCAGGAGCAGGAATGGCCAACGGCTGGAATAGCCAGGCTCCCATTGGCACCCAAGGCGCGGAATTCTCTTTGAGCACCATGAATTTCGCGGGTATTACCATTTCAGCCGACATCAATGCGACAGGCCAGGCCGAGCGTAATCTGGCCATCGAATACACACTTAATGATACGGTTGGCAGTCCCGTTTGGCAGAATGCCACCATTACTTCAGCAGGAAGTTTAGGCACGCTAGCTACCAATAGCAGCAGTGCGAATACGATCACCGGCAATTACGTGGAGCTGAGCGGTGGGGGGACTGGATGGAACAACCAAATCACCGCCACCATCCCGGCGGCGGCAAATAACGACCCGAATTTCGCCATCGAGATCGTCAATGCCTCGACCGGTGCTGACGATGTCAATACGAGCGGTGCAGCCTTGAATAACAGTTCCGGCAACTGGCGTTTTGATAATGTCGTCATCAGCGGCACCGCGGTGCCTGAACCGACCGCGGGGATCGCCATGCTCGGTGGACTCGGCGTGCTTCTCGGGTTCGGTAAGATGCGCCGCGCGAGCCGGAAGGCCTAAGCCGTTAGCGATTGCCGACTGACTTACCAATTACATGAAGCGCAATATCTTACTTCTGAGCATCGCCAGCTTGCTGGCGGGGCAGTCCGGGGCGCATTCCCAAGACATCTTTACTCCAGGCTCGCTGCTCATTTCGACCAGTACCTATGAAGGCACGGCGGGGATGATTACTCCCGGCGTGACAGTCCTACCAGTTCCTGGCGGCACGACGAAGGCAACGGCCGATGGCGCATTTCCGGAGGTGTTCAACAACGACATCCCAGACGCGAATTTCGGGGTCACGTCACCCATCTTTATCAACCAGATCACCACCACCGGTACACCCGTAAACATCAATAACCCGAATAGCTTGTCTTACGTAAGCGGTAATACACTGGCGGTGCCGACGAGCTTGGTCACGACCAGCTTTAGCTCGAAGTCGGAGTTGGCGCTGAATCTTTCCACGGACGGAACGGCGATCACCTTTATGGGCTACGATGCGCCGATCAATACGCTCGATACGTCGAACACGAACACACCGGCCGATCCGGGGGCGCCTGCGGTCACGACACCGGCGACCTACCGCGAAGTGGTGCAATTGAACCTGGATGGCAGTCTCGAGGCCACGACGACGAACGCCTACAGTACGAATAACGGCCGCGCCGCGATCCTGGCGAACGGATTGTACTATACGGCAGGCAATGGTGGCTCGCTGACGTTCACCGGTGCGGAGACGGTGGTCCCGGGGTCGGTGGCTACGCCGAGCACCCCTGGCACTAATGTCCTCGGAGAGTATGTGTTTTCCGGGGATAACGATAAGAACGGAAAGGACAATAACTTTCGCGGTATCGCAATCTACAATAACCTCCTGTATGTCTCGAAAGGGAGCGGCAGCAAGGGTGTGGACTCAGTGTATCAGGTCGGCGCCGGCTCTCCGACTGCGACGAATAACGTCCTCGCCACTGGGACTGGGAATCCGATCACGATCCTTCCCGGATTGCCCGGTTCGACTCAGGGGGCGTCCTTGACTGGAACTTTCACGCCGTTTGGCATTTGGTTTGCCAACAAGACGACAATGTATGTCGCCGATGAAGGGCTGGCGGCGCCGAATCCCGGCACATCCGTGACGACGGGAAGCCCGACCATCCTCCAGCAGGCAGCGGCGGATCAGAACGCCGGCTTGGAGAAGTGGACCTTCGATGGTACGAAATGGAACTTGGATTACACCCTGCAACTGGGACTCAACCTGGGCCAGCAATATTCCGTGGCTGGCTTGGCGTCGAATTTGGACCCGGCTGCGGTGGGGCTTCGCGCTCTCACAGGCCAGGTCAATGGCGATGGGACGGTAACGCTATTTGCCACGACCTCGACGCTCAGCAATCTTGGCGACGTGGGCGCGGATTCAAACCAATTGGTCTCGATTACCGATACGTTGGCGGATTCTACTCTGAGCCAGGCATCGTCCGAGTCGTTTTCGACCCTCGAAACGGCGGCCGAGGGTCAAGTCATCCGTGGCGTTTCATTTGCGCCGACACCAGAGCCCGGCAGCGCTGTGCTTCTGCTCTTTGGTGGCGTTTGCGCGGGCAGCTTCCGCCGTCGACGGGCGGCCTGCTAATCGACCACGCAAATGGGAGACTTCATCGCCGGAGTGGCAGAGCCGAAAAGGCCCTGCCCTCCGGCGAATTCCTTTCTGCGCCGAACACCACAAACCGCCGTGCCGATGTGTACGGCGTTTCGGGTATGCTTCGTAACCATGTTGGGATTCGAGCGCCGGCTGGACGGTTCACGATGAGAATACGATTGCCCGAATGACACGCGCTGGCCAGCCTTGACGCCGTGCAGTCGACTCGATTTGCGGCGCGGCACATCCTCATAAGCCAGATTCTGCTACTTGCGGTGGCGGCGGCATTTTGGCCGGCGACGTGGAACGGATTCGTGAATTTCGACGATCCTGCCTACGTGTTGCGCAACCCGTGGGTGCAACACGGGCCCACGCCGGCGAGCCTCCGCTGGGCGCTGACGACGGGGCACGCGGCCAACTGGCATCCGCTCACGTGGTTTTCGCACATGGTGGATTACCGATTTTTCGGCCTGCAACCGTGGGGCCATCATCTCACGAGCATTTTGCTGCACGCGATTAACGCGCTCCTCGTCTACCTCGTTTTGCGGCAGTTGACCGGATCGACCTGGCGGAGTCTCTGCGTTGCGGCTCTGTTTGGATTTCACCCCTTGCGAGTGGAGTCAGTGGCTTGGGTGGCCGAGCGAAAGGACGTGCTGAGCACTTTGTTCTGGTTTCTGGCGATCTGGAGTTATGACGCTTGGACCAGGCGGGGCGACCACCCAGCCGGCCGCTGGTACTTCCGTCTCTCCCTTGTCTGCTTTGGGCTGGGTTTGATGAGCAAGCCCATGGTGGTCACCCTCCCTTTTGTTTTGCTGCTCCTGGATTACTGGCCGTTGCGGCGCCTGCGCCCCGCGGGTCCTGCGCCCCTTTCAAGTTTGGTTGTCGAAAAATTGCCGTTCTTCGCCTTCGCGCTGATGGCGTGCGTCATCACATTCGTTGTTCAGCGCGAGTCGGGAGCGGTCAAGAATGTGGCGGGCTTTCCGCTCTTCCTGCGGGTTGGCAATGCGGTTCTTTCGTCCGCAGAATATCTCGGGAAGTTTTTCTACCCGCTTCATCTCGCAATCTTTTATCCGCACCCCGGAGTTGCCATGCCGTGGGGTGCGGTCATGCTTTCGGCGGTGCTTTTGCTTGGCCTCACGGGGATCGCGGTCTGGCAGCGGCGGGTGCGGCCGTGGCTCCTGGTGGGCTGGCTGTGGTATCTGGGCACGCTGGTTCCGGTCATCGGCCTGGTGCAAGTCGGGGACCAGGCGATGGCTGACCGGTACACGTACATCCCAATGATCGGGTTCACGATCGCGCTCGTCTGGACGGCGCACGAGTTCGCTGGACGCTGGCGCATCCCGGTCGCTCTGCAGGCCGCCGGGGTGGCGGTCTGTGTCGTACTTTGCGCGGTGTTCGCTCGGACGCAGATCAGTTATTGGCAGAATAGCGAGACGCTCTTCCGGCACGCTCTAGCGGTGACGAGCAGAAACGCCGTGGCTCACGGCAACCTGGCCGCGGCCCTTGAGGAGA
>Ga0206824_10202_pt1 | contig 19545 bp, 21 predicted proteins | sample Alteio_BWOrgCont_82_FD_152874 | JGI IMG/M metagenome (GOLD analysis project Ga0206824, IMG submission 152874) | Enriched cells from forest soil in Barre Woods Harvard Forest LTER site, Petersham, Massachusetts, United States -... | ecosystem: Environmental > Terrestrial > Soil > Temperate forest >...
AATATTGAAAAGATGACGGAAATATGAAATATGTTGTTTGGGGATACTTAGTACCAGTTGGGTTTATTATTGGGGGAATATATTTACTTAAATATTGGAGAGCCCATAGAAATCCTACTTCTACAAAATTGGATAAGGTTATTAATCAAGATACTCACCTCAGAATGGCGTTAGTTTTACTTATAGCAGGAGTTCTTTTCTTGATAATAAGAATAAATCATGGCCTTAGATAGTGTTCTATAAAAATATGGTACTATTAAATTTGAGCAACTTTCAAAGTTAAAAGATGATGAGACAGATTAAGCTTTGGGGTGAAATCAATTTAAAATTTAGTCAGTGCTATAATAATTACATCCCTTCGGGATTTGTGGACCCCTCCACATGCTCTACCAGCAAAGGAAAAAACTCTAAAAAATCATTGTTGTATAATTCGGGATTCTTTTCCAGTTCTATGGCTGCATTATCCATAGGGAAATAATATTTCATACGTTTAGACATGCCTTTTAATGCTCTGCGAATGCCTTCTATGGTTTGGTAGGAGTAGAGCCAATCTTGTTTAGCCATATAGGTTAGTATATGCTGACTTTCTTCAGGCATTTTGTTTTTATGGATGGCAAGAATGCGATACATTTCTTGGCAAAACTCTTGTAGGCTAACAGTAGAAAATCTATTCCAGTTTTGGGTTAAGAAGTAATCGTAAAACATATCGGTTATTACTCCCGAATACTTTCCATAAGTGGGTTGTAAGCGGTGTGCGCTTTGTAAATAAACAGGGTTGTTATCTGAAAAGGAATCAACAGACCTATGCATAAGTATTCCTTTACTAATTTTTTCAGGATAGGTTTTATACTTATTGCCTTTTATAGCATCAGCAATGAAATTCCCGACCAGGAGTTCTTCATCATTTCCTGCTAAGTAAAGGTGAGCAAGAAAGTTCATTGTATTTAATTAAGTGTAGGGTCTTCGGGAAACTCAGCAACCATGGCGTATTTGCCGCCAAGGTCTCTTAAAATAGTTTTCCAGAGACTGCTGTTGCCTTTCATAGCATGGCTTTTGGTCGCAGGAGTAATAATCCAGGAGTGTTCTTTCAGTTCGCTTTTTAGTTGTCCTGCAGTCCAACCGGAATATCCTGCAAAAAAACGTATTTGTGTGGTTTTTACTTTGCCTTCTCTGAGCAGGTCTTTCAGGGTTTCAAAGTCACCGCCCATATATACTCCTTTCATAATCTCAATGCTACCCTCGAGTATGTTACCAAGTGTATGTATGTAAAATAGAAGTTCGGTACTTACAGGGCCGCCATAAAATAATGTGTCTTCAAATTCCGGAAAATCATCTATGGCTTGCGTGGGCTTAATGGCAAGTTTGCGGTTAAGTATAAAACCCATGGTGCCATTGGGACTGTGCTCCGTTACTAAAATTACAGCCCGCTTGAATTCAGGACTTTCCATAAAGGGCTCGGCAAGCAATAGCACACCCGGAGCAGGTTTCATTTGCTTTTCAAAAATGGAAGAGAAATCGGTAATATTATTATGATTTTTGGGCATGTGCTTGCTTCACCTTATTTCTAAGTTCAATCATTTCAAGGGCTGTGATAGCGGCATCAGCGCCTTTGTTTCCCTGTTTTCCTCCGCTTCTTTGTTTGGCTTGTTTAACAGTGTCTGTAGTTAAAACGCCAAATACAACTGGAATATTGTGCTTAATATTTAGTTCCATTATTCCGTCAGAAACTGATTTTGAAATGTAATGGAAGTGAGTAGTCTCGCCCCGGATAATGCATCCCAAACAAATCACCGCATCAGGAGAATATGTATTTATTGCCAGTTGTGCGCCTAAAGGCAGTTCAAAACTACCGGGAACATTGATAACTTCCATAGAAAAGTCGTCAACCTCAATTTTTTCAAATGTCATAAATACACCTTCTAGTAGGGCATCAGTAATGTCTTTATGCCATTGTGAAACAACAATGCAAACGTGCATCTTTTTGCCTGAAAAATGGAAGGGCAAAGGCTTTTTGTTTGCTTTTCTGGTAGCCACTTTTACTTTGCTGTTTTTGCCTCCGCTCTTGCGATATATTTATCTATGTCGTTGGCTTCTGCGTAACTATAATACTGCGTTTTTATAGTTTGATAGGTAGTTAAAGCATTTGTATAATCACCCTTGGTTTCATAGGCTTGTGCCACTTTTTTGAGGTACATGGGGGCTGTGTAGTCATTACCACTTCTTTTAACTGCCTCCATATAATATTCAATGGCTTTGTCAGCATCGTTAAGTTGCATTTCAGCATCTCCTTCCACACCGGCAGCATTAGCGCTGACAAGTATATCATGCGCATTAAATTTTTCAAGGTTATCAATCGCTGCCTGATAATCTCTCTTTTGATAATAGCATAAACCGAGATAGTAGTTAGCTAATCTTCCCGCAGGAGTCCAGCCATATTGGTCAGCAATATCCTGGAAGCCAAGGTTGGCACCGTCACCTTTAATAGCCTTTGTAACTGAATCGGATGCAAAATAATTTTGAGCCTGGCGCATAGCCATTTCCGCATCTTCTTCCTGAGACGGTATATACCAATATTTAAAGGTAACGAATCCTGCTATTAATACAGCGACTGCTATAGATACTATGGTTACAGTTTTTTTATGAAGCTCCACGTAGTTTTCCATGTGGTTCCATCTTTCTTCTAATTTCATGCGGGTATCATTTTGTTGGTTATGTGCCTTTATGCTTTTTTTGAGGCGGCAAAAATAGCCTTTTTTAGGGAATGAATGGAAAGGTTGAACGTTTGATGCTATATTTTAAGTGAAAAGCTTATGTTTTAACATATTTTACACTCTCTACCCTAACGCATCCTTCCTCATTTGAGGAAGGCGTATCATTTAACATATCCCGCATTTTTGACGGGATTTCGCTTCACTCAATTTTTACACTTTTTTGATAGCTGTAACTACTTCATTTACAATAAATAGAGTACCTATATTTTACACTTTTTTACACTTTTTCGAGAGGGTGTCAAAAATGGAAGGGTTTTTGTTTAATTTATTGATAATCATTATATTATGATTTAGCATAATATATACTGTGTAAAGGGAGTGTAAAATAAACTTGCTCGGTTCAGCAAGCCTAAAAATAGTATCGACCTTTTTTTGGCTAAAGTCCTAATTCCTGTCTCTTATTTTAGCCCCCGACTTAAAAGTCGGGGCTATTGAAAAAATAATTCTATGCCTTTACCTTTTTACTTTGAGGTACTTTTGCTTTTTCCATGAGTTGTATGAACTCATCAAAAACATAGCGTGCATCTTCCGGGCCGGGAGCCGCTTCAGGGTGATATTGTACTGCAAATACTGGTTTATCTTTTAATCGTATTCCTTCAATGGTTCCATCATTGAGGTTGATATGTGTTACCTCCACATTTTTCGATTTTTTTATACCATCCTCGCTCACTGCAAATCCATGATTTTGAGAGGTTATTTCGCATTTTCCTGTTAGCAAGTTTTTCACTGGATGGTTTATTCCTCTATGCCCGTTATGCATTTTATAGGTTGCAATTCCATTGGCAAGTGCAATAAGTTGATGTCCGAGGCAAATACCTAATACAGGCAATCCTGCTTCAATAATTTGCTTTATGGTTTCAATTTCGTCGGCCATTACCCCAGGGTCGCCGGGACCATTGGATATTAAAAATCCGTCAGGCTTCCATTTGGTCATATCGCTTATAGAGGAAGCCATTGGGTAAACTTTTACATTACAACCTCTTGCGGTCAGGCATTTTACTATGTTTCCTTTCACGCCCATATCGAAAAGGGCTACTTTAAAGCGTGCGTCTGCATCTCCTTCTTCGTATGCTTTTTCGGTAGCTACTTTTGAGGATAATTCAAGTCCCTGCATGGAAGGAACTTTTTTAAGCATTTCTTTCAGCTTGGCAATATCTGTTAGCTCAGATGAGATGATGCCGTTCATGGCTCCGGCACTGCGCAAATGGCGAACGAGAGCACGGGTATCAATATCTGAAATGGCTACTATTTTATTGTCAACAAAAAACTTTTTGAGTGATGACTGTGCCCTTGCGCGGGATGGAACATCATTAAAGGTGCGGCAAATTAAGCCTGCAATTTTAATGCCTTTAGATTCACTTTCATGGTCTTCTATTCCGTAATTACCAATATGCACATGGGTCGCGACTAACAACTGTCCATAATAAGAAGGGTCAGTAAATATTTCCTGATAGCCTGTCATTCCCGTATTAAAGCATAGCTCCCCGGTAGTTGTACCTATTGCCCCGCAGGCACGTCCATGAAAAACCTTTCCATCTTCTAATAAAAGTATTGCGGTTGGGTAAAGGCTTTTAGGCATGGTTTATTAATTAAGAATTACGAATTAGGAATCAATACGCAAATTTATACTTTCCATTTCAAACTACAACAAAACATTTTATCAGATTTTATTAACGAGGTTTTTATTATTCGGACAGAGCGGTTTTTGGGTATATATTTATTTATATTTGTTGTTCATCTATTACATTATACACTATGAAACAATTATTAAAAAATACTTTTTGGGGAGTTAGTATATTGATTTTGGGTTCTATTTTTATTGATGCTACAGAAAGTACAAATGGCTATATGAATGATGCATACACCGTTTTTAAAATTAAGCCTTCGGCGACAGACCCCACCATTACAAGGCATGATGATGTACATTTAGCGATATATAATCCGGTTAACAAAAAAGGAAAACTTATGGTTTTTCTGCAGGGAACACATGGCAAACCTGATATGGGGCCTCAGGATTTTTTTAATACGGTTGTTGAACAAGGATATAAACTGATAGTGCTTTCTTATATAGATGATACCGGAATATCACAGGTATGTATTGGAGACACATTGAAGGCTGATTGCGACTGTCCGTCAAAATTCAGGGAAAAGCGCATTTATGGTAATAACGCTACACTTCTAATTAAGGACCAAAAACAAGATGCTATAATAAATCGTCTTGTTAAATTATTGCAATATCTTGCCATTCATGATTCCGGAGGACACTGGGATACTTATTTAGATAATGCTTCTCCAAAATGGACTATGATTGCTCTCTCAGGACAATCGCAGGGGGGAGGAATGGCTGCATTTATAGCCAAGCGGACACTTGTTGCAAGAGTTATTACTTTCTCGGGTGGATGGGATTGGTCGGTGGAAGATAAAAAAATAGCTAACTGGTATAGTACACCGAGTGTAACACCACCCAATTTATGGTATGGATTATATAATAAGCAAGAACCAGCCGCCCAATCCCTTGCTGAAACATATAAGGCTATGAATATTCCTGAAGAACATATTCATGGATTAGATTTACCGGTAAGACCCGGACGTCCGGCACACGTGGAAGGTGTTGGGAATCCGGCCTACAAATCTTTATGGGTAGAGGTTTTAGGAAAGGGAAATTAATTAAAAGTAATTAGCACACTGTCTCCTTCTTTCAACCCCAGCAGTTCTGATATATTACCTTTGTTAATGGCTATTTCAAGTAAGCCAGAGCCTGTGAAGATTGCGACTAAATCGCCCCCATTTACATCGCTATAGGTATTTGAAATATTTTCAATTGGGTTTCTTTTTACATCTATGGTAAACTTTCTGCCTTTACCAACCTGCTCAAATAAAGCTTTTTCCAAATTGAACATACAGTTGCCATAGTCATCTACATATACTACCGAGGTGCGTATGCTCCCTTCATCGTAAATAGGTTGCCATGCAGTAAGTTGCACATAGTTTTTGTAATCATTACCTATTTCATTCATGTTGCCACCTTTTGCAATATGTACCGCTGCTTTAGCCATTACATCTTTAGCTGTAAATGCAAGTGCATCGGAGCTTGGGGTGATAGTTAATTCAACTACTTCAGCAGGTTGATTATTAAATACAAGGCTGAATAAGCCATTATCAGGTCCAATAAAATAGTGGTCATCGGCTTTTATGGCTATGACTTTGGTGTTGGGGCTGTTCAAGGCATCTACAGCAACTATATGGATACTTCCTTCGGGAAATTGTTTGTATATATTCTTTATTATAAAGGCCGCTGAACTGACATGAAAAGTACGGATAGCATGCGTGATATCAACGATAGATGCACCCGGTAAGCCCTTTAGAATGGCTGCTTTTACGCTTGCCACGTAAAATCCGGAATTACCCATATCGGTAGTCAATGTTATTAACGACACAAATGTTGAATGTTGGATTTTGAATGTTGAATTTGGGACATATATTACAAATTTCTAATGTTAAATAATTGTTAATTGACTTTATTGTTTTGAGCAGTTTTCACAATAGCTGTTAGTATATTAATGATGCTATCCACTTCCTTTAATAATTCGGTATAATCAATAGTCACAAGGTTACTTTTTTCCAATAATAAAAGCCAATACTTGGTCTCCCTTGCCTCTTTTGAAGCAATGGACATTTTATCAGTAAAATCCTTTTTGCTTATTGCAGCAGTAGCTTCATTTATATTAGCCCCAATGCTTGTTCCCGACCTCAATAATTGCTTTGACAATACAAATTCATTGGACTTTACAAGTTTTTTGTATGTCTCAATAATCATCAGAGAAAACTGAAATGCCTTGTCAAGTATAAGATTATTTTTTGGCATTTAAGTAATAATTAGTTCTTCATATTTATTTAACATTCAACATTCAAAATCCAACATTCAACATAATGTGCATATCTTTTTATAAATGCCAAAATTAAACATTCTATCAGTACTTACATTTGCAAGATACATATACCTCAAATCCATGCCAGAAAAAGATATATTTATTGAAGACATCCCTTTGATTGAACTCTATGGTATCAATGATTCACGGATGGAAATCATCAAGGAGCATTTTCCTAAACTTAAAATTGTTGCACGGGGTGATTCCCTCCGAATATCGGGAACCCATGAAAGTATTGAGTCTTTTAGCAAGAAGATAAGAAGGATGGTAGAGCATTACCGCAAGTACCAAGCATTGAATGATGCCGATGTTGAAAGAATCATGGAATCAAGCGACGTTGCTGACCCATCCAAAGAAACCGGAGAGAACCATGTTATTGTATATGGTAATAATGGATTGGTAGTAAAAGCCCGCACCATCAATCAGCAAAAAATGGTGGAAGCCAGCATGAAAAACGATTTGGTATTTGCTGTAGGGCCTGCCGGAACAGGTAAAACATATACGGCTGTGGCGCTTGCTGTAAGGGCGTTGAAAAATAAAGAAGTACGTAAAATAATACTTACCCGTCCCGCAGTGGAAGCCGGAGAAAGCCTTGGTTTCCTGCCGGGAGATTTGAAAGAAAAGTTAGATCCCTATCTGCAACCTTTGTACGATGCTTTGTATGATATGCTTCCTCCGGAAAAGTTGGAAACCTATTTAGAGAGCAAAATAATTGAAGTTGCTCCTCTTGCTTTCATGCGGGGTAGAACACTTAACAATGCCTTTGTAATATTGGATGAAAGTCAGAATACGACCGAGAACCAAATGAAGATGTTTCTTACCCGTATGGGAAGCTCGGCTAAATTTATTGTTACTGGCGATACTACTCAAATAGATCTTCCTTTTAAGCAACCATCAGGACTTATACATGCCATACAGATATTTGAAAATATCCCGGGTATTGAAATTATTACCTTGGATGGCTCTGATGTCGTGAGGCATAAATTAGTGAGGAAAATCCTTAGCATATACGCTGAACCAAGAAAGAAGAAAACGACTGAGCCAAAGTAAATTTTTCAATTTTGAAAAAGTGATGCGATACACAGTGATATTGTGCCTTTGCATTGTAGGGTTATCCAACAATCTAAAAGCTCAACTCTCAGACGAATATGTTGAGTATAAATGGGTGGCGGATAGCCTTTACGGTAAAGAAAATTATGCTGCTGCTGTTGGTTTTTTTCGTAAAATATGCGATTTGCCTTCTTTTATACCAAGGTACGACTATTATTATGCAGCCTATTGTTATACTAAAATAAATAAACTGGACAGCGCATTACTCTATCTTGCGAAAGGCGCAAAAAAAGGAATGAGATTTAATAAAATAAGGGATATTGATAGTGACAAGACTTTAGTTCCATTGCGTAAATTTAAACTATGGGACACCATACGAGGTTTATTATATGAGAATATCTATGAGTTTGATCACGACCCAAGCCGCAATGATAGTTTACGCAAGGTATTATTGAATATACAAAAAAAAGATGAAGGTGTACGTCTTCATTGGCCGATGGATTCAACATATCATTTACTTAGTAAACTTCAGCAAGATTCCATTAATGATGAATTTAAAGATAACACCAAAGAAGATGAAATTGAACTCAAAAAAATAATCAATAAGTTTGGTTGGCCCGGATTAAGAATGGTTGGTTACGATGGTGAAACTGCCGCATGGATTATTGCCCAAAACTCATACAATGATTCAACATTCCAGGTATTTTGTTACAGAAAGATGATGTCAGCCATGTTACTTAACTATGATTCCCAACTAAGTAATCTTGCTTTTTTACAGGATAGAATACTTTTAAACAGAGGAGAACAACAGATATACGGGACACAATTTATTTTATATGATAAGGCTGTACAAGGAAAGAATCTTGCACCCTCTCCTATTTGGGATGAAAAAAACGTAAATAAACGGAGACATGCTGTGCAATTACAGCCGCTTGAAACTTATCTCGCTGAATCCGAAAAGTATAATAGCAATAAAAAATAGCTTTACTAAGTTTATTGCTATGTGTATTAATTTTATTAACATTTAATTAGCAAGATAACCCATTCAATGATGTTTCATATATATTTGTGCTCCCACAATTCCTAATTATATAAATCCATGCAAACACTAACAGCAACAAACTTTAAATTTCCAGGACAAAAAAGCTTTTACAAAGGAAAAGTAAGAGATGTTTACAATATCAATGATGAACTGATGGTTATTGTGGTCTCTGACCGCATTTCTGCCTTTGACGTAGTTCTTCCTAAGGGGATTCCATATAAAGGACAAGTGCTAAACCAAATTGCAGCATATTTTATGGCTGCCACTTCTGATATTGTCCCGAACTGGATTTTAGATGTTCCCCATCCAATGGTGAGTGTTGGAAGACTTTGCCAGCCCTTTAAAGTGGAAATGGTAATTCGCGGGTACCTTTCAGGACATGCTTGGAGAGAGTATAAAGCCGGTAAAAGAGAAATCTGCGGAGTGCGCCTGCCTGAAGGGTTGCATGAAAATGATAAGTTCAGAGAGCCCATTATTACACCTACCACCAAAGCCGATATAGCACACGATGAAGATATTTCGAAAGAGGATATTATTAAGCACGGATTAGTTGTAAAAGAACACTATGAGCAATTAGAAAACTATACCCGTCTCCTATTTAAAAGAGGCACTGAAATGGCAGCAAAACAAGGCTTGATATTGGTAGATACCAAATATGAGTTTGGTCTGCATAATGGTAAAATATACTTGATTGACGAGGTGCACACACCTGATTCCTCACGGTATTTTTATTCTGAAGGATATGAAGAACGCCAGAAGAAGAAAGAACCACAACGCCAGTTATCAAAAGAATTTTTACGTGAATGGCTTATAGCTAAAGGCTTCCAAGGATTGGAAGGGCAACAAGTGCCTGCAATAGATGATGAAATTGTAAATGCAGTCTCCAACCGCTATATAGAGTTGTTTGATAAAATTACCGGAAATAAATTTGTGCCTTCTTCAGCAGGTGCTAACCTTGAGGCTGAAATTGAAAAGAGTGTTAATCTCTATTTAAAACAGAAGACGGTGGTTAAGGTTTAGTGGGGTAGGGGATTTATTCTTAGTCCCCGGCTTAAAAGCCGGGGCTAATATAATACCATTACTCTATTCATTAGCCCCGCCATTTATGGTGGGGTACAAATACGCCCAACGTCAATTCAGGGGCTTTAGCCCCTTCTATCTATCACCACAAAAACAAAAAAGGTCGAAACCATTAAGTCTCGACCTTTTCTATTAAACTAAAACTATATTATTCAGTAGCAGGAGCTTCAGGAGCAGCAGCTTCTGCTTCGTTGATAGCTTCTTTTACGCTTTCAACGGTTGCAGCTTCGGCAGCAGCTCTCTTATCAGAAATAGCTTTTGCTTTTGCATCTCTAACAGCTTTTTCAGCTTCAAAACGTTGTTTGTATGCGTCCTTATGTGCAGATTCTTTCTTTTCTTTATGTTCAGAAACTAATTTCATTTTTTCGCCTTCCCATTTAACATACTTTGCATTGGCATCTTCCATAGTGAATAAGCCTTTCTTAACACCTCTGTGCAAATGTTTTTTGAACATGATGCCTTTATCAGAAAGCAAATTACGGCAAGTATCTGTCGGGGTAGCACCCTTTTCCATCCATTCCAAAGTCTTTTCGCTATTGATTACCACGCCATCGTTATGTTCAAACTTTGGGTCGTAGGTTCCAAGCCTTTCAATATATCTTCCATCGCGTGGAGAACGTGAGTCAGCTACTACAATATGATAAAAAGGTTGTTTCTTTTTTCCTTGTCTTTGTAAGCGAATCTTTAATGGCATTTTTCTGGTTTTATTTTTTTAAGGGCTGCAAATATAAATAAAAATGTTGAATGTTGAATGCTGAATATTGAATTATATGAAAACGGCTGAATTACTTGCCTTTCATCCAAAATTCAACATCCAAAATTCAAAATTTGTCCTTAGCGGCTGTAATTCGGGGCTTCGCTGGTAATAAATATGTCATGTGGGTGACTTTCAGCCACTCCCGCAGCAGATATACGTATAAATTTAGCCTGTTGAAGGGCTTTAATGTCTTTTGCTCCGCAATAACCCATTCCGGCACGTAGTCCGCCAACAAGTTGATAAATAACCTCAGCCATAGTGCCTTTATAAGGTACCCTGCCTGAAATACCTTCAGGGACTAACTTTTTAAGGTCATCCTCCGCATCCTGGAAATAACGGTCTTTAGAACCATGTTGCATAGCCTCAAGAGAGCCCATTCCACGGTAGGTTTTGAATCTCCTGCCTTCATAAATAATAGTCTCTCCCGGTGATTCTTCCACACCTGCAAATAAAGAGCCTATCATTACCGATGAGGCACCCGCAGCAATGGCTTTGGAAATATCGCCCGTATAGCGTATTCCTCCATCGGCAATTACGGGTATTTTATAGTCTTTTAAAGCTTTGGCTACATTATAAACGGCTGTTAACTGCGGTACACCGATACCTGCAATAATACGGGTTGTGCATATTGAGCCTGGTCCAATGCCCACTTTTACTCCATCAACTCCTGCTTTGGCAAGAGCAATGGCAGCATCTCCTGTTGCTACATTTCCGGCTATAACATCCAGTGAAGGAAATTTTTTCTTTAGTTTTTTTACTTCTTCCAATACCCTTTTTGAATGGCCATGGGCGGTATCTACTACGATAGCATCCACTCCTGATTTTACAAGGGCTTCGGCACGTTCAATCATATCGGCTGTTATACCGACTGCTGCCGCTACACGTAACCTGCCATACTTGTCTTTACAGGCAAAGGGGTGAATGTGGATTTTTTGTATGTCTTTATATGTAATAAGCCCTACGAGCTTACCGTCATTATCAATAACAGGAAGTTTTTCAATCTTATATTTCTGAAGAATTTGCTCTGCTTTGCTTAGGTCGGTTCCCGCTTTAGCTGTAATGATATGGTCTTTGGTCATTACCTCACTAATGCTGCGGTTTAGGCTCCTTTCGAAACGCAAATCGCGGTTGGTAACAATACCCACCAGCCTGTGTTTAGATGTAACCACCGGGATACCACCTATTTTGTTAGCTTTCATAAGCTTAAGGGCATCACCTATCTTGGCGGTTTCTAAAACAGTAATAGGGTCTTGTATCATGCCGCTTTCGTAGCGTTTTACCCTTCTTACTTGCTCAGCCTGCTGGGCTATGCTCATATTTTTATGCAGCACTCCTATGCCGCCTTCTCCGGCAATGGCAATAGCCATGCGGTAGTCAGTAACCGTATCCATAGCGGCACTTATAATAGGTACATTTATGGGGATATTCCGGCTAAAGGAGGAAGCTATATTTGTTTCCCGGGGAAGTACATCAGAATAGGCAGGGATTAAAAGAACATCGTCGTATGTTAGGCCTTCTTCTGCAAATTTATCATCGTATGATTTCATGCCTCATTTTCGGGGCAAATATAAAGGAAATAATCGGAATAGGGAACTTAAAAACTATTTTTCACACGGATTTTAGAAAGAGCCATTACTTATATTCCTGCAAAAGAACATCTGTAGGAATTTGTAAGGTTTCATGTAACTTACGTATCATATCTAAGGTCAGCTTTCTTTTCCTATTAAGAATTTCGCTTACCCTTCCCCTATACCCAATAATATCTGCAAGGTCTTTCTGCTTATATCCCATTTGTTCCATTCTGAATTTAATGGCTTCTATCGGGTCTGGCGCTTCAATAGGAAAATGCTCCTTTTCATAGTTCTCAATGAGCAGAGCAAGCATTTCCAATTCATCACCTTCCTTAGTGCCGGGGCGGGCATCGAAAACAACTTCTAAGTGTTCTAATGCTTTTTCGTAGTCCTTTTTTGTTTTAATTAGTTTAAGTGTCATATCTTGAGTTTAAATTGTTGTTGCATCTATCTTATCATACGTTGCATGGGTTCCTACAAATCGTATCCATACAATACCATATTTATAATTAATCCTTACTATCAACCTATACTTGTTTCCTTTTATATTAAATACCACCCTGTTGTTTTCAAGAAAACTTGCGCTCGGATATTCTCGCTTAATATCATTGGTAGTCTTCCAGTGTGCTTCACTTGCCTCCTCATACCATGATTTTAGCTGTTGTTCGCAATCACTATGCTTAAGCCAAAACTCACGCAATGCCTTTTTTGATAATACCCTCACGACAATATTTTTACAAAGATACGAATAAGTTCCCAATATGGGAATATTATTTTTCACATCCAATAACTGCACTTTCTTTAGCTTGGAAACTAATGCAGGTGCAATTTGAAACATTACCTTAATGAAGTATTTCCAAATCCAAACCTGTATCGTTTATCCATCTATTAGGTGAATTGTCTTCGTCGTCGTCATAATATAGAGCTATTTGAAACTCACCACCTATGCCAGCAAGTTTTTTAATAAAATCTGGTTCCATCCCAATAATGGGAGAATTAAACGAATGAATTGTAATAACGAACTTGATAAGAATTATAAAATCATAATCAAAATGGAGTTTTTTTAATGCTTCCTGGTAATCATCAATAAATATAGACACAGCTTGTATACAGTCTTCAATATCAACAGTTTTTTTATCAAATTCTATCTCCCAACAACTTTCTTTTCTAAGAAGTCTATTATTGACTTTAACAAGATCTCCTTTCCTCCAATAATCAGAAGGAGTAACAGGAATTAATTGTTTAACAATTTCTATATCACTACCATCCTTTTCAGTAAGGATAGAAAATGTAGTCATAATGTCTGCCATGTCAGTATATTTTTGTGCAATTCGTGGTATCTACACCAACGTAGCGTAAAGCATGAATATTCCATTGTTTATAACTTACCATAGTACAAAACCCCTGAATAATTTAAGAATGTACATTTGCCTGTGAACAAAAACAAAGATAATAGATTGTGGCAAGTGACGCATATATTTCCTTAAAAAATCCTGATTTCAGGCTTTTTGTCTCTGCCCGTCTTTTGCTCACCATTGCTACCGAAATGCAAGGGGTTATTGTAGGCTGGCAGATATTGCAATATACCAAAGACCCCTTATTATTTGGATTAATAGCCTTAACCGAAGCCATACCTTTTATTTTAACCGTCCTTTTTGCCGGGCACATTGCCGATATTATTCAGCGGAAAAAAATAATTATGGTAGCCACTGTAATACTAAGCGTATTTACTTTCGCCCTATTTGCATTTACTCTTAATGATAGTTATTTCCTGCACCGATACGGTATATTACCCATTTACCTTGTGATATTTTTCACGGGCATAGGTAGGGCATTTATCGCACCTTCCTTTTTTGCTTTTCTATCGCAAATAGTGCCACGGGAACAATATCCCAACGCCACTACATGGAATAGCACTGCCTGGCAAATTGGGGCTATTGCAGGTCCCGCATTGGGCGGGGTGCTCTGTGTAATAGGCTTGAATTGGGGCTATGCCACCGATTTCGCATTGATGATTATTTCACTGGGATTATTTTCATTTGTTAAGTCACGCCCTATACCTGAAAGGCAACACAAAGAGGATTTATTTACAAGCCTTTCCCAAGGTATAAAATTTGTTTTCAGTAATCAGGTAGTTATTGGCTCTCTCTCCCTTGATTTGTTTGCCGTATTATTTGGCGGAGCAGTTACCTTGCTGCCTTTGTTTGCCTCCACTATATTACATACAAGTGCTATCGGATTCAGTTTGTTGAGGGCGGCACCTTCGGTTGGGGCTGTTTTAATGGCATGGGTTATGATTCATAGGCCTCCGTTTAAAAATGCCGGCAGGAATTTACTGGTGGCTGTTACCGGATTTGGTGTTTGCATGATATTATTTGCAATTTCTAAAAACCTTATTCTATCAATATTCCTGCTTGCGCTTAGCGGAGGATTTGATAGTGTTAGTGTAATAATACGTGCTACTATTCTACAGCTAATGACACCTGATGAAATGCGGGGAAGGGTTTCATCTGTTAATAATATATTCCTTGGTTCTTCTAATGAAATAGGCGGGTTTGAATCAGGCTTAGTGGCAAGGTTAATGGGCTTGATACCATCCGTTATTTTTGGAGGCTCCATGACTATTTTGGTGGTGGGCTTTACAGCTATAAAATCCAAAGCTATCAGAACACTTCATTTGGATACCAAGAAATAATTTACAGCCTTTATAAAAAGAAAACACCCGCAAAATTGCAGGTGTTTTTTATTGATTAATAAGCTCCCGGAGGTGGCGGTGGAGGAGGTGGGGGCGGATATGCGTTGTTAAATCTTTCTCTGCGATGGTGATGCGGGGTGGTAGGACCAAATTTATATGCTAATGTGAATATGGCATTTGAAATATTGGTCTTTAATGTTGCTGTGGGTGCGTTGGTATAAGGTTGATAGAGTTCGCTATACTGCATAAGCGTGTATGCAAAATCAAAGGACACATTATTTACTTTTATTCCTATTCCGGCAGAGTAACTAGTACGTACAGATTTATAACCTACTGCTGAATCATTAAAAGGGTTTCCGTAGATAGCATAACCAGCTCTGAAACTTAAAGGATATAATACCCATTCAAAACCAAATTTCAGATTGTTAGCTTGTATAAAATCTTGCGCTATGGCTGTATTAAGTGTTGGGATATAACCGGGAGATAGATTAGGGTCGCCGGAATTGAGGTTAATGTTTGAATAATTAACATATTCATAATCGGCGCTTAGTATGCCTTGATGATTAATAACGACAGCAGCCCCGGCAATTGCTTTAAGCGGGGTAGTTAAATTATAGTTATAAGAAGTTTGACTTCCTAAGATATTACCGTAAGCATCTGTAGTTACTTGTTGCGCTGTGTTATTAGTGTATGGTGAAGCTATATAATTAGCTACCCATGTGGTAGAATAATTATCCGTCATGCTGAAATACGTAGGCGAATTAATCGCTCCGCCAACTCTTAGCCAATCCATTATGCGGTATATAAAACCAAGTTTAAAATTAACACCGGTACCGCTTGTGTTCAAATTTTGTATGTAGGAATAATTTGAAAATCCATAAGTAACATCTGTATATCCTGCCGCTTCCGTGTATGTGTCTGTCAAATTATAGTTAACATCTACAATTCCTATTGTACCACCAATAAATAATTTATCGTTATAGTTTCCTCCGAAAGAAATATCAGTTTCACCCATGGAGCCGGTGGTGTTTATGTTTTCTGTTTGAAGTATATAATTTCCACTTCCGGTAAGCGATGGCTGAATTATATTAAAGTATTGCGAAGCGTTAGAGTTTGCCATAGTGTCAAGTAATCCTGCCTGCCATGCCGGACTTACTTTGTAGGGGTCTAAGTTTGGTAGGTTTTGATAATTAGTTCCATTTGCCTGTGTAGTCAGGTCGTTTAGCATTGTACTATTGTAATTCTTTCCCTGTATAGTTACGTTATCATCAAAATTATTTAGCCGGTTATAAGCAATCCCGAAACTATAGCTTTTCCATCCACCCGCATCGCCGTCTTTGTTTCTAACTTTCCGTGTGCCTACAAGCCCCATACTTTGAACATTTACTACATTGGCTTGACTGGTTGTAGATGCGCCATTGTAGTTTGCATTTGTACTTTGGATTGTAAGCCCCGGTGTAAACTCAAGTTGACTATTATTAAAAACGGCTACTCCTGCCGGATTATAGCCAAGCGAACCCAAATCGCCTCCCACAGCGCAGAAAGCGCCGCCCATTGCCGCGTATCTTGCAGTCCCTCCTAAAATACTTTGGGAGTATCGCAAAGCATCCGCTTCGCCTACTTGTGCTTTAGTTTGCAGAGGAGTAATTGCCGAAAAAAGGCATGCCACATATAAGAACCTTCTCATTTTTATAGGTTTTAATTGATTAGAAATACGTTGCTTGTTTTAATTATTTTCTTCCGCCACCACCGCCGCTTGAGTGTCCGCCGCCACCACCGCTGCTACCGCCACCGCTTGAATGTCCGCCACCACCATAACTAGAGTGACTAATACCGCCACCGCTGTAATCGCCGTGACCACTATAACTTGCATGGCTTCCGCTGCTGTTATAGCTTCTTTGACCACCGCCGTTACTGCTGTTATAGTGAGAATAAACACGTTGAGAATTGCTGTAATTGCTGCCTTGTCTGTTATAAGAAGCAGATGACCTGTAGGAATTATAGCTATTGCTGCGGGCCGAGTTGCTATTAGAACTCCGAGGGGAGTTTGAACTTGGAGCATGTGAGTTAGCATATCCGTTTCTTGCGGAATTTGAAGTAGTAGTGGCTTTGTTCACATTTGCAAAATTATTTCCTGCTGTTCTCGCCATTGAGTTTGCTGCCGTTGATACTGAATGTGCTGAAGTTATAGGAGCATGAGAAGATGCTGTTACATTGCCCGGAGCAATATGCAATGTGTTATTTGCGCCTGCCGTTGAAGCTATAAAACCTTTTGAATTAGTAGATGCTTCATTATGAATGGCAGTTTGATACCTTTCTCCAAAACTGGTTTGTGAATTTGGAGAAATACATCCAAAACTTGATTCAGCTCCTACTGTTCTTACGCCTGAAAAAGTGCTAACTCTATTCCCTTCGTAGCTATTATAGTAGCAGTTCCCGTATCCACCCCATCCACCCCAGGAGTGTCCCCAGCCACCATAGCCCCAACCATATCCGTAACCCCAGCCATAGCCAAAGCCCCAAGGATATCCCCATCCAAAGCCAAGTCCCCAGCAGGTTGAGTAAGGTCCCCACCATGGTGAGCCTAGATAAATACTTGTTCCATATAGATAAGGATCGGGATTATACCAATAAGAATCTGTATATACATCATCATAATATTCTGCATTTCCCCAATCCTGATCATATCTTCTTATGTTGGAAGAATAATCATAATCAGAATAATCGCCGGAATAATAATTGTTTTGGTGCTTGTTGGAATCAGGCGGAGAGGTATAATTATTTTGCGGTGCGTTAGTAGTTGTATTGGAAGCAAGGGGAGTGCTTGTGGTGTTTGCCGAAGCAGTGCTGGTAGGTGAAGAATAAACTCCATCGTCATTATGTTTGGCAATGCTTGCCTGTGATGAACAGGAAGCAAGACTAATTATAATAAGACCGGCAGCTGATATTTTAAACAAGTTTTTCATAGTATTCTGACTTGTATTTTGAAGGTTAGACTTTCTGTTCATTCAAAGGTTTATTGTGTATTTTTGTCGCCCTTTGAATTAGTTTTCTAATTTTCTTATTTTACAGGCACGAAGATACGCATTTAAAATGAATTTTAAGTGAAGAATACAAGTGAAAATAGTTTTTAACGTTTTTAAACATTATGAGCAAAGCAATTGTATCGAGAGAGCAGGATTATTCACAGTGGTATAATGAAATAGTAATAAAAGCCGGATTAGCTGACTATTCAGCAGTTAAGGGCTGCATGGTAATCAAACCTTACGGCTACGCTATTTGGGAACGGATGCAACGAGTATTAGACGACATGTTTAAAGAAACCGGTCACTCCAATGCGTATTTTCCTTTATTTATTCCTAAATCATTTTTTTCTAAGGAAGCCTCGCACGTGGAAGGCTTTGCCAAAGAATGTGCGGTAGTAACCCACTATCGCCTTAAAAATTCACCCGAAGGCATCGTGGTAGATGAAACAGCCAAGTTGGAAGAAGAATTAATTGTCCGCCCAACTTCTGAAACAATAATTTGGAATACCTATAAAGGTTGGATACAATCATATCGTGATTTACCTCTTCTTATAAATCAATGGGCTAATGTAGTGCGATGGGAAATGCGTACCCGCCTTTTTCTTCGCACAACCGAATTTTTATGGCAGGAAGGCCATACTGCTCACTCTACCGCCGAAGAAGCTGTTGCCGAAACAGTTCAAATGCTTAATATCTATGCTAAGTTTGCCGAAGAATGGATGTCTATGCCGGTGATAAAAGGAGTAAAGAGCGCTAACGAGCGTTTTGCAGGCGCAGTAGATACTTATTGCATTGAATCTTTAATGCAAGACGGTAAAGCTTTACAGGCAGGAACTTCACACTTTCTCGGACAAAATTTTGCCAAAGCTTTTGATGTGAAATTTCTGAACAAAGAAGGTAAATCAGATTTTGTTTGGGCAACCTCTTGGGGTGTATCAACACGGCTTATGGGCGCTTTGGTAATGACACATTCTGATGATGAAGGACTGGTACTGCCTCCTATGCTTGCACCCCATCAGGTGGTAATTGTTCCTATATACAGAGAGGAAGAACAGTACAAAAAAATTAATGAGGTAGTTGATAAGTTGAAAAAAGAATTCATCACTGAGAATATAAGAACCTTATATCTTGATGATGATAACCATAGCCCAGGCTGGAAATTTGCCGAATACGAATTAAAAGGTGTGCCAGTTCGCCTTGCCATTGGTCCTAAAGACTTGGAAAAGGGAACAGTGGAAGTCTATCGTCGTGATACCCGCCAAAAGCAATTTATACCCATAGATGGTATTACAAATTATGTAAAAAACTTATTGCAAGAAATACAGAAAAACCTTTATGATAAAGCGCTTGTATTCCGCAATGCGAATACGGTAAAGGTAGATGACTACAGTAGTTTTAAAGAAATACTTGATAAAAAAGGTGGCTTGCTTTTAGCCCATTGGGATGGTACTTCTGAAACAGAAGAAAAAATAAAAGAAGAAACCAAGGCTACTATTAGATGCATTCCATTAAATGGAGAACAGGAAGAAGGAAAATGTATTTATTCAGGTAAATCTTCCAAACAAAGAGTTATATTTGCTAAGGCCTATTAATTAGTTTATAAAGTTCAATGGCGGAAAAATTC
>Ga0206824_10204_pt1 | contig 19418 bp, 20 predicted proteins | sample Alteio_BWOrgCont_82_FD_152874 | JGI IMG/M metagenome (GOLD analysis project Ga0206824, IMG submission 152874) | Enriched cells from forest soil in Barre Woods Harvard Forest LTER site, Petersham, Massachusetts, United States -... | ecosystem: Environmental > Terrestrial > Soil > Temperate forest >...
TCTAAAAGGTCGTTTCTTAGATCGCCCTCAGTTAGCTGCTGTCACAAAGCACCCGCTGTTCGAAGACTTTCTCGTCCGTAAGGCTGAGGAACTTGAATTGCGGTAGTTGTACTATTTGTTTCGGGCGGGGGATGGCGATCAGGACACAACCGAGTCGGGACGTGATTCGACCCTTTCACGGTTGATATTGTTTCGCCGATGGGATCCAAGGTTGCTCGCGGCTGATGACTGGTTCGCCCGCCCGCCAGCGTAGCTATCGCTCGGCGCCTCCAAGTCGCCCCTTCGGGCTGCCTAACGGAGGCTTCCTCGCTCCGCTCGGTTTCCTTCCGTCTCCTCGCTGGGCTGGATGATTAAATCCAGTTGGGATTCACAGTGACGGACACCGGGGGCGCCAGGGGCAAGCGCCTTTAGTCGGCGGCTGCACGGATTGCGCGGATTTCCCCGCGGCACCGCGGGCGTCTCGCAAAGCCTCGGCTCACATGGGAGATGCTTTCATCCGAGTAATCCGTGATTTAGAATCTTACAAGTTATCAGGGATCTCGGGCTCGACCAGTTGGGCCAGCAAAGTCAGCGATTCCTGCCAGCCGAGGTAGCAGGCCTCGGCCGGAATGGGCGCGGGAATGCCTTCCTGGGTGATGTTCAGGTCGGTGCCGCAGAAGATCTCCTTCAAGACGATCGTCGTCTGCATCTCGCCGGGGAGGGCCGGGGTGTCGAATTCGTTGGTGTAGCGGATTCGCTCGTGCGGGACGACTTCGAGGTAAGTGCCGCCGAAGGAGTGGCTCGAGCCAGTGCTGAAATTGGTGAACGACATCTTGTACGTGCCGCCTACTTTGGCGTCCAAGTGATGCACCTTGCCGGTGAATCCATGCGGCGGAAGCCACTTGGCCATCGCGTCCGCATCGAGGAAGGCGCGATAGATGCGCTCCGGCTTGGCGCGTAGCACGCGGTGAAGTCGAACGGTGTTGGAATTGCTGGTCGTGGTCATAGGTGTGGGGTCTTCGTTTTCATCTTTACGACGAATGGTGCGGATGCCGGAGGACAATTTTCTGGTTGCGCGCGCCTCGTGATTCAACCCTTTCAGGGTTGATGCGTGGGTGGGGACGGGACCCAGGGTAGGCGCTTCGCGCCAACCCCGGGCTGGATGATTGAATCCCGTTGGGATTCGTTGTCCCAATTGTAGGCCGTTTCCGCTTCACTCTCCCGTTGAACCCGCTCTCCACTCCCCATGATCCCCCGTTTTCTCGTCACCGTGATCGTCTCCTTCATCCTTGTCGGAATGACCTTCGCGCAGACGGCGACTCCGCCGCCGGCACCGACGGTGGAACTGTGGCCGGAAGGAAAAATGCCGGGCCAGGGCGCGAAGGAACCGGAGGCGGAAGTGCCGAGGAATGACGGCTTTCACCGCATTACCAATGTCAGCCGCCCCACATTGACGGTCTTTCCGGCGCCCCGGAAACCCGACGCGGCGGCGGCGCCGGCGATGATTGTCTGCCCCGGCGGCGGATATGGCTACACGGTCATCGACAAGGAGGGCACCGAGATTGCGGCGTGGCTGAACTCCGCTGGGTTCAGCGCGCTGGTGCTGAAGTATCGCACGCCCAACAACCGTGCCGGGGCGCTGCAGGATGCCCAGCGCGCCTTGAGCCTCGCCCGCGAGCGCGGCGCGGAATGGAACATCGATCCGCATCGGCTCGGGATCATCGGCTTCTCCGCGGGCGGCAATCTCGCGGCGAAGACGAGCGCGCTGCTGGATGAGCGAAGCTACCCCGCGATCGATGCGATCGATCGGCAAAGCTGCCGGCCGGATTTTGCCGTGCTGGTTTACCCGGCTTACCTCGATGACAAAGCCGGCCACGTGGCGCCGGACCTCAATCTGCAGGCGCCGATCCCGCCGACGCTGATTGTTCACAGCGAAGACGACAAGACCCACGTGGTCGGCAGCAAGGTCTACGATGCCGCGCTCACCGCGGCGAAAGTGCCGCATGAGTTCAAGCTCTATCCCACGGGCGGCCACGGCTACGGCCTGCACTGCGAAAAGGACGCGCGTGCCTGGCCAGACGATGCGTTGAATTGGCTCCGCAAGATCGGCTTTCAGTGAGCGTCCATGTCTCGTGGGCTTGGTAGCGAATCCCCGTGGGAATGAATTCGGAGGTCTGGGCGACTGCTCGGCGGGATGAGGAACGGCGAGGTTCAGCTTGGGACATTCAAGTCCCAAGATCCGAGCCTTTCATATTTGGTGGCGCCGAGATGGCTGAGGATCAGGACCACTTCCTTGACGATCCAGATCACTGGGGGAACCTCTCCCTCCGGCACGAGGTGTTCATCGTACAACATGGTGACGTGTGGCTCGAATTGAAAGTCTTTAGGCTTGGCCAGTCGATGCTTTATCAGTTCCGTGATGAGCGGCCGGTGAAGTGCCCTCAGAGCTTCGTTGCCATTCGGATTGACCAGCACGAAAGCATGATTTCCACGGAAAGTCATCGCGTGATCGAAAATGACTTCAACCGATGGCCGATTGGCGAGGACACTTGCGCATGCCTTGATTACCGATGCGACCACGCGCTCCGGAATCTCCGGATAATCGCCAATGTGATGCAAAGTGACATGAAGATTATTGCGAGGGCGCGGCTTGCCCCTCAGGCCAGACTGTTTACCCAAATTGATCTGATGGTCGCAAATGAGGTGAGTGGCCTTGGCATCGGGAAATATCCCCAGGAACAGTCTGTAGCGGTCCGGGCCAGCTTTGGGTATGTCGAAAAGAGAAAGTTGCTCGAGCATGGGAGCATTTTAATTCAATGGCCCAAGGCAGCCAAGTGTTCGCTCGGTGGGCCGAAATCCCGTTCTCGATTCCGGCTTGGATTGCGCTATCGGTGAAGGCTGACGTGAAATCTTCGCCCACCATGGCTCCGTGCACCCTGCCCGACCTCTCGACAGAGGATTTGGAGGTGTGGCTGGAAAGCGAGGGCTTCAAGGTTGAGCATGCGCCGCGGGTAATGCGGCAGATGTATGGAGCGAGTGGGACGCAGGCGCCTGATTGGGCGCGGATGCCAGTGGGTTTGGAAGAGCGACTGCAACTGGCGTTTCCACGAGAAGCGGCGAGTCTGGCCCGGCGGCAAGTTTCGGAGGATGGCACAACGAAGCTGCTGTTGCGGTTGGTGGATGGGCGAACAGTGGAGTCGGTGTTGATGCCGGATTATCATCCGGATCGGGCGGCCGGGTGTGTTTCCAGCCAGGTGGGGTGTGCGATGGGATGCGACTTTTGCGCGACGACGCAGACGGGGTTTGAGCGGAATCTCACGTCGGGGGAGATTGTGGAGCAATTCATCCGGCTTCGCCGCGAAGCGTTCGCGACCGGGCGCACTTTGCGCACGATTGTTTTTATGGGGATGGGCGAGCCGATGCTGAATCTCGGCCATGTGCTCGCGGCGGTGCGACGCATCGCCGACCCGCGGCTGGGCGCGTTTGGCTGGCGGCAGATCACTATTTCCACAGTGGGGATCGTGCCGGGCATGGATGAACTCCGCGCGGCGGATCTCGGCGTGCAACTGGCGGTGTCCTTGCACGCCCCGGATGACGCCACGCGCGCGGATCTGCTGCCGATCGGCCGGCGCTTCGCGGTGGATGAAGTGCTGGAGGCGGCGGATCGCTACCAGGCGAGCAGCGGCCGGATCACGACCATTCAATATTGTCTGCTTGATGGCGTGAACGATTCGCTCGCGCAAGCGCGCGATCTTTCGCGACTCCTCGCGGGCCGGCACATGCGGGTGAATCTGCTGCGCTACAATCCGACCGGTCTCAGTCTGCGCGGGCGCACTTACGCGCCGAGTAGCATGGAGCAGACGGAAGCTTTTCTCGCGGAGTTGCGGGCACGTGGGACGGTGGCGCATCTCCGCCGGGCGCGTGGGCCGGATATTGACGCGGCTTGTGGGCAACTTCGGAAACGCGAGGCTCTGCGCGCGGAGTGAGGCACGTGTTTTAAAACCCGTTCGACAAGCTCAGGGCAGGCTCCTAGACGCGGAGATATGAGGCGGCTTCGCCGCGAACATCCAACATCCAATCGCCGCTTAGCTCTTGCTGTAGATCTTGACGTCGTCCACCACGGCGTTGTGCGGGACGGACAAGCGGAGCTGGCGCTTGGTGGGATGGGCGACGCCGGGAGAGTGGAGGCTGCCGATGGCCTGACCGTCGATGGAGACGCTGATTTCGTCCCCCTGGATCGTGACCTGCAATTCGTGCCACTTGCCGAGCTCGGTGGCGTGAGGGACACCCTTGGTCTTCCCGACGAGGGCCTGCTTCTGCTCGTCGGTGAGTGGCTTTTTATCCGTCTTGGCGTCGTGAATATCCAGGCGCATCCCGCCGGTCTTGTGGTCGATCAACTCGACCTGCTTGGTGGTCACCTTGGCGGCGCACAGGTGACCGGCATGGACTTCCTTGCATTGCGGGTCGGCAAAATCGAGGCCGAGGCTGTCCTTCTCGTCCTCGAGCATGAAGCGGAGCGTCACGGTGCCATCGGTAAATTCAGCCGCGTGGGTAACGGTGACCGCGTGGTCCGCGCGGGGGCTGATGGAAATGTGCATCGCGCCATCCTTGAGCGCGACCTGCTTGTCGCCTTTTGCGCGGGCCTTGCTGTTGGTGCTCCAGCCGTTGCCGATGTCCTCGACGTTGGCCTGGGATTCGGTCCGGTTGAAGTCATCCTGGAAGATGAGCTTGCCGAGGTCGATGGCGAAGGCGGATGTGGTGAGGGCAGGGATGAGCGCGAGGAGAAGGAGGGGTTTCATGGGTGTAGTTGATGGTTGATAGCCGATAGGTGATAGCCGCGTCGAGTGTGCCAAGCGGCTCGGTAGTGAATTGCGCGATTGTCACCGCAAATTGCCGGTGGTCCGGAGGCCCGAAGTCTATCAATAATCAGCTCTCAACTATCAACTTTGTGCGGGCCCTACTGCATCAGCTCTTTGACCTTGGGCGCGATGGCTTCGGCCCAGATCTCGTAGCCCTTGGCGTTCGGGTGCAGCAGGTCGGGCATGATGTCCCGCGAGAGCGTGCCGTCGGGCTGGAGGAACTTCGCGTTGATGTCCATGAAATAGATTGTTTTGTTGTCGGCGAGGTTCTTGATGATGGCGTTGGTTTCTTCGTTCTGTTGACGCAGCTTGTCCTCCGGCTTCTCGCCGCGCGGGAAAATGGCGAGGAGCAGGATCTTCGCGCCGGGACATTTTTGCTCGAGCTTGTCGACGATGGCTTTCACGCCCTCCGCGGTCTGCTGCGCGGTGCATTGATAAGTGGCGCCGTCGAGCTCCTTCATCGGGCGGCCTTGGTGGCCGGTGTTGTTCGTGCCGATCATGACGACGATTTCCTTCGGCTTGAGTCCGTCGAAGTTCCCGTGTTCGAGGCGCCAGAGCACGTGCTCGGTGCGGTCGCCGCCGATGCCAAAGTTGGCCGCATTGAGCGGCGCCCAATATTTGTCCCACACTTCTTTGCCGCCTTTCTCCCAGTTGTGCGTGATGGAATCGCCGAGGAAGACGAGCTGCGCCTCGCCCTTCTTCGAGATTTCGTTGAACGACTCGTGGCGCGCTTCGGTGCCGGGATGCAGCACCGGCTGGATGGCGTAATTGGTGGACTTGGTAGGCTCGTCGGCGCGGAGGTTCGCGACGGCGACGGTCATGAGGAGTGTGGCGAGGAAGCGGATTTTCATGGGGAAGGATGAATGGTGAGCCGCGAAATGGTTCATGGTGCGGCCGATTTGCAAAGAACATTCCCGTGCTCGCCAGAGGAGAGCGGGAGCGCTACACGTTCGGGCCTATGCTTCGTTCCCCTCTCGCTGCGCTGCTTCTCGTTGGCGCTCTCCTCGCTGCTCCGTCCTCCCGCGCCGATGACGATCTGAAAAAGGTCGCGGCCGCTCTCGACGGCTACCGCTACGAATTTCCCTGCCGCGATCCGATGCCGGAAAATCCCAAGCCCGGCGCCGACGGCGTCTCCGCCCGCGCGACGGATGATCCCGCAACCAATGACAAATTCACGGACGTGCGGAAATTCGGCGGCGAACCCGGCAAGCGCTACAAGGTGACGCTACGCGTGCGGGGGGTGGTCGAGCCGATGATGTACAAAGACGGCGAGCAGGTCGGTGAGTATTTCTACATCGGCGGTACGCCGAACAACGCGACCTACAATATCTATCAGCTTTCGATCTCCGCACCGGAGTCGCACTACTTTTTCAATCGGCAGGACAAAGTCGGCCACCGCATTTTCACCATCGACTATACCGCGGCGATTGAGATCGAAGGCGGCGCCACGATCACCTTCCACGGCGACGGTCAGAACGGCCGCATGATCACCAATTTTTTGAAACTCGTGGTCCCCGACATCGCTCCGGCCCCGAAACCTTACAACGGCCAGTTCATCCAACTCAACGTCGTCGATGTCGCGGAGGTGAAGTGACGCTGGCCGCATCGTGAACGCAGACTAATGCCTCGATTCCGGAGCGATTATCCTCTTTGATGCGGATCCCTCGTCCCCAAGCCATGTATCTTGTTCGATTGATCATCCTCCCACTCTTTCTCCTCGTAGCCTCCACGTTCGCTGGTGAAGTGCGGGAGGGTTTCACGGCGTTGATTGCCGCGCACGATCTCACCGGCTGGCAGGACCCTGCGACGGCGGCGGAGCATTGGACGGTCGAGAATGGCGAGCTGATCAATGATGGCCAGGGCACGGACTTAGTGACCGCAAAGTCGTATCGGAATTTCGAGTTGAGACTGGAATGGAAACTCCCGCAAAGGGGCGACAGCGGCGTTTACCTACCCGGCGGACAGCAGGTGCAAATTTGGGCCAAGAACACCGGCTCGGGCGGTTTCATCTACAATCACAAGTACACGGTCAGTCCCACGATCGCGGCCGACAAACCCTTCGGAGAATGGAACACGCTGCGAATCAAGCTGGTCGATAGCAAAGTGACGGTGACGGTGAATGACCAGGTGGTGATGCAGGACATACCGGTGGAGCAGGGATTTGATCCGCCGCTGCGCGGCCCCGTCGAAGGTCCGCTGCGGTTGCAGAAATCTCCGCACAATGTGATGACCACGTTCCGCAATATTTTCATTCGGGAGTTGTGAACTCAGTGGGCGGCGTGAGGGGATGTGGCGGTCAGCACTCTCAGTGCGCGGCGACCGCGCCTTCGCAAATCAATCCATGAAAGCCATCCAAGTTTATTGAAAATCGGTGCGGCATGTCAGAAGAGTTCGCCTTGGGCCGGCGGAGGTGGTGGAGGCGGATTGAGCGGCGGGATCCTGGCGATGGTGCCGTCGGGATTGAGATGGCCTAAAAGCGAAGAGCGATGGTGGCGAAAATAGTCGATCTGGGCGGCGTTGGCCGCGGTCGTGACCAGCTTGGCCAGGCGGTATTTTTTCCCGGCGTCGGGCGCGACGACGATAAAGAGGAGGTGGGCGCCGTTCGGAGCGTCGCCCCAAATCATTTCCCCATTGTCGTCGGCTTTGGAGGCTACGGACGTGACCATCTCGCTTTGTGCGATTTGATTGCCGCGAGGGCGCAGCCAACCCGCGAGTTTTTCTTCCGTCGCCGAACCCGCCCAGATGCCTTCGGTGGTTGTCCCGTCGGGCAAGGTGAGGGGAAGGGTGTCGCCGGGTTTCCATTCGTGACCGTCGGGAGTTCGAAAGAGATTGGGCATGAGGAAAATGGATGATGCCAGAATTGGTCGACGGCGAAATTGAAATGAAGTGCGCGGAGTTCGGCTGACGGTGGCGGCATCGCAAAGTTACGTAGATGATTATCGACAACGGACGGCCTTCCGGTACTCTCCCGCGACCTTCCTTATGAAAATCTTCGGTTCCGCTGTTTTTGGTTCGCGTTCGATTTCACTTTTTCTCGCGGCTGCCGTGCTGGTGATCGCGCAGGAAATGTCAGTCCGAGCGGATTCGATCGAGAGCCTGCTGCCGCCTTTTGCCGGCAAGGGTTATCAATTCACGAAGGCCTCGAAGGATGATCACCACATCGACGGTTGGCTGCCGGTGAAGTGGTGCGACAATTCCAAGTGGGCGGCGGTGAATGCGACTTACACGAAGCTGGAAGATTCACCGGCGCCCGGTGCCGCGGCGGTGCGGATCAAGATCGAAAAGGTGGATGACGGGCAACTGCAACTCACGACCTTTGACGGCAACAGCGAATACAAGAAGGGGACCAAGTATGTGGTGTCGGGCTGGGCGCGCAGCGAGCAGTTTACCCCGGTGATGGTCGGCGCGCGGGAGGAGGACGAGCCCCATGATTTCTACGATCATCTGGATATTCCCGCGGGCGCGAATTGGAAGCGGTTCGAATTCGTCTTCACGCCGGAGATGGATTGCATCGCGTGGATTATGTTTGTGATGAAGGAACCAGGGACAGTGGATCTCGCCGGGATTTCGGTGGTGGAAAAGCCGTAAATCGCACGTCGCGGATGTGGCGGCGGTCTCTGCCGGAATTCCCTTCTGTTCCAAAAAAGTGAGTGACGTTGACGCGCCCCAAGGAGGGGCGCTTTGCATGTCCCGCGGGCGGTTTTAATTTTGCCCTCCTGGTTTCGTTCGCAGGCCGACGGCTTCCATTGTTAAAGATCACCACCATGTCCGCGGCGTTTTGCATCCATCTTTGCAGCACTTGGATGCTCGTCGGGCTCATCTGGGTGATTCAGGTTGTAGCGTATCCGCAATTTTTGCGGGTGCGCAAAGACGGGTTCGCCGATTACCATCTCGCCCATTGTTGGAGGATCGGTCTGCTGATCGGGCCACTTCTGTTCGTGGAAGCAGTCACGGCGCTGTGGCTGCTCCTTCATGGTCAACGCGGAGTGGCGTTTCAAATTAGTCTGGGGCTAATCGTCGGGAACTGGTTGTCGACCGCTATCTTTCAGGCGCCTGCGCACATGAAATTGATGAGCGGATTCGACGTGGCAGTCATTCGACGCCTCATCTTTACCAACTGGCTGCGCACTCTTGCCTGGACCACTCGTGGGATCCTGCTCGCATTGATGGTGATTCGGTGAGGCGGTTTCACGGCCGGCAAAGGAGCATTTTCGTCTTTTTCGTCTTTTCCAAATTTCTTTGTCCTCACGTCGCTTTCCCGTTCGTCATTTCTTTGAACCGCAGTAAAATTCCACCATCCACACCATACCAATCCTATGAGCCTCGATACCACCAATCCTCCGCACGTCACCGGATACTTGCTCCTCTTTCGCAACACTGACTGGTACAACGATGGCCATTCGGACGATGAGGTTCGCCAGGTCATGCAAAAGGTCGTCGCCTGGTTCGATGGGCTGGCGGCCTCGGGAAAACTTGTGGGCGCCCAGCCGCTCATGAACGACGCCGTGATTATTTCCGGCAAGGGCGGACGCACCGTGACCGACGGGCCGTTTCCGGAGACGAAAGAAGCGGTCGGCGGTTACGTGATGCTCACTGTCGACAGCCTGGAAGAAGCCGTGTCCATTGCCAAAACCAATCCGATGCACGATTACGGTCTTACGACCGAAGTGCGGCCGATCGCCAGCACCTGCCTGACGATGTACCGGCTGAACAAAGAGCTGGCCGAGGCCGCCGTTTAACCATTCGGCGGGCCGGCGCGCTGATTCATCAGCGCGCCGCTTTCGGTGGGGAAATTGTAGGGCGGCCATTTTGGCCGCCAAGGCTGGGACTATTTCTTTGCCATCTCGTCCCAACGCCGTTGCATTTCCTCGGGGCTTACATCTTCGACCTTTTGCGAGAGCAGCCACTCGTGTCCGAAGGGATCACGCACCCGAGCATCGCGATGGCCGTAGAATTGGTTGGTTAAGGGAATGATCTGGGTGGCGCCGGCGTCGATCGCCCGTTGAAACGACGCGTCGACGTTGTCGCACATGATCAGGAATTTCGCCGAAACCCCGCCGAGGGTTTCGGGCGTTTTGTTGTATTGCGGATACTCGTCGGAGAGCATCAGCAGTGCGCCATTGATGGTCAGTTCCGCGTGACCGACCCGGCCGGTGCCGGGCTCGATGAGGCGGTAAAGTTCCACGGCGCCGAAGGCTTTTTTGTAGAATTCGATGGCTTGCGCGGCATTGCGCACCGCGATTGCCGGGGCGAAGGAGGGGTATTCGAGTGGCATGGCTAAAACTTAGCGCGCCTCTCGCCGAAAGCCGACTCCAAAGAAATCCGCAGGGCTTTATGTTTCGAGATTCGTTTGTTCCCGTGCGACCCGTTTCATTTCTTCGAGTGCGTCTTTGGCGTCGCTCATGAAATCGAACTCCGGCATGGGCTTTCCCGTTTCGAGCAGTGTTTTGAGATTGTTGAGAATCACCGGCCAGCCGCGGCGACCGCCTTCGAGCATCTTCTCGTCGAGCTCGATTTGGTGAGCCTCGATCATGGTCAGGCGGACGACTTTGCCGAGGTCATCGAGTTGATAACTCACGAGACACTCCGGCAGTTTGCGCAGCTCCTCCATCCACATCACGCGCCAGGTCACGGCAAGTTTTCGCGGCGGATCGCAGACCACCACCTTGCCCTCGACATCGAGCGTGCCGTCAGGTTGCCACAGGCGAAACAGACCATCCGGTTGCGGCTCGATCTCGATTCGCCGGCCGAAGAAAAATTGTTTCGTGAGGTCGCCGGTCGTGAGCGCCTGCCAGACTTTCTCCGGCGTGGTCGCGATGTAAGTGACGTAGACGGTTTTGGGTTTGAATCGATCGAGGTTCATGACATCAGGTTACCACTCGAATTCGATGGCCCGGCCGGTCTCGAGCAGTGTCTTCAAGCTGCTGAGAATGTCGGGCCAGCCCTTCGAAATCATCGGGAAGATTTTGCTCTCCGCCTGGAAGTCTTCGTGCGTGACGGTGAGTTTCACGACCGGCCCCTGGCGTGCGGATTTGCCGGTGAATTCTTCGATCTCGAAGGTCACGCGCGACGGCGGTTCGGACAGCAGTTCTTCAATATGCAGCGGGTGGAAGGAATAGGAGAGTAACCGCGGCGGTTCGGATTTCAGAACGGTGTCATTGTGGACGATGCGACCTTTCCAGCGGAAGACGACCTTGGAGCCGACCTGCCAGTCGGACTCCACGGCGGTGCCACCCCAATACTGTTTCGTGAATTCGGCGCTGGTGAGTGCGGCCCAAAGTTTTTCCGGCGTGGTGGTAATGAGCGTGACGTAGATGAATTTAGGCGATGTGTTCATAGCGGTTAGCATTTCCAGGTGAAGGGGAGCGCGGTGCCGGATTCGAGCAGCGTCTTGAGACTGCTGAGGATCGCGGGCCAGCCATTGCTGATTTCCGGGAACAGCCGGCTCCCGGGCTCGAAGCCATCGTGCGTGACGACGAGTTTGGTCACGCCAAAGGCCACGCTGATCTCGAAGGTGACGCGCGTGGGTTTCTCCACGGGCGAGCCTTCGTGCGGCGGCGAGAGAAAGGTGTAGGCGAGCAAGCGCGGCGGATCGGCCTGCAGGACTTCACCTCGCAACTCGATGGCGCCATCCGCTTTCTGATGTTTGATCGACGCGCCCGTGGTCCAATCGGACTGCACCCGCCGACCGCCCCAATACTGCTGGGTAAAGTCGGGATTAGTGAGCGCGGTCCAAAGCTTTTCGGGACTGGTGTTGATGTGCGTGACGTAGACGAACTTGGGATTTTCCATGGGATTCGGGCTTGGTGCTTTCGAGCTGCTTTTTGAGATCGGAAAGGGCCTGAAGTTGCGGGCGTTGATACTTGCTGATCCAGCGCTCGGAGATCTCGTGGATGGGGACGGGATTGAGGTAGTGAAGCTTTTCGCGGCCGTGCCAGACGACGGCGACGAGGTTGGCGTGCTCGAGCAGGTTGAGGTGCTTGGTCACGGCCTGACGGGTCATGTCGAGGTGCGTGCATAGGTCGGCCAGTGTTTGCCCGCTGTGCCGATGCAGGACATCGAGCAACTTGCGGCGGCTGGCATCGGCCAGAGCTTTGAATACGTCGTCCATGACTGCGGGAAATATATGCAACCAAATGGTTGCATGTCAAACAGCCGCTTTTCCAGTTTGGATTCGCGCCAAAACCGTGGACGCTGGAGGTCTATGTTTTCCCCTCGTCATTCGTTCGTGATCGTGGTCGCGCTGGGCGCGCTCTTCGGAAGAACCTTTTTTGCCGAGGATTCCAATGGTCCACAGCAGCCCGCCGTGATGGGATCGGCAGCCTTCGATTGGACGCAGATGCCGGTGCATAAGACGCCGATCGGTGAGTCGCGTAAATTCTTCCGCGCGCCCACCGCGACGCTCGACGAATTGGAATGCCACGTGACGACGCTCAACCCCGGTGAATTGGCACACCCGCCTCATCAACATCCCGACGAAGAATTGCTCATCATCAAGGAGGGAACCGTGGAGGCGCTGGTCAACGGCGAGTGGAAGCGCGTCGGGCCCGGATCGGTAATTTTCCAGGCCTCAAATCAACTGCACGCGATCCGCAATGTCGGTGATACGCCGGCCACGTATCATGTCATCAAATGGAACTCGCCGGGGATGCTGAAAAAGAAGACGCCGCCTGCGCCGTGATCGCAAGGGCGCGAAGACTGAGCACTGAGCACTCAGAACCAAGCACTTCAAACCCGGCGATCACACTCCGTTTTCGATATTGTACAGATGCCGCTACGATCCCGCCATTTTCGTTCCGATCACCGCGCTTTCCGCGCCCGGGGGTAGCGGGTGGAAGGCGGCATCGCTGAAACCTACATCCGTCAGCATGGCGCGGTATTCGGCGAAGGTGTAGGCATCGCCCTCGGGTGTGGTGCCGAGCATCACCAACGCAAACCCGGCGGCGGGTGGCGGCGTGACGCGATCTTCATTGGGGACGAACTCGACGATGACGACGCGTCCTCCCGGACGCAGCGCGGCGTGGACACGACGCAGAAAGCGCGTGCAGTCGTCTTTGTTGAAGTGGTGCAGAAAATTCGGCACGAGCACGGCGTCGTAATCGGCGCCGAGATCCACCGTGAAGGCATCCCCGGCGATTTTGCCGAAGCGCTCGGCCAGACCGGCGGCGCGAGCATTCTCTTCGGTGACGGCGAGCACCGATTCCCAATCGAGGGCGACGAGATGGGTGCGCGGATTTTTCCGAGCGATGGCGATGCCAAAGGCGCCGTGGCTGGCTGAAATATCGAGGACGCGCGTCTCGCGCGAAGGATCGAGCGGCACGAGTCCGGCGACTGCCTGCGCCGTGGGAAACATCAGCGGCGACATGGCCCGCGCGAATTCCATCCACACCGGATGATTCGGAGCGGTAGTGCCGTGTTCGGAAGTGTGCAGGCGGCCGCTGCGAATGGTGCGCGCGAGATCGTTGTAGGCCGCGGTCAAGTCGGGCGCGAAAAAGAAATCGACCGATCGACCGAGATACGCCGGTGAATTGCGATCGAGGAAAGTGGCCGAGTCGGGCGTGAGCGCATAGTGCGACCCGTCCTTGGTCAGAAATTCGCTGATGACGAGATAATCGCAGAGAATCCGCATGCCTCGTTCCGGGCACTCACAGCGAGTGGCGATTTCCGCAGCGGTAGCGGGCGTGCGCCCGATGACGGTGAAGACGCCCAACTCGATCGCGGCTTTCAGCGCGCCGGACTTTTGGAAGGCATTGATGGTATCGAAAAAGAGCAGCGGAGAGGGAGGAGCGGTGGGGTCAGACATGAGAGGGTGAAGTTAACGATGGAACGGCGCGACGCCACTCGATGTTTGTAAAAGCGAATGTGCGCGCCTTTTCGGGAAGCGCGGCGATTCCGCAATGCGATTTCGCAGATTGGCAAGTAGCCAGCCGGGATTCCTTGCGTGCACCCGAAACCATCCCTTATGGTCCGCGGCCTGGCTTCTCCCCGAGCCGCGCATTGCATGACGAAACTCCGCTCGCTCGCACCCACGGGATATCCTTCAGTAACGATTTGTCAAAGTCCACTTGAGGCGCTGATTGAGGCGGCATGGTTGAGTGCGGCCGTGGTGGTTCCGCTATTCCTGACCGAAGAGGCATACCGAACTTTTACGCCGTACAAAGTGGGCCCCGTACGCCTGCTGGGCGTGATCGTTACCGTGGCGATCGCGATCCACATCGGAATTCGGCGCCGCTTGCCCACGGTTCCGGGTGGGATGCGGCGTTCGAGTTGGGTGACATTCGCCGCGTTGATTGGGGCCCAGGTGCTGGCGACGCTTTTTTCGGTGAGTCCGCACGCCAGTGTTTGGGGAGGTCAGGATAGCTGGCAGGGACTGATCACGTCGTTGGCGGAGATGATGATTTTTCTAGGGGTGGTGCTCTATCTAAACGACTGGTCTCAAATAGATCGACTCGTCAACACGATCATCGCCACGACCATTCCGATCGGGTTGTATGCCCTCGTTCAAGCCCTCGGTTTTGATCCGCTCATCGTGGAGGGAGGGCTGCAGCGCGGAATCTCGACTTTGGGAACTGGCATTCATTTGGCGGCATATCTAACAATGGTGATGCCGCTGACGTGGTGGCGGCTCGCGCAGGAAGCGAAAGGGAGCCCCGGAGAGGGGGGGCGTCGCGGCCGTACGGGTGGCGTCATTTTCTATGTCGCCGCCGCGGCGGTGCAGGTTGCCGCATTTCTCTGCGCGCAAAGCCGTGGGCCCGTCCTCGGGTTGTTGGCGACGGCGACCATTGCCGGTTTTGGCTGGACGCTCATTCTGCACCGTTGGCGCTGGGCCATGGCGATGGGTGCGGTTCTTGGCCTTGCCGTGGCATTTCTTTGCTTTGTGAATTTACCCCTCGCCGCCTCAAAGTCCGTGGCCAATGCTCTGCACCTGGGCCGGTTTGCCGGAACCCTCCAACTTGCCGAGGGAGGAGACCCTTTCCGCAAGGGGCATTGGACAGCCGGCGTGGACTTGATGACATCGCGCCTGCCGATCGCGTTTCCGAACGGCGGCAAGGATACGTGGTCAACGCTGCGGCCATGGATAGGATTTGGACCCGAAACGCTCGAAGCGGTGCTTCCGCAGCGATACATCTGGGCAAATACCGCGCTCACGCTCGAGTACCGTTTGCATAATCGCGTTCTGGACCTTTGGTTTTCGATCGGGGCTCTGGGAGCGGCGTCGTTTCTCGCCTTCTTTGTGTCCGTTTGGACGCACGGAATCGAGAATGCAGGATTGAGGCGAACCTCGTTCGATTGGGTGACCATCGCCTTGGCGGCCGGGATTGGAGGGGTGCTCTTCGCGACCATCGGTGGGCGGGGATTTGCCGGACTTGGATTGGCCGTCGGCCTGGTCGCTGGATGTATGCTGTGCCTGGTGATCGCCGCATATCGCCGCGGGAGCACTGAACCCTTGCCGGAGAAGAAAGGCAGCCCGGCCGGCCTGCTTGCAATCGCCTTGATGGCGGCCTTGGGTGGGCACCTGATCGAGACGAGCTTTTCTTTTCCAGTTTCTGCGACGTCGCTTCTCTTCTGGCTCGAAGCGGCCATGGTGCTGGTGTTGATGCGGGTCGGGGATAACGAACCGAAGCCACTTCTCGCGGCGACGCCTCAGAAGGCGCGATCGGGCCGACCCAAGGCTGCTAAACGGAGCGATGTGGATCCCCTGCACGGGGTTTGGCTCGACGCTTGCGGACCGGCGCTCATTCTCATCACGATCCTCTTTGCTTTCCTCCAGTTCGACCCGTCTGGGACGTCAGATTTCCTCACGGTGTTGGGGCGCGGGCTAACGAAGATGAGAAACTCGCAGGCACCAAGCCATCTGGCTTGGTTGCTTCTCATCCCAACCTGGCTGGCGACAAACTATATTTTCCTCAATCGAAGGGCCGGACCGGGTTCGTTGCGCTACGTCGTCCAACTCGCCGTTTCTGGCGCGATCGGCCTGGCGTTTGCCGTGGTTGTCGCCGTCCAGACGACCACTATCGGCGGTTTGCGAATTTCCGCTGACTTGCCGGAGGCGGCGCTCGCGCAAATCGCCGGCTACCAGACCCGGTATTTTCTTTACGTCGGCATCGCCCTGGCGCTGGTTTTCTTCGCCGCCGTCGGACGAGGTCTTGGGGGTAATGGGTCGAAATCTTGGGTCCGGGAAGCGACCATGCTACTGGTCGCCATCTGCGTGGCGTTACCTCTGGGCTGGTTTGTCGGGCTGCGCCAAATCCGCGGTGACATTACGGCCGCTTGGGGCCGGCGCCTTTTTTCCGACAGGCAATGGAGATCGAGCACGGCGGTGCTGGCGCGCAGTGTGCAGGAAGTGCCGGAATCGCTCGATTATCGACGGGGATTGGCTTGGACACTGCTGCAACGAGCGGCGGCGGAACCCGAGAGCGCAGGGTGGTTGCTCGATCAAGCCGAAACAAATCTCGGGCCCGCGTTAGTGCAGGACCATGGGTTGAATACGGTCGGACTCGATTTGGGACGAATCTATCTGCAATGGGCGGCGGTGACCGGCGCCGATGAACGGTTGAAGCGGGCGAAGCAAGGAGAGGCGGCGTTTGACCGTTTGCAGCATTTTGTCCCAGGCCACACCCTGGCGTGGTTGGAAGACGCCGTCCTCGATGAACAGTTCCTGCATCAACCGCTGGATGCCGAGCAAAAGTTTCTGAAGGCAGTCGCGGCCATGGCGCAACGATACGGTTATTGGGCCCAATATTGCCGTGAACACGCGGCTGCTTCGCGATCTCCCGAATTGCACCGGGGCTATTTGAATCTCGGTTTTCGCGTCATCGATGCCGGATTGCGCGACAATCGATCGCCAGCCGCAGCGGCGATGATTCGGCTGGAGCAGGCACGATTGCACATCGAGGCAAACCAGCTTGACGAAGCGCTCGCCGTCACCGCTCAAGCTCGCTCTGCGGTCGCCGTTGAGAATTTGTGGCAAACCGACGAAATCCTGGCCCGAATCGATTTGCGTCGTGGGGATCGCAAGGGCGCTCTGGATTTTGTCGGAAAGGCAATTGCCGGAGCGCCCACGTCGGAAAGAGGGGGGCTTCTTGAGTTGAAGCGTCAGATCGAGGCTCGTTGATGCCACGACCGCGGCCCCGCGCTGGGTGTCAGGCTCCCAGCCCCTGAAGCTGCCGACGCCGTTCCGGATGGCGCATTTTGCGGAGGGCCTTGGCTTCGATTTGCCGCACTCGTTCGCGGGTGACATTGAGGTGCCGGCCGATTTCTTCGAGAGTGCGTTCATGGCCGTCGAGAAGCCCGTAGCGCTGCTCGAGAATCTCGCGTTCGCGCTCCGAAAGCGTGTGCAGCACGGCGCTGACTTTTTCCTTCAGCATGGCGACGGCGGCTTGTTTGCTCGGATCGGCGACGCTCTGATCCTCGATGAAATCGCCGATGTGCGCCGCGCCGTCTTCGCCCGCCGGAGCATGAATCGAGACCGGTTCCTCGGCCATCTTGAGCAAGGCGCGCACCCGCTCCAGGGGCAAGTGAAGCTCTGCGGCGAGATCTTCCGCCGTGGGCTCGCGTCCGAAATCCTGCGTCAACTGTCGTTGCACGCGAATGAGCCGGGCGAGAACGTCGATCATGTGCGTGGGGATGCGAATGGTGCGGGCCTGGTTGGCGATGCTGCGGCCGATGGCCTGGCGAATCCACCACGCGGCACACGTGGCAAATTTGCAGCCACGCTGATATTCAAACTTCTCCACGGCTCGCATGAGGCCGATGTTGCCTTCCTGAATGAGATCGAGGAACGGCTGGCCGCGGTGCTGATATTCGCGGGCGATGGCAACGACCAGGCGCAGATTGGCCTCGACCATTTCCGTGCGGGCTTCCACGGCCTTGCGCTGCCATTTCTTGAGTTCCTGGAACTGCGTGAAGAATTCCTCCGGGCTCACCCACAGCCGCGCTTCCTGGTCGCGAAGCATCGCTTCAAGGCGCGCATCGGGTGCGGCGTGGCGTTTCGATCCGTGCGCGAGCAGGCGATGCGCTTCTTCGGCGAGCTTCACGCAGTGATCGATCGCGCTCATTTTAAAAAAGAACTTGGGATAAAGCGTGAGCAGTTTCCGTTTCGCCGTCGCGAAGGCCTCGAGGCAATTCGCGGCCTCGGCCTGGCCACGATGCGCGAGCACCTCGCGCCACGCCTGATCGCAAACCCGGGTCGCCTTTTCGAGCCGGCCGATCAGGCGGAGCAAAATCTCCAGATACTTTTCGCGCTCGAGAATTTTGCCCGCCGAGACGATGTGCTCGAGCCGCTCTTCGCCGGCGAGAAGTTTACGGGCAAACTCCAGATGCGCTCGGGCCGTCGACCCGAAGTGATAAGCGTGGTCGCGGACGTGCTTCTCGGCGACTTCGACGCGCTGACAGATTTCGGTCTCCTGTTCCCGGCTGAGCACGCCGTGGCTGGTCTGGCGCAGATAGAGGCGCAAGTGATCCTCGGACGGGTCGCTCTTTGCGGGGCGCTTTTCGTCGTCGTGAAATCGTTCCGCCACAGGCTGGCGATCGAGCGCGGGATTTTCTGATGTTTCGCCGGCAGGAGCGGCGTGGCGTCGAGCGGTCTTGGGAGAAGCTTGCTTGGTGGAGCGGGGCATGTGGGATCGTCGGTCGCGAAGCAGGTCTTTTGCGGGGCGACGCATACTGGGGGCAGCGGGTCACAGCCGCGTGCCCGGCAGGTGAAGATCACGTGACGATTTAGCTCCCAGTTGGCGCTTGCCTGTAGGGGGCTTTCCCGCTAACCAAACCGCCGTCGCTATGCGTCTCCAGAGCCTCCTCTCGTTCATGCCGGCATTTCTGGCACTGAGTGCGTGGGGCGGCTCGGCGTCGGAAGGAGTGCCATCGGCGCTGGGGATCGCTCGCTACGATGCGCTTCGGGCAAAGTCGCCATTTGCGCTGGCCACCGCGCCCGCAGCGACGCCGGCACCGCAGGGGTCGTTCGCGGCGAATTGGTTTGTCAGTGGCATCGCTCGCCTTGGCGACAATGATTTCGTCAGCGTCAAGAGCCGCGATCTTGCTGTGCAGTTCTCGTTGTTTGCGCATGATCGCGACCCACAGACGGGGGTGACGCTGGTGAGTGTGAATTGGTCCAATGGGTTGGGGAAAAGCACCGTCATCTTGCGCCAGGGAAACGAGATCGCCCGGTTGGAATTTAATCAGGCGGTTTTGCATAGCACGCCCGCCACACCCGCTCCGACCGTGGCGAAGAATGCGCCGCAACCGAATGCCAAAACCGCTGCGTCATCCGGTCAACCTGTAACGCCACAGTCATCACCGGATCAACCACCCGCGCATCGACTTGCCGAGGTCCCGCGCCAACCCACCGTTTATCCCGCGACGAGTCGTCCGGCGCAACCCGGCGACATCGGATTCAACGGCGTCGCGCCGGTCTTCGGTGGTTTCCCCATGCCCTTCAATGCCTCCCCTGGCGCGGCCTCCACGACAGGCGGCCTCCAAGCCGGCGGAATGGCGCAAGCCAACCCGACGGGTGCGGCTGCGGTCAATTCCGCGAGTCCATCCGGGTCGTCGAACTTATCGGCAGCGAACGGTGGGACCGCT